>Ga0315282_10003273_pt1 | contig 29136 bp, 19 predicted proteins | sample YL17G07_20_MG_FD_203693 | JGI IMG/M metagenome (GOLD analysis project Ga0315282, IMG submission 203693) | Sediment microbial communities from Yellowstone Lake, YNP, Wyoming, USA - YL17G07_20 | ecosystem: Environmental > Aquatic > Freshwater > Lake > Sediment | place: USA: Wyoming | collected... | reverse complement strand
TCTGGTTGTAGTCAGCCCTTATCTCGTGGCTCATCCTGTCTCCTCCTCACTTCCTCTTGCCAGCTTCCCCTTCTACAATATCTCGGTAGCCTTGGCAAGTGAAAATGAGTTTTGAGACAGACTCCCCCTGCCCGCCCTCGCCGCGATACCAATCTCGCTATCTATAATCCTCGACCCTCGGTTTCTCAACGCCGGTTACGCCGAACAATATCGGATCCGCGTTCGACACCCCCGGCGCGCCCACAAGCTTCACCGACACGATTGGAACGTCCGGCCGCGCATTCATCCACTCGCTGCCCCAGATGACCGCCTTGCGCCCGTCGGGCAGCGTCCCCGTCGGGATCGCCGTCGTGAGATAGTAGGGGACGTTAAGCCCCGTATCCCACTTTGCGAGCGTCTCGTCGTATCTGATCTCGTGCGAAGTCAAGAGCCCATCCTCATATCGAATTTCATAGAACCCGATTAGCTCGTTCGACTCATGCGGAAAGTGCGTCGCGTCTCCCGCATGAATCGTATCCCTCCCGCGCTCCGTCGCCGCCTGGAAGAAGATAAGCGATTGATACTTCCCGGATACCGGTATCGCTGCCTCCGTCGGTGCGTCTGTATTCGCACGCCGCGACACGAGCACGACCGAATTCCCGCTGTTCTTCGCGGGGTCGCCGATCCGGTAGGGGACCCGGCTGTAGTAACCGTCTCCCGCCGGCATCGTCGACAGGTCCCACGCTTCGCCTTTCGGCGGATGGTTGTACGCCGCCCGGATATCAATCACCTCAAACCGCATCGGCGTCGCATACGATGACGCCGGCGGCGCCGCCGCGAGCCTCGCGCGAATCCTCGGCATCAGGCACGCCATTTCCTCGAACGCCAACTGCCTCTCCGGGTAGTGCACCGACCACAGGAGGTTTATGCTGAACGCGCCCTCCGGGATATTGAGCTTGCCCAGTTGGAACTCGTCGAGCGCGCACCACGACGACACCTCGCCGCCGGATAGGCCGCTCTTCTCGGCGCGCGCCGGCCAGTCCTTCTCGCCCATGCCGTGCATGTTGCCGATGATGAACCGCCATCCGAGCTTCTTGAATACGTCGTCCCCGCGCTCACCCGCGCCGGACCAGTTCGTGATTGTAATGTCGTTGGTTTCCGCCGCGACGATCTCCCGCGCGCCGACCGTGCTCGGCTTCTCATAGTGCACCGGCCCGCCCTCGGACCACGCGCGCCCCTTCGCGTTGTGCCAGTCGACGAAGTGGTCGCCCCACATCCAGGTCTCGAGCCCCTTGTCCTTGAGGTGCTTGCGGATTTTGAGCACGTCTTCCGCGTAGAGCTTGCCCGTGTCTTTCCCTTTGCACAAGGGGCAGAATGCGTCCGACCGCCACTCGTCGTGCCCTATGTGAACGCGCTTTGGCTGCAGCGCGTCGATGTATTCGTCCATGATGTCGAACAGTATCTTGTACGACTCGGGGTTGGAGGGGCAGTACGAGTCCGGCCACTCCATGTCCGGCGTCTCCGCCAATTCTCTGTGCGCGCAAGCGATATAGTAAACGTGCGACAGCGACTGCACTTCCGGCACGATCTCCAGACCGTACTTGTCCGCTACCTCTTTGAGGTGCCGCAGGTCGTCCTTCTCTATATATGAGCCGTCCGCAACCCCGAAGTGACATGACGCCGCGAAGCGATTTGCCGGCCCGAGCGGAATCCCCTCGCCGATCCTCGGCATCGTCTCGCCGTGCGCGTACCATTCCTTGACGGTGCGCTCCCAGCCGGTGTTGATCTCGGGATGGCTGTCAAACCTCATCCCGCCGCCGACCTCCATGATGAGGCCGTTGAACTTGTACCTGAGGAGAAAATCTCTCATGTATCTGCGCGCAAACGGCAGATGCTCCTTGCCCGGTATGTATACGTGCACCCAGCGGAACGGCAGGAACGGCCAGTCGGTGATGGTCGCCTTTCTCACGGCAACCGATTTGTTGCCCCACCTGTGTACGAGCTGGATGAAGGACGACACGCCGTAGAGCGTCCCTCTGTAATCGCTTCCCGCGATGACCGCGCCGGTGCTGTCGATCTTGAGATAGTAGCCTTCCGCCTGCTTCGGCACCATGTCCGACGCCGTGGTCGCGGCCACGATCTTTTGCGACGCTTCTCCGACGATAACCGGGATCTTCCCCTCCGGAGCCTTTCCCACAACCACGGGTATCGGAACGAGGTATTCGTCCTGAATGACCTCGGACAGGAGTCTCCCCGGATATTGCACCTTCTCGTCGCCTTCCGGCACCACGATCACTGAATCGATCAAGATAAGGCGGTCGTTCTCATATGCCGCATCGCGCGGAATCGGCCAGACGGGGTAGGGGGGCACCGCGTCAGGATCTTTCTGGGCTTCCGCCGCGAATGCAACTGTTCCCGTCGCCATAAGAACAATCACCGCTGCCACCAGCATCGCCGTCATACGCGCTCCTTCCATAACAACTCCTTCGTAGTTCAGTAGGACAGGCATTCTTGCCTGTCCACCTTGCGGCGCTGTTTCTTGCGCCGTTTGACTCATAGGGTGCGCTTCAGCGCACGCGTCTTTGGCGGCCCGGAAGAGTCAAGAGCGGCTGAGATTCCATGAGACGTTCCATGGAATGTCGCGACGCTTCTGTTGTTCGCAGACGCTCCTGAACGCGTGGGCTGAAGCCCACCCTATTAAATGACTCACGCTGGAAGCGCGCCAGCGGCGCGCATTACCAGCGTGCCAATCGGGCACCCTACGTCCTTCGCGATCACTTCGCACTTCACCTTGAGCAGGTAGAAAACCGTCCTTCCCGGTCCCGGCGCGACCGTCTCATAGTTCCCCTGCCCCTTGGATACGACGAGGTCGGCCTCCGCGAACGCGCTTTTCATCTCCTCCGGCGCCTCGTCGATGAGCGTCCCCGGCGCGTCGACGCCGTTTGAAATGACCTTCACTATCCGCGTGAGCCCCACCTCTTGGGCGTCTTCCATGAGGACGTCGTTCAAGGTCGGCCCACCGCGCACGGCAAGCGTCACCTTCTCCCGCGGCATCTGCTCAATGAGCAACCGATCGAGTATGATCTCCCCAGCATTGTCCGCGAGGTAGAGTATGCGCTTTGCCTTTGCGACCGCGGCCTTCAACTGTGCAGGGTCTCCCTCAAGATGCGCGTGAAGAGCAGTATCTATCGCCTGAAGGACCTCCTTCTCCGTCAGTCCGCCCTTCGCGCCGAAATCAATGACGTTCCCCGCAATCGCGAGCCTCGCCGCTGTGTCGAAGGGGTCCGCCGATTTCTCGACCATCTCCTTTAACTGCGGGTACATCCCGAGAAGGAGCCTGTTGTACCTGCGCTTGTGCTCGTAGAATGGGTCGTCGACGCCAAGGGCGTTGCGGATAATCCTGTGCAGGTCGCGGCTTATGGAGACCGGTGTTCCCTCGAAATCAAACCGGCTCACGAGCCCGGCCACCTCCCTCGCGACCTCCTCCATTCGCCCGTTCTCTACCCCCGCCGCCCTCAGCGAGTCGAATGTCTGTCTGAAGAAGCAGAATACGCAGTCAACCGATGTTCTCATGACATGCCCAAACCGTTGTCTTCCCGAATCCTCGCCGTCTCGCAGCGGCTGAGCTGCCGCGCCGGCGGACGCGCCACAGAACTGAACTTTACCCATACGGGCATTCTTGGCAACAAAAAACGTGTATAGCGCGCCGCATGGCGCTGAGCCCAACAGGAATCGCGCGAATAGCCGCCGGCCCCGGGCGTATGGACGTAAGGCGCAACAGAAAATCAGTCCCTCTGTAATTAAGGGGGGTGATAGAGTCTTGGCGCCTTTTGAGAAACGTAAGTCCAATAGGTGACTCCCGAGTTATGGACGTAAGTCCCTGTGTGTAGAGCGACTTAAAGAAAAAACAAAAATTGCGGATTTTCCTTGCGAAGGTGATAGAGTCCGGCGGCATCTTTGAGGCGCGAGACACAATATGCAGGGGTGCGGGGCCGGGGCGGTAGAGCGAAGTGAAAGGCGATCCAACAGACAGGGGCGCCGAGACGTAACGGTTGACCTAAGCAGGAGATAGAACGATTCCGTGCTTGAAAACGCGGCCCTTCCGCGTTATCGTTACCGTCCTTGGCGGCCTCTTCCGGCCATAGCCCGGCGCAAGCCTGATGGAAAAGGAGGGTTCATATGACGGAGTCGATGCTCGACCTGCGGCCTATGGGGATAGGTGAAATCCTCGACCGGAGTTTCCGCCTCTATCGGGACAACTTCCTGGCTTTCTTCGGAATCCTCCTCGTAGTGAACGGCAGCATCTACGTCGTGCAGCACCTTGCGCTTCTTGCCGCGTCGCTCCTCGGCCAGGCTGGCGGGGCGACTGCCGCCGCGATCGGGGCCGCCGCCGCAGGCGGCATGGCCGGCATAGTGGCGCTTGTACTGACACCACTTGCGCAAGGCGCCCTTACGCTGGCGGTTTCGGAGCGATTTCTTGGCCGGCAGTTGCCGGTGAAGGAAGCGTACAAGCGGATTATGCCGAGATTCCTGTCGCTTCTTGGCGCCGGCTTCTTCGTGTGGGTCGTGGTTGTTCTCGGCATGCTGCTTCTCATACTGCCCGGGGTCTATTTCCTGTTCGCATTTCTTCTCACGTCGGTGATTGTCGTTCTTGAAGGCAAGAAGGCTATCGCCGCGATGGGCCGCAGCCGCGAGCTCATGCGGGTGAAGACCGAGAAGGGGTTCTTCACCTTCAGGTCCAACACCGCAAAGGCGAGCATTATTCTGCTGATCATCTTCAGCCTTCAGATCGTGATAGTCGTGATTGCTGCCGTGATGGTGGCACTGATAGCCGCAGCCGTGCATTCTCCAATGGGGGCGGGACAAGCAGGGCTCCCGTGGGCGGCGCAGGCTGTCATCAACGGCGTCACGACGCTTCTCCAGACGACAACGGCGCCGTTCTACACCATCGCGATCATCCTCCTCTACTACGATATCCGCATCCGCTTCGAGGGGTTCGACCTGGAGATGATGGCGAAGTCGCTCGGGCAGGAGAGCGGAGCGCAGAGCACGGTGCATGCGAATCAATAGAACCGCGCTGTCAGGCTCCGCCTGTGCTGAGAAGCCACCTGCGGTGAAAGCCGCAGAAAGGAGAGGGTGAGAATGGGTAACGCCCCGCTCGATTTGCGCCCCATGACTATTGCCGAGATACTCGACAGGGGGTTCAGGCTCTATCGCACGAACTTCGCCACGTTCTTTGGCATAGTGCTCGTAATCCAGATCGTGGTATTTGTTCTCATGATGCCGCTTCTCTACATCCAGCCTCGGATGATGACTACCAATGGGGCGCCGGACCCTGCCAAGGCTATGGCGGTGGGCGCCATGTCTCTTCTCTGGTGTGCCGTGTGGCTCGTGGTGTCGTTTGTAGGCGGAGGCGTACTGACCCTCGCCGTCTCAGAGCGGTACACCGGGCAGGCAATAGGGGTCAAGGCCGCATATGCCAAGGCCGCGCCGAAGCTGTGGACGCTCCTGAAGGTTGCCCTTCTGGTCATTGTGATACTGGGAGCCGCCCTCATCGTCTTCTCGGGAGCGGTCGGAGTGATGGCTGTTGCACTGACGGCAGCCATGGGCAGAGCTGCGCTCGGCATAGCCCTTGTGATAGCCTCAGTAGCTCTTTTGGTGGTCTTCATCCTTCTCATCCTTTTCCGTGTCTACCTGACCTTCCTCCTGACCGCCGCGGTTGTGATGGTCGAAGGAAGCGGCGCTATAGCGGCCCTCAAGCGCAGCAGGGAATTGATGCGCGTCAAGACCGAGAAGGGCTTCTTCACAATGCGCTCCAACAGCGCCAAGGCCACGGCCATACTGTTCGTCGTGATCGTCATAAGCTTGGTCGCGGGACTCCTTATTGGGATACCCATGTTCTTTTTCAACGCCGGCTACTCCAATGCCCCTCTCTTTACCCCCGGCGCCGTGCCCATCCTGCCCTGGTACGTGATCGCCTTCGAAGGCGTCATAAACGTTCTTGTGAAATCCGCCACGGTCCCCATAGGCGCCGTTCCCATAGTGCTCTTGTACTACGACATCAGAATCAGATACGAAGCCTTCGACCTCAACATGCTGGCTCAGTCGCTTCAGGAAGTGTCTCCGCAGGTTGGAGCGCCTGAGAATGCATAGATTTCGGGAGCGCGCTTGCACGACCCCGCCCCCCAGGTGTCTCATAGCTGCGGCGTTGATACTGCTCTGCCTTCATTGGCCTCATGCCCTTGCGGCTGAAGCTGTTCCGTCCGACAGCGTCGCCTCGCTCTCAGCCGCTGTCGCATCGCTTCACCAGCGCATCGCGTCAAGTGGCCTCAGCGGTACCAATATCGCAGCCGCTAACGCCCTCATCAAACGCCTCGAAACCGCCGGCAGCGGCTACTTTCCCGGCGCCAATGAGCTATCCTCGGCGGTCGCAACGTCCAAGCCCGCCGACGCGCTTGCCGCCCTTACGTGGATCGAGAACAGTCTCGCCGCCGCCGGAAAGCGCGCCCCCGGCGAAGCATCCATAGACCGCCAGGCCGACCACGACGCCCTCAAGGCCATCCTCGCGTCCCGCGACTACAAACTGAAGCTCCCCGACTGGTCCTGGACGGCCATCATCCAGGCAAAGATACTCCAGTTCATCCGCGACCTGTTCGATGCCATGTCCCGCTCAGGTAAGGGGATCGTCACGGCCTCGCGCGTCTTCCTCATGACCATCCTCTTCCTGATCTTCGCCGCCGCCATCTTTGCCGCGTTCTGGTACTACTTTCAGTATCGCGACCGCCGCCGGGTGCTGGATTTCGAAGGCGAGCCGCTCGACGGTTTCGCCATCGATTCCCCCGACACTCATCGCAAGAGGGCGCTGGAGTTCATCGAGCACGGTGAATACAGGCTTGCGATGCGGCAGATATTCCTCGTCCTTCTGTCTCAGCTCGAGCGAATGAAGCTTGTGACCTACGACCGCAGCCGTACCAACCTCGAATATGCCGTCGAATTCGCGCGCCGCGCCAGGAACGACGAAGCGTCTTCCCACATGCGCGCGATCGTCCGCGCCTACGACAGAAAGTGGTATGGCGGCGACGCCTGCACTGATGTGGACGTGAGCGACTTCGATTCGAAAGTCACAGCGTTCGTTGAAAGGGCTATGCAATCGCCAGGACAAACACAAAAGGGCTCCTCATCGTAATCGTCGCCTTTCTCGCCGTTGCCCTCTTTCTCGGGTGGCTTCAGAGCGGCGCGAACGACGACGAGACGAATCCCTGCCCATCGACCTACTCCAAGGGTCCCTACGGCGCCGCCGGCTTCTATGAACTCCTCGATGAGCTTGACATTCCGCATGGCCGCTGGCGCGAGAGTATGCCACCGGCCAATGTCGCTACGCTTGTGATTGCCATGCCCGCGCGGCTGCCGATCCTCCGCGACGAAGCCCGCGCGCTTCTCGACTGGACCGCAAGGGGCGGAACTCTGGTACTCTTCTTTGACGGCGGGGGCCTCGCAACTATCTTCGGCCGTCAGGGGCCTGCCCAGTTCATGCAGTTGGACTTCGAACGCGTGCTCGCCGAGCGCTGCAATGTCAGCATCCGCCAGACACCGTTCACCGGCAAACGCCCCTCTGTCCCCGGCGCGCCCGCCGTGCCCGACGTCGGCCCGCGGCCGCTCGTGACTGTCGATGCCTCGATCCCAACCGCAGCCAATGCCGGTGCGCCGCATCTTGCGGTCGAGGACGTTGCGCCCACGATCATTCCAACCGGGCCCGGGGCCGTTATCCCGCTCTACGTCGGCAAGGGCAGACCTTACGGCGTCGAAGTGCCTCACAGCCACGGCAGGGTCATTATCGTCACCAGCGCAGCCCCCCTTCAGAATGCGCGCATTCTCGAATCCGACAATCTCGCCTTTGTCGCCAACCTCGCCCGCCTCGCGGCCGACTCCGGCGGCATCTGGTTCGACGAATACCACCAGGGGTACGCCGCCCCGGAGGGCTTTGGGAGTGTCCTGGGCTCTCACGGCTTCCTGGGTCTGGTAATTCTCATCTGCGCGGCTATGCTTCTATTCGTTGTTTCGCGGGGCAGGCGCTTCGGCCCGGCTCGCCCGCCGATGGTGTACAGCCGTCGCCACGTCCTTGAGTACGTGCGCTCGGTAGGGGGCCTCTACAAGCGCGCCGCGAGCCGCTCATCCGCCGCGCAGGTTCTCTTCAGGGGCCTCGCGCGCCGGCTGCGGCGTTCGACCGGCGCCGTGGAAACAAGAGACTCCTTGGGCCGGCCGGTTTTCAGAGGCGCGTATGCCGAGCAGATGACGAACCTCGCCTCGCGCGCGTCCGGCGCCTTCGCCACCGACACCGAGCTTCTTGAAATCGTGAAATCCATGGATGAACTGGAATCCCAGGCTTCAGGGAGGGACAAAGAGTGATTGCAGACACGTTCGACCGTGTTTCCCAGGAAGTCACCAAGGCCGTCGTCGGTCAGGAGGACGCCGCGCGTCTCATCCTCACCGCGATGGTCATGCGCGGCCACGTCATCCTTGAGGGCGTTCCCGGCACCGCCAAGACGCTCCTCGCCAAGACGATTGCCGCCATCACGGACGCGGCCTTTAAGCGCATACAGTTCACGCCCGACCTCATGCCGTCGGACATCACCGGCACCAACGTCTACAACCCCGCCAGGGGCGACTTCACCTTCGTCGCCGGCCCGGTCTTCACCGACGTGCTGCTGGCCGACGAGATTAACCGCGCTGTCCCCAAGACGCAGTCCGCGCTTCTGGAGGCGATGGAGGAGCGCCAGGTGACGATTGACGGCGCGCGCCGCCTGCTTCCCGACCGCTTCCTTGTCGTCGCTACGGAGAACCCCGTCGAGTTCGAAGGCACCTATCCGCTCCCCGAAGCCCAGCTCGACCGCTTCACGATCAAGGTCAACGTCGGCTACCCCGGCGAAGATCACGAGGCGGAAGTGCTCCGCCGCCACAGCGCCGGTTTCGACGCCCAGAACATTGACGCCATCGGCCTCGAAAAGGTCATCACCGCTCCGCTTCTTGCGGACATGCGACGTGAAGCCTTCGCAGTGCGGGTCGATGAAGGCGTTATCCGTTATGTCGGCAAGCTCGCCGCCGCAAGCCGCCATCAGGACGCCCTGACCCTTGGCATCAGCCCCCGCGCCGCCGCGAGCCTCCTCGTCGCCTCCAAGGTCGCAGCCGCCGCCGAAGGCCGCGACTTCGTAATTCCCGACGACGTCAAGCGCATGGCCGTTCCCGTCCTCGCGCACCGCCTTATCCTCCAACCCGAAGCCGAGATCGAAGGCCTCAACGCCCCCGCCGTCATCGACCGCCTCTTCTCCGGCCTCGACGTCCCCCGATAGGAGTTCTCACCGTGCTGCTATCCGACAGAATGCGGCAAGCAATGTCCCCTCTCCCTCTGGGAGAGGGCAGGGTGAGGGCCGTGCCGCCTTGGGCCGTCTCATTCTCGGTTAGCTACCACGGCCAGGAGCGCTCGCTCATGAATGCGGTTCCTTGGGACTTGGGACTTCGGACTTTGGACTGTTCCTCACATCTGCGCAATCTGCGTAATCTGCGGATAGTCGAGTCTTTGTCTCTCCTTGCGCCTTCAGCCTTCAGCCTTCGGCCTCTCTTTCTTTCCCACTTTCCCACCTTCCCACTTTCGCACTTGCGGCCTTCGGCCCCGGAGGCCGCATGGTAACCACCCGTTTCCTCGCCCTCATCCTCGCCGGCGCCTTCCCCCTCGTCCTTTCCCTCGCCTCGGAGGTCTGGTTCGCCGTTGCACTCGCCTGGGAGGCGGGGCTTTTCATCCTCCTCATCCTCGACGCCGTGCTTCTCCCCTCGAAGAAGAAACTCACGGCCCGTCGCGCGCCGCTCTCCGACTTCACCATGGGCCTCCCGCGCCATGTCCGCATCACCGCCGCCAACGAATCCCGCCGCCGCATCCGCCTGACTGTCAAAGACACTCCGCCCTTCGAGTTCGCCGCCCCCGACCGCACCCGCACCGTGCGTCTCGGCGCAATGAAAGCTGTCGACGTGGAGTACGAAGCGGTCTGCCATCTCCGCGGCGATTACAAATTCGGCGACATCTACATGCGCGCAACCGGCCTCTTCGGCCTCGCCGAGCGCCAGTACCGCATGCAGGCCGAGGCCGCCGTCTCCGTTCTCCCCGACGTAAAGGCCATCCGCCGCCAGCAGCTCGCGCTCGAGCTGGGCTCCCGCGTCGCCTTCGGCCGCCGCCGCTCGCGCTATATCCAGGCGGGCACCGAGTTCGCCCGCCACCGCGAGTACGCCCCCGGCGACGACTACCGCCACATCTCGTGGAAAGCGACCGCGCACAGGGGCAGGCTCATCACAAGGGAATTCGAAGCGGAGCGCAGCCAGACGGTCTTCATTATGCTCGACTGCGGCCGCATGATGACCACACGCATCGGCGCCTACTCGCGCATGGACTACGCGGTCAATGCCGCCCTCCAGCTCGCCGCCGCGAGCCTCGGCAAGGGCGATCTCGTCGGCCTCGCCGCCTTCTCCGGCGAGATCAAGGCGTACCTCCCGCCTCGCAAGGGCAACAGCCAGTGGACGCGCATCGTGGATTTCACGAGCGCCCTTCAACCGGATTACTCCGAGCCCGACTACGCCCGTGCCTACGGCCACTTCCTCGCCAAGGTCAAGCGCCGCTCTCTCGTCGTGACCTTCACCGACCTCGCCAACCTCGGCAGTTCCGTCACTATGGTCCGCTACAATCTCGCCCTCATCCGCCGCCACCTGCCGCTCATTGTCAGCATCCAGGACAGCGACATCACCGCCGAGGCCCTGCGCCCCTCTCCCTCCATCGACTCCCTCTACTCCCGCGCCGTCGCCGCCGAGCTTCTGGAGGAATCCGCCATGACCCTCGCCCGCCTCGAAACCGCCGGCTGCCTCACCGTCCACGTCCCCGCCGACAAGCTGAGCACCGCAACGGTGAACCGCTACCTCGAAGTGAAATACCGCGGAATGCTATAGTTCGATGTGGTCTGCGCAGCCGTATAGGGTGCGCTTCAGCGCACGCGTTCTTCGTGACCTGCGATCCCAAAGAGAGTTGCCGCCCGGTCATGGCGGTCTTCGCAACTCTTCACACTCTTCTCACCCTTCTCACTCTTCACACCTGCTTGTCTTGTCGTCGCGGCACCTGCCTCACCAGATACGTCACGAGCGCGAGAAGCAGCCCCGCCCCGAACACGATCTTCACCCACCCCGGCACCGACTCCTGCGGCGACACGAACCCCTCTATGATCCCCGCCACCACCAGCACCGGCGCGCCCCCCAGCACCAGAAGCACCGCTTCCTTCGCGCTCTCCTTGAGCGACTCGGCGCGCGTAAGGTCCCCCGGCGCCAGAAGCGCGTGCCCCATCCTCAGCCCCGCCGCCCCCGCGACCATGATAATGAAAAGCTCGATAAACCCGTGCGCCCCTACGAAGCTCCACAGGTCATATCCCATGGCGTGCGTGCTCGTGAACATCATCGTCGCCCCGAGCATGAGCCCGTTGAGGAGCAGTATGTAGACCGTCCCCGCTCCTGCCGTGACCCCGAGCGCAAACGCCGCAATGGTCACCGAGATATTATTCGTGAGTATCGTAGCCGATGCGACCGATGACGGCGTTACGCTGAAGATCTCGTGCGTCCACAGCCTGTGCTGTCTCACGCCCTCGATCGCCTCGGGCGAGAGGAACAGCGATATCGTCCTCTCATCGACGGAGTAGGCAACTGCCCCCAGCACCGCTGACGCGATGAATATGTACAGCGCCAGCGCGAAGTACGCGTAGCTCCTTTGAAACGCTGCCGGAAAGCCGCTCCTGAAGAACTCGACAACCGATACCCTCGCCGTCGCCGGGGCGCGATAGATGTGATTGTGCGCCCGGCCCATGAGCGTGTTGAGAAATCGCGTCAGTCCCGTCCTGCCGAAAAACGTCTTCGAATACGCGAGGTCTCCCGCCGCCTGCCGATAGAGCCGCGTCACGTCGCGCAGCTCCGAATGCGCCAGCGACTTTAGCCCCGCGGCATCGACCCTCTCCACGAATCCGGCTAACTGCACCCACGCTTCCTTGTGCTCCTTGACGAACCTGTTCACCCCCACGTCGCCCCTCGATGGCGCCGCCCTCTCCGCAAGCGCGAGCACGAGCTCCAGATACCCCACGTAGTCGTGCCCCGAGTACATATCCTCCAGTCTCGGCGAAGTGCCCTGCACCTTCGGCCGGATGCCGGCGACAATTTTCTCGGCGAGGTTGTAGCGCGTCACGTCATCAAACGTGCGCTGCCTCTGGATGAACTTCGTGACGAGGTCGATCTCCTGCGGCGATAGCGGCGCGCGCGCCGAGGCCGTCTCGCTCGCCGGCGCCGACGCCTGCTCGATCACCGCGAGATACTTTATGTCAAACGCCTCCTCCCTCACGACGAGCGTCCCCGCCGCGAAGTCCCCGAGACGCTTGCTCCTCCTGCTCACAAACGCCGACACTATCCCGAGCGCATACAGGAGCGGCAAAAAATCCGCGAGCCGCATGAGGTTCCTCACCGCCGCCGCCGTGAACGTCAGCGGATACCCTCCGTCCATCACGACCCGGATCCCCATCGCCCGCTTGCCCGGCGTTCTGCCCTGCCAGAAGTACTCAAAGAGGAGGTAGTACAGCCACTGTATGCCGAAAAACGCCAGCGTCGAAATCGCTATGCCGACGTGGCCGAGATGTATGATGTCGAGAAGCGTGTCCGTGAGCGAAAGTACTATCGCCAGCACGAGAAACGGTGTGCCCCTGACCACAAGGTCGATGAGATACGCCAGCGCCCTCGCCCCTATCCCCGCCGGCGCAAACGTAAACGCCACGTTCTCCGGCGTCTCTATGAGAACCCCGTCGTGTTCCGCTTCAGCCGCCGAGCTCACGCGAGTCTTCTCCTGCCCCGAACCAGTACGCCATCGCACCATAACTATATCGCGCTACGCCCCTCCGTGCCACCCGTTGCCTACCTATCGGAGGGTCTTTCAGTTCTCACCACAATGCCTGCTCGGTTACGCTTTTCGTAGGGGCGGCTTCCGTGCCCGCCCTTGCCGGTACGCCGAATTAGCGTTCCCCGCACACCAACGGCTGGTATGCCGGCTTCGCACGATCTCGCGCAGCCCACGCCTTGACGCGAGAATTGACAGACCCCGCATCTTGACCAGCGACAGTTGACAGTCAGCCTTTGCGGCGGAAGATATCCTGTTGTGGGACGGCCGAGAGCATCGCGCGATGGGGCGATGCGTGAGCGGGAGGGAAGCTGCCGCGCTATGTTCCGCCCGCCCTGGGCCTCACCCCGGGGATTCCTAAAGCGGATGATATGAAGATACACATCCTCAAAGGACGGTGTCACGCATGAGTAACGGCGCAAGCGACAAGTCACTCGAATCCTGGATATGGGACGCCGCGTGCAGCATCCGCGGCGCGCAGGATGCGCCCAAATACAAGGATTTCATCCTTCCCTTGGTATTTGCCAAACGGCTCTGCGACGTGTTCGACGATGAACTCAACCGCATCGCCGACAGGGTCGGGTGCCGGGCTAAGGCGTTCAAGCTTGTCGCGCGCGACCAGAACCTCGTGCGTTTCTACCTGCCCCTCGAACCGAAGAGCCCGGACGATCCTGTCTGGTCGGTCATCCGCACGCTGTCGGACAAGATCGGCGAGCAGCTCACTACGTATCTCCGAGCCATCGCCAAGGCCAACCCGCTCCTTGAGGGGATCATCGACCGGATCGACTTCAACGCGACCACGCACGGCCAGCGCGACATCGACGACGACCGCCTCTCCAACCTGATCGAGAAGATATCGGAGAAGCGCCTCGGGCTCTCTGACGTCGAGCCGGACATCATCGGCCGCAGCTATGAATACCTCATCCGCAAGTTCGCGGAAGGGTCCGGCCAGTCTGCCGGCGAGTTCTACACGCCGAAAGAGGTCGGCGCGGTCATGGCCCGGATCATGGACCCCGAGCCGGGCATGATGGTCTATGACCCCTGCTGCGGTTCGGCGGGTCTACTCATCAAGTGCCAGATCGCGCTCCACGACAAGATGCCGAGGGCCAAGAGGTGCGCCCCGCTTCAGCTATTCGGCCAGGAGTACACGCCCAACACCTGGGCGATGGCCAACATGAACATGATCATCCACGACATGGAGGGCAGGATCGAGATCGGCGACACCTTCCGCGCTCCCAAGTTCCGCGATGGCGGGCGGCTCCGGACCTTCGACCGGGTCGTCGCCAATCCGATGTGGAACCAGGACTGGTTTACCGAGCAGGACTACGACAACGACGAGTTCCGCCGCTTTCCCAAAGATGCGGGGTTCCCCGGCAAGCAGTCCGCCGATTGGGGATGGGTGCAGCACATACTCGCATCGCTGAACGACACGGGCCGCGCCGCCGTCGTGCTCGACACAGGAGCAGCGTCTCGCGGGTCGGGCAACGCGAACAAGAATAAGGAGAAGGAAGTCCGCAAGTGGTTCGTGGAGCATGACCTCATCGAGGGCGTGGTTTATCTCGCCGAAAATATGTTCTACAACACCTCCGCCCCGGCCATCCTCCTATTCCTGAACAAGGCCAAGCCGGCAGCGCGGCGGGACAGGATGCTCCTCATCAACGCGAGTAAGGTCAGCGCCAAGGGCGACCCGAAGAACTACATCCCTGAAGACGGCGTCGACCGGATCGTAAGTACGTTCCTTTCATGGCACAGGCAGGACAAGTTCAGTCGGATCGTGACGAAGGACGAGCTCGTCCGAACCGACTACAATATCTCCCCCTCGCGGCACATCCATGTTGGCGACGCAGAAGAGTACAGGCCCATCTCGGAGATACTCGAGGAGTTGGTTTCGTTGGAGGCGGATGCAAAAGTGTCCACGCACGCACTGACATCCGTTCTCAAGAGGCTGGGGGGCTGAAATGGACAAGTACCGTTTGTACCAGCAACCCAAAGGGTGGGAGTTCCAGCCGTTAAGTGCATGCTGTGATGCGGTGTCGGCGACCTGCGATCCCTCGAGCGCGGACGGGCAGCCTTACCTAGGGCTCGAACACCTTGCATCCGGTGCCCCTGCTATTGTCGGTGTTGGCGATCCCCATACTGTGCGTAGTGCCAAGACTGTCTTTCAGGAGCGGGACGTACTATACGGAAAGCTTCGTCCTTACCTTCGTAAGGCCGTCCTTACGCCTTTCGACGGCATCTGCTCAACCGACATAATCGTGCTTAGGTCAAAGTCCTTGATGCTCCCTGAGTTCCTAGTCTATCTCCTTCACTCAGATCACTTTGTGGACCGCGCAAAGGCAACGACATCTGGCGTGAACCATCCTCGAACATCTTGGAGCAAACTGAAGCCCTTCGTTGTGCCCGTCCCACCGCTGTCTGAGCAAAAGAAGATCGCGGCGCTCCTGGCGGCGGTCCAGCGTGCCGTTGAGCAGCAGGAACGTCTGATCGCCTTGACGACCGAGCTCAAGAAGGCGCTCATGCACAAGCTCTTCACCGAGGGGACGCGCGGCGAGAAGCGAAAGGATACCGAGATCGGCCCCGTGCCTGAGAGTTGGAGCGTGGTTCCCCTACACTCCACGGGTGAGGTCATCTATGGCATTCAGGCAGCCGTTGCAAATAACACCATGCCGATCGGCACCAAAATCATCACCAATAAGAACATCACGCTTGACGGAGACTTTGATTTCGAGAAGCAGAGCTATTTCCAGATAAAGACGGCCCGACACCGTGCCACGATCCTCAAGAAAGGCGATATACTGTTTAATTGGCGTAGTGGAAGCAAGGAGCATCTGGGCAAGACTGCATTCTTCGATCTTGACGGCGAATGGACACATTCGTCCTTCATACTCCGCATCCGACCGTCAGGGAACGTCAGCAATCGCTTTCTCTTTTACTACCTGTTGTGGTTGCGCGAATCCCACTACTTTGTGAAGCTTCACACTTACATGGTCAACGCGAAATTCAACAAGAGTGCGGTAAACGCGCTGCCAACAGCACTCCCTGAGCGCTCTGAGCAAGACGAGATTGCCTATTCACTCGACGCCGCAGTCCAGCAAGTGAGTCATCATCGGGCAACTCACGCCGCGCTGACGAGTCTGTTTCACACCCTGCTCCACCAATTGATGACCGCGCAGATGCGGGTCGACAGGCTGGACCTGTCCGACCTGGGACACGGACCGGCCGAGGCCGAATCGGAGGAGGCCATCTGATGCCAACCCCCGGCGAGCACAAGACAGTGCAGGCCCGCATCCTCCAGTACGCTCAAGAGGTCGGGTGGACGGTCGTGCCACGCGCCGACGCAGAAGCCCGACGCGGGTTCAACCTTAACGGCGGGACTTCCGCCGAGTGCGCGGCGAAGGCGTCGCTCTACTTCGACGATCTCCTGTTTCGGAAGGTCAGGGAGTTCAACCCGAAGTACGCGGACGCGGAGGGCGCCCTCGTCGGCCAACTCCGGCGCATCCAGGCCAACATATTCGGGAACCGCGAGTGCATTGGGTTCCTGCGCAATACGGGCAAGTTCCTCTGCGCCGAGGAGAATCGCGAACTCGACCTGACGCTCATTCGCTACGACGACATCGGTAAGAACGTCTTCGAGGTCACAGAGGAGTTCTACATCCACAACGGCGCGTACGGGAACCGCGAGGACGTGGTGTTCCTCGTCAACGGCGTCCCGGTACTCGTCATCGAGTGCAAGAATACGGATAAGGACGAGGCTGTCGCCCTCGGCGTGGATCAGATCCGCCGCTACCACACTGAGACGCCCGAGCTATTCGTGCCGCAGATGGTCTTTACTGCGACGGAGGCCATCGGGTTCTCCTATGGGCCCACGTGGAACACGGTGCGACGCAATATCTTTAACTGGAAGGACGATCAGGTCGGCCAACTTGAGCGCAAGGTCAAGACCTTCTGCGACAGGCAGCACGTCCTCGACCTCCTCAAGCACTTCATCATCTTCGCGGAGAAGGACGAAGAGCTGAACAAGTACATCCTGCAGCAGCATCAGGCGGCCGCCGTTGGCCGTGTCATCGGGCGCTGCCATGACGCCACGCGCAGGCGCGGCCTCGTCTGGCACACGCAGGGCAGCGGCAAGACCTTCACGATGATCAAGGCCGCCGAAATGCTGTTCAAGGCTCCGGAAAGCGAAAAGCCCACGATCCTCATGATGATCGACCGCAATGAGCTCGAAGACCAGATGCTCAAGAATCTCGCGGCCCTTGGCCTCGGCAACGTGGAACACGCGGACCGTATAAGAACCCTCGTAAAGCTCCTGAAGGATGACTACAGGGGGATCATCGTTACTACAATCCAGAAGTTTCGAGACATGCCGGAGAATGTGAACGAACGGTCCAACATCTACGTCATGATCGATGAGGCCCACCGCACGACCGAAGGCGACCTCGGCAACTTCCTCATGGCCGGGCTGCCCAACGCGACGTTTGTCGGCTTTACGGGCACGCCCATCGACAAGACGGCCTACGGCAAGGGCACGTTCAAGGTCTTCGGAGTTGATGATCCGCAGGGTTATCTGCACAAGTACTCGATCCGTGAGAGCATCGAGGACGGCACCACGCTTCCTCTTTACTACAACCTCGCGCCCAATGAAATGCTGGCGAACTCGGAGCTCATGGAAAAGGAGTTCTGGTCCTTGGCCCAGACAGAGGGGATCGCGGACATCGAAGAACTCAACAGGATTCTCGACCGCGCGGTGAACCTCAAGAACTTCCTCAAGGGCGACGAGCGCGTGGACCTCATTGCCAGGTACGTGGCCGACCACTATCGCGAGAACGTCGAGCCATTGGGGTACAAAGCTTTCCTCGTCGCGGTGGACCGCCCCGCCTGCGCCAAGTGCAAAGCCGCTCTCGACAAGTACCTGCCGCCGGAGTACTCGGCGGTCGTCTACACGGGGGACTACAACGATCCGGCGGAGCTCAAGGCGCACCACATCGATGAAAAGACCGAGAAGCAGATCAGGAAGGACTTCGCCCGTTTCGGGAAGCTTCCGAAGATATTGATCGTGACTGAGAAACTCCTGACCGGCTACGACGCTCCCATCCTCTACGCGATGTACCTCGACAAGCCGATGCGGGACCACACGCTCCTGCAGGCTATCGCACGCGTAAACCGGCCTTACGAGAACGAGGCCGAGGAAATGGTCAAGCCGCACGGCTTGGTCCTCGACTTCGTAGGCATCTTCGACAAGCTGGAGAAGGCGCTGGCATTTGACAGCGATGAAGTCAATGCTATCGTCAAGGATCTGCAGCTGCTGAAGGTGCTGTTCAAAAACAAGATGGAGCAGAAAGCCCCCGAGTATCTGGGTCTTGTCAGGCGGAGCTTCGACGACAAGGACGTCGACGGCCTCATAGAGCACTTCCGGGATAAGGAGCGGCGCAAAGAGTTCTTCAAGGAGTACAAGGAAGTCGAGATGCTCTACGAAATCATCTCCCCCGACGCGTTCCTGCGCCCCTTCATCGACGCCTACACTACGCTCTCCGCCATCTACGCCGTTGTCCGCAAGGCCTACGCTACGAAGGTGTACGTGGACCGGGCGTTCCAGAAGAAGACGAACGAACTCGTTCAGCAGCATGTCGGGACGAACGCGATCCAGGCGGTTACGGACTTCGTCAAGATCGACGCAGAGACGGTCGACCTGATCAAGACGAAGCAGGGCGGCGACAGCACGAAGGTCATCAACCTGATCAAGAGTATAGAGAAGGTGGCGGAGGAGAACAGCGACGACCCCTTCCTGATCGCCATGGCCGACAGGGCCAAGGCGGTACAGGAGAGTTACGAGGACCGGCAGACGAGCACCCGGGACGCGCTTAAGGACCTCTTCGGAGAGATCGAAAAGAATGAGGAGCGCAAGAGACAACAGGCCGAGAAGGGCTTCGACGGACTGACTTTCTTCGTGTACCGAACGCTGCTTGATGCCGGTGTGGACCAGGCCGAAGCGGTCAGCGCAAAAGTCAAAGCGGCCTTTGTTGACCATCCGAGTTGGCGCACGAGCGACGCGGCGCTGCGCGAACTCCGCAAGGAGGTAACGTTCGCCGTCTATGCCGAGGTGGACGGCCTCGACAAGGTGACGAGCATCGTTGACATTCTCTTCTCGCTTCTGACGAAAGCATACCCCGCAAGATGAGCAGAGCGATAACAGGCAGGCTCGAATTCAAGGAGCGAGTACAGCGCTGGGCCCGGAAGCTCGAAGCGCAGGTCACATCTATCTCGATCCGCTCCATGAAGACCAAATGGGCGTCGTACTCGACGACTGGGCGCCTGACTTTTGACGCGTCGCTGCCGACACTGCGCGACGAGCTCCAGGACTACGTCATCGTGCATGAGTTGCTCCACTTCCACGTGCCCAATCACGGCAAACTCTGGAAGAGCCTGATGCGTGGCCATCTGGGCGACCACGAGGCGTTGGCTCAGCAGCTAAAGAGAATCGAGAGCCACAAGAGACTCGCGCAATAGAGAGCACAGAAGAAGGGGCGACGAAAAAGGGGACACAACAGAAAAGGGGACATTCTACTTTTTCGGCGAGGAACGGCTTGATCGTACCATGCCTGCCGCAGGACGCAGCGCAAAATGCACACGACGCGCCTGAAGAAAGTGGTTAAGCAGGCAGTGCGACAGGCAGCACAAAGTACGACTAATTCTTTACATTACGCCGCACCGAATACATGCTGATTATGCTGAAATATGGACCGATGTATTGAGTACGTTCACCTGAGCGCTTCACATATCGCAAATGCGCATTCTTATATCAGCACTGCTTGAGAAAGCAAATGAATGCGCAAAAGAGTCTCACGCCTTCTCAATGATCGCTGCCCACTCCATATCGAGATCCGGCGGAACGAGAACAATCTGTCTGCCGCCGCGAATGGCGCGGGGAGTGAGAAATTTCGATTCTCGTGGATCGAACCAGCGGAGATTCATTGCGCGCGGGCTTTTTGAGAGATCAAGTTTGGTTTGGCCGCCGTCGGGGAAGTAAACAGCGTAGGAGTCGGGAGTTACGGCGGAGCAATAAGCGCCGGTTGAAGGAGTTTCGAGAAGAAGATGCTGAGAAGGCGCGGCACGGAAGATGTCGAATTCGTTTGTGAAGGCCCGCACGGCCGCGATGATCTTCTGAGCGTTAGCGTTAAGTCCAAGGCCGAGCGTGACTTGCGATGAAGAAGCCAAACGCGAGGAAGCGCAGCCGGCGAAGACGTTCTGCCAGAATCGTTCTGATGCCGCGGAAACGTCGAGACCGCCGGAGGCGCCGGTGGCGAAGACCTCGATGTTGTTAATGGGGCGCGGCCCGAAGTCGTTATCCACCAAGGCCTTACGGACCCACATTATGCGGTCCCAATGCTCGAGCTCATTGAGCAAGTTGTTGGGCGAGATGTCGACGTAGCTGAATAGATCACTGCGGGAATAGGTGTTGAGATGGCCTTCTCTGCGGACATCAGCGTCGCCCCAACTCTCGGTAAGGCTTATACTTACGCCTTTCTCGGCAGCGACGCTGTTCATGTATCCGGCCCAGAAAAATGCCCAGGCCGGAGGAGCCCATGATTCGGCGTCGATGCAGAAGAGGACGTTTTCGAATCTGAGAGCGACCTCCAAGACCTTGTCCACAAATGCCTGCTGGAATCCGAGCACCACCGGATCGTCGTTAAGTTCAGGCACGGTAAGGAAATACGGCTGCGGTTTGTGTCTGCTGTCGTGAGGCCAATCTGGGAGAAGAGTCGTATTTCGGGAAGAGAAGTTGAGATTGTTGGCAGGGTTAAATGGATGGGTAAGCCAGGCGGGGCCGTGAAGGTCGCGGAACGACCAAAGCTCAAGCTGCACAACGACTTGCAGCGAGGCGGCCTTATGAAGAAAGCCCTCCAGACGCTCCCAATACTGGCGGTTGAAGCGGTACAGATCGTACTTGCCATCGATCAATTCATAGGGTTCGAGGCCGCCACCATGGGAAGAGAGGGTGCAGCGGATGTAGTTGCCGCCGCAAGCCTTGAGCGTGCCGAGATTTGCGTCTGAGAGGGAAGGGCGGTTGAAGAGATTGTCGGCGTCGGAGCCACCGAGGAGAAGAACCGGTCTCCCCGCGAGTTCCCAGTACCAATGGTTCTCGTGCCACGCTTTCATACGCGATCCCCCCGTGAGTAATCCACGTACAAAGTGCGCTTCTTTACCTGCTTATCCACCGTTCCAATACCGTCTATTCACCGTCTACGCGCCGGGTGACGATCGGCGAGCGCTGATCATTTGTGATCACTTGTGATCAAAATGATCACGTGTCCGGCTGTCGGCTCTTGCGAGCGACAAGGCTCAAAAGGTGATCCGCCGACGCGGATCGGAACTCATCACTGGTGGGCAAGCCACCAGTGCCACACGACAAGCGTTCTATGTTGTGAAGCCGTTGTCGGCGATGACGCGGGCGTACCAGCGGGCGGATTTCTTCAGGATGCGCTGGCCGGTTTTGTAGTTCACGTAGACGAGGCCGAACCGTTTCGTGTAACCGCAGGCCCATTCGAAGTTGTCGAGGAGAGACCAGACAAAATAGCCTTCGAGCTTCACGCCGTCTTTGGAAGCTTTCGCCGCGGCAGCAAAGTGCCTCGAGAGATAATCGATGCGAGCGTCGTCAGGGACTTCACCTTTCTCATCAACTTCGTCGCGATTGGCCATGCCGTTTTCGGTGACGTAGATCGGAATGTCGGCGTACTGTTTCTTGATGCGGATGAGAAGGCGATACAAACCGTTCGGCCAGACGCCCCAGCCCATGTCGGTCTTCACAGTGCCTTCGGCTTCGAGGGCTTTGGAAGAGGTCTTGAGGAAGTCGCTTTGAGGATTGGCGGAGACGAGACGGCCGGAGTAGTAGTTGAGGCCGAGAAGATCGATCGGCGCAGAGATAATCTTCATGTCGCCGTTTGGGATCTTTGGCCATTCCTTGCCGATCCAGTCAACGAGGACCGACGGATAGCCCTTGCCGAAGATGGGATCGGCGTAAAGGCGATTGTGGAAGGCGTCGTCACGATCAGCGGCGGCAATATCCGAAGGATGTTTTGAAGCAGCCTGAACGTCAGCCATGTCGAGGACGATGCCGATGCGACCGCAGGAAGTCTTCGCCGCGCGGAAGGCGGCGACGGCCTTGCCGTGAGCCAAGAGCTGAACGTGAGAGGCCATGAGCGCATCGGTGAGGCAGTTGCGGCCGGGGGCAAAGACGCCGTCCTTGTAACCGAGGAAGGCGGTGCAGATGGGCTCGTTCAGCGTGAACCAGCCGTCGACCCTGTCTCCGAGGGCGTTAAACGCAATCGTCGCATAGTCGGCGAAGTAGTCGGCGACGTCTCTATTGGTCCAGCCGCCCTTGTCTTCGAGTGCTTGCGGCAGATCCCAGTGGTAGAGCGTCGCGAAGGGCTTGATGCCGGCATCGAGAAGCGCATCAACGAGGCGCTTGTAGAAGTCGAGCCCCTTGTCGTTGACCGGCCCCTTGCCCTTGGGCTGGATGCGCGGCCAGGAGATGGAGAAGCGGTATGCCTTGAGGCCGAGCTCCTTCATGAGGAGAACGTCTTCGGCCATCCTGTGATAGTGGTCGCAGGCGACGTCGCCTGTGTCGCCGTTTGTGACACGCCAGGGGCTGTGGGAGAAGGTGTCCCAGATAGAGGGACCCTTGCCGTCCTCGTCATGAGCGCCTTCGACCTGGTAGGCGGCGGTGGCGGCGCCCCAGAGGAAGGATGGGAGGAATTTGGTGCGCATGGTTGGTCTCCGTTTGTCTGGTGATCGATTGGGCTTTCATCGGCAGACGGGGCCGTGGAGCGTTAGCCAACAAGGCTGAAGGCTGAAGGCTGAAGACTGAAGGAAGATCAAAGAACTGAAACCCTAACCAAAGAGCAATCCGCAGATGGACGCAGATGAGAGAGGCAGACCGAAGGCTGAAGGCTGAAGGCCGAAGGAAAGTCAAAACCGGAAGCCGACTGGAGACTGGAGACCGGAGACCGGAGCAGAGTCAAAACCTTGTTGTCCGCGGATGGCGCAGATGGACGCAGATGGGAGAAGCAGGCCGAAGGCCGAAGGCTGAAGAAAGAAAAACCGATCGTCCGCAGATGACGCAGATGGACGCAGATGTGAAGAACAGGCTGAAGACTGAAGGGCGAAGAGTCGCTTCGCTCCGGGCTTGAGGCTTGGGGCTTGGGACTTGAGCAAAGTCAACACCTTCAAACCAACGAAGAGTAAAGATCGATCCGCAGATGGACGCAGCGCGGCCTGTGGACGCAACCAAACAAGAACGGATAAAGAATGATTATCCGCAGATTGCGCCGATTACGCAGATTGTGAAGAACAGGCCGAAGTCCGAAGTCTCCCGAGGGATCGGGACAAGTTCCGTCCGAAGGCAAGGCGATACTATTGGGGCGGGGCGGTGGTGAGTCATCGAAAATAGGGTATCTGACCCCAATTTCTTGGGTATCTGACCCCAATTTCCTTGAAAATAAGGTATCTGACCCCAATTTCCTAAAATAAGGTATCTGACCCCAATTTCCTTGACCCCAATTTCCTGACCCGAATTTCCAATTCTACGCTGAAGTCGCCCATCGGGTGCGAATCTGCAGTCGTGCAGGCATGGGCGTTTCGAGCTGCCAGATGATACTCATCGGCCGGTCTCCCTCATGGGATACATACTCAGCTTTGCCGAGGAACACGTAGGGGGCCGCAAGATCTCCGATATCCTTGTGCTCCCGTACGAAAAGCAAGGGCGAGTAGCCCATCTCGCGATGGTGGATGTAACGCTGGCCTGTTGCGGACGCAGCCGACGTCGTGCTCTGGGATTGCCAGTGGAAACGTCGATCGCTGATTGCGTAGTCTTCATACATCGTTGTTGGGGAATATGCGTCTTCGGTCTTGTGCAGCGTAATGAAAAACGCGTCGACCTTGCTGTTCGGAAGATGGAGCACGCCCTCGCGCAGGTCCTGGCGGGCGTCCATTGTCCAGCGTCCAAGTCCCACAAGGATCTCGTCGCGTGTATACTCCGCGTGAACGGCCAACGGCCCGGCGACTTCCGGAAGTAGCGCGTCCGACCGAGTGTGCGTACGGGCAAGCCGGCACTCCAGTATATCGCGCAGATCCTGAAGCGCTGACGGATTTTCCCTGAGGCGGCGCTCGGCGTCGGCGAGCGTCATGCTGGCTCCTTCTCGTCCCCACAGGGAAACGTGCAGCATTGTCAGTCGCCGACGGTCGGTCTCGTCGAGCTGGTCTACTGGTGCGGCTTTGCCCAGATGCGCGAGCAGAAAACGTATCTGGCGCGGATCGTCGATGTGAGCATGGCGACGAATGCCTTTGGCAAGTGTCCTTTCGTCAGGGGCGGTGACAACGGCGCGCTGTCCGGCTTCAGCAAGCAGTCGCGACCATAGTCCGCGCTTAAGCAATTCGTCAAGCGAGATGTCCAGATAGTTGAGTGCCTCGCTGATTGACGGCGGCCGCCCAAGATGAGTCGAGAGGTCTCGCAGATCACCGACGATCGCGCGGGTGTTACGCCGCAGTGAATGACGAACGTTATCAAGCACTCGCTGCTGGGCGACGCGTTCGAGATTGATCGAGCATCCGGGGGGCAGGTGCGGGAATCCCGCCTCAATCTCATGGTCAAGCCGCCCGGTCGGGTCCGTGCCCAGTGCCCGAAGCCTCGGTGCGAATCGGAACTCGCGGCGCTGAGCGCCAATGAAGTCGAGGACGGTCAGGCACTCTTTATCCTCGTGCAGCCTGAGCCCGCGGCCCAGTTGTTGCAGAAAGACCGTAAGGCTTTCCGTGGGTCGAAGGAAGAGTACAGTGTCGATTTCGGGGATATCGACGCCTTCGTTGTATAGATCGATGACGAAGATGAAGTTGATATCTCGACGGACAAGCCTATCTCGTGCCGACCGGCGCTCATCATCGCAGGTGTCGGCGGAAAGTGCGATTGCCGGCAAGCCCTGCGCATTGAAGAATCGGGCCATGAACTCCGCGTGTGCAATGCTGACGCAGAAGCCGACGCCGCGCACCATCGCAGGATCGGCCAGCATCTCGCGTACTTTGTCTACAACGAGCCGCGCCCTCACGTCGTTGCCAGTGTAGACGCGATTCAGGTCGTCAACACGGTACCCGCCGCGCTGCCACTTGAGTCCGTCGAGGTCCACACAATCAGCCACGCCGAAATATTGGAACGGGCTCAGCAACCTGCGGCTTATGGCGTCGGGCAGTCGGATTTCAGCGCTCATCTCGCCGCCGAACCACTCAAGTACATTACGCCCATCCAAGCGCTCTGGCGTAGCTGTGAGGCCAAGCAGCACCCTTGGCTTCACGTGGTCCAGCAACCGGCGGTAGCTGGCCGCTGCAGCATGGTGGAATTCATCGATAACTACATACTCGTATCTTGCCGGATCAAGCCGCCAAAGCTCACGGCTGTTGTAGCTCTGGATGGAGCAGAAAAGATGGTCAGTCTGTCCGGGGGCTGCTCCGCCAACCAAAAGGTCGCCGAAATTCTGCTCGCGAAGCACTGCCCGATACGTGCCAAGTGCCTGGCGAAGGATCTCCTCGCGGTGGACGACGAAGAGCAGCGAGGGCAATCGGTCTTGCGGGCGAGACCAGCGCCTGTAGTCGAAGGCGGCGACTATCGTCTTGCCGGTGCCTGTAGCGGCTACGACAAGATGCCGGTCCTTGCCCTGGATCTCCCGCTCGCTTGCCAGCACGTCAAGGATTTCCTCCTGGAACGGGTAGGGGCGCAAGTCCAGGGAGGGCACGAAGCCGCTTTCTGTGCCGTGCTCGCGTTCACGTCGTATTGCGTCGGCCAGCTTTGGCTTGGCGCGCTCGTCGTATCGCTCGAACTCATCGTCATTCCAGTAAGTATCGAACGTCGCTACGATTTTCCTCCACAGGTGCGGCAGTTCGTATTGGCTGATCTTGCTTGTCCACTCAAGCCCTTCCGACAGCGCGGCATTCGAGATATTCGCCGATCCCACATATGCGCTGCCGAAGCCCGTCGCGCGGTGGATTATGTACGCCTTCGCGTGCAACCGGGTGCGCGCGGTGTCATAGGAGACCCGGACCTCGGTATTGGGGAGCGCACCAAGAACTTCTATGGCTTTGGGATCGGTGGCGCCCATGTAACTCGTGGAGATAACGCGAAGCCGAGGACCGCCCGCAAGCGGCTCTACGGTAAGTGCGTGCAGCGCGTCGAGTAGCAGACGCAGCCCGCTCCATTTGATGAAAGAGCACAAGAAATCCACGCGCTCCGCGGATGCGATCTCTTTGCTGAGTTGCGACGCAAGCGAGGGGTCAACTCTCGCGCCGGTCAGCAACGCCGACCGGGCGAGCGGCGTGTCGGGACGGTGACGTGGCGCACTGGCGGGTTCGGCGTAGATTGCCAGAAGGCGCTGGAGCGGGTCAGCAAGATTGAGCCGGTCGGCCCAGTCCTGTCCTAGTTCGTCGACGAGGACTGCGATGATGCCCTTCACCAGCCGGCGCTGCCGTTCAGCCCCTTCTTTTCCTCTGAACGCTGCCAGAGACGCCGCAAGAAGATGCTCAAGATACTGTGCAATTGCGGTATGAGCGTCTTCGGCGTCGACCTCTCCCAGTAGTGCCAATCGTGGGTCCGGGAGCAGGTTGACTTGTTTGGCCAGAGCTACCGAGACCAAGCGGTCATAGAGCCCTCGCGCTGGTGCATCACTTTCCGGATCTCTCTGGGACATGTTTCCGCGCCTGCCGGTCCGAATACCAACTGTCTGATGCAGTCGGCAGCTATGTAACCACGCAGAACCTGACCCGTCAAGGAAAAAGTAGCGCTCTGAGCGAATGATCCTTACGTAGCCATAACATGCGGTCGTGGTCATGGGTGCTCTCCCTGGGAGTAGGCGCTATCAGGCATTCCCAGGGGTGGTCAAGAGAAATCGGCATGGCGGTGTTTGAAGGCGTGTTCTTCCTTGGTCTCAGCATGGAAGACCTCGGAGGCTGCGAACGCGGGGTTGGCTTTCGGGGCAGGGCGACTCACCGAGTCGCCCCTACGGTTGAGCCGGTGTGCAAGACAGCGCTGTAAGGTGGTCCGGACGGGTCGGGACCAGTTGTACGATTTCGGGCGCGGCAAGCGGCGCCCCTGCGCGTTTTCCAAGGGGCATGACTCTCGCTGATTAGCTGAGCTACTGTTCACGGCGGGCGCGACGGCGATACGAGGGGCGGCGGGGGTGCGGCCAGGGCCGCGGGACCGGGGGACTGGGAGACCGGGCGACAGGGCGACAAGCGGAAGAGGGGTTTGCTTGGTGGAGGGAATGTGCATAGAGTTCGGGAGCCGGGGAGAACGCGTGCGCTAAAGCGCACCCTATGAACTGAAATAGGCTGAAGGCCGAAGGCTGAAGATTGAAGGAATCCGAACCAACGTACAAGCATTACATGCGCCGGGACTCGGGGCTGAGCGTTTGGGCAAGGTCCGAACCCGAACCTTTTCCTCTCTGGTCAGCTCGGGGCGATGACCACTACGCGGTTCTTACCGGTTTTCTTGGCCTGATAGAGGGCGTCGTCGGCTGTTTTTATGAGCGCGAGAGACGAGGAGGTAGTCTCATCGCAGGATGCTACGCCGAGGCTGACGGTGAGGTTTCGGCCGCCGGGCAGAGTTCGCGTTAGGGCGGCCCTGAGTCTTTCCGCGACCTCGCCCGCCTCGCGCACGCCGGTGAGGGGCATGATCACGACGAACTCTTCGCCGCCGTAGCGACAGCAGATGTCCGACTTCCTTGTCTTCTGCTTGAGAGTCGCGGACACTTCCGTCAGGATCCTGTCTCCCTCCTGGTGGCCGTAAAGGTCGTTGACCTCCTTGAAATCATCGATGTCCAGGATGAGGAGGGACACGGGGGTTTTGAAGCGTTGATAGAGGCTCATTTCCACGTCGACAAGCTCCAGACAGCTTGTGTGGTTGAAGAGCCCGGTCAGGCCGTCGCGCATTGACAGATTCGCAATCGCGGCAACGTGGGCTTCGCCGATCAGAGTGGCTGAGACGAGCTCGCTCTTGAGATTCGAAAGGCAGTCCAGCGCGGCAACAACTATTCGCGCGTTCCTGTGCAATGCCTTGGACATCTCATACTTGTGCTTAAGCACCTCGTTCCAGAGCGTCTCGGCGACCTCGGGCGGGAAGTACTGGTGGGTAACGACATAGAGGACGTCCGAAAAGAACAGCTCCGCGCGCCTGGAGCGCTGCTCAACGAGAAAAGCCTTTTCGGCGTCCGTCAGCGGCCGGTCTCCGGCAAGAGCCGCCACCAGATCCAGCGACAACGCGTCTGGGGCAAGCAGCCCTCGCAACCGATCTGAATCGGTATCTTCCTGCGGCCGAGAACCGGAATCCGGAGCGCTCATGCTTCGCGCCCCTTCCGGCGTGAAAGCACCGGCCACTTCGCGGCGAGACGCCGGCGCGCTTCGCGCTTGCCGATGCTTTCGAGGGCCTGGAGCGCGGCGGCCATCTGGAAACGTGGGCTGATGCGTCCAGCTTCCCATTTCGCCACCGCGCTATGGCTCACGCCAAGGAGTACCGCGAGCTCGGCCTGGGTTACGGCTATTCTGGCACGGACTCGCTTGATGACCGCGGGCGTAGGCTTGAATTGTCGGCCCTTTCGGGGGGATGCGGCTGCTTGCGTCGACGGCTGTTGAGCTACCGCGGCCGACGGCACATCGAGCGTCTGGAGCGATGCGGTGGCCTTCGGTCCCGGCCTCATGCGTCCTGCTTCCCACTTCGCGACTGAGCTGTGGCTCAGGCCCAGACGCCTGGCGAGCTGGATTTGAGTCAGTTTGAGCCTGGCGCGAAGGCGCTTGATGGAGGCGGGTGTTGGGCTGAACACTCCGGCCCCTGCCGCGACCACGGCAGGCGGATACTGCACTGGTGCAGGCGCGGGCCGCGCCTCAAGCGCTTTCAGGCGCTTTTCGAGCGCGTGTATCCGGCGGGTGAGCGCCTTCATCTTTGGCGCGAGGCCGGACACGCGCACCTCTTTGGCGGCAATGCGCTTTATCTCAAGTTTCAGAACCTGGGCAACGTTTGGCATATGGACCTCCCAATCAGCGTCTACAGCGCTGGAGCTAGTGTAGTGTCTCATAATTAGTATTGCATATGATCTGCCCTTCGGTTATACTTCCGGCAAGGAGGTAAGACCGATGAGGCAAGCGGTGGCAATTGAGTTGAGTCAGGAGGAGCG
>Ga0315282_10003272_pt1 | contig 29140 bp, 33 predicted proteins | sample YL17G07_20_MG_FD_203693 | JGI IMG/M metagenome (GOLD analysis project Ga0315282, IMG submission 203693) | Sediment microbial communities from Yellowstone Lake, YNP, Wyoming, USA - YL17G07_20 | ecosystem: Environmental > Aquatic > Freshwater > Lake > Sediment | place: USA: Wyoming | collected... | reverse complement strand
GTTTGGCGCCGGGAGAGGGATTTGAACCCTCGAGGCCCGTTAGGGCCACGGGCTCTCATTCTTCAGACTCAAGGCCCGCGCCTCTAGACCCAAACTGTGTTTTGGTTAGTCCACTCGGCCCACGGGGTGCATGATCTGCTCAAGCATTATCCCGGCAGATCTTCCCGGCGTTTCTGAAGAACTGGTAAGCGGTGTCACTCGATCTTAAATGATTTGTTGAGATGTGATCTAGTGAGACCGCTAGAATTACCATCCGTTTTTTGATGGTGTGTGTGCCTCTCTTGGTGTGGCCGCTTGAAAACCGTACCGTTGGCCAAGGTAGAATCGGTGTGTGGTATTCTTGATGCGACCGATCGAATCTGGACTGAAGTCTGAAGTACTTTCAGAAAGTGCTAATTCTAGTCTAGACAGTCCGGGAGTGAATTCAGTCTAGATTAGAGTTCGTACTATTCCAACTTAGAAGTCGATACAAAATGACTTAGGGTATTCAACCCCATCTAGCGGTTTTGTGAGTGGTCTTTAGTCAATGTCCATTGGGTCCATGCCTAGAGGTGTAAGTATTGTGGATGCAGTGTTCCGTAAGAGGCGCGTATACTCTACAATATTGTATTCAATATCTGCCTCTATTAGTTCGGCTGCTGTAACGCAACTGCCACTTCTACAACGGTCGTCTGTTATAATGTAGCGAACTGTCTCTCCAGCATTAAGTCTCAAACCCTCCTTGTCGAGCTGTCTTGCAGCTAGCGCTTGCACTACATTGTGCTTGTATTTGGATGGTGATTTCGAGAGAACCTTCTGGATTATGAGATCTTCAACTGCAACTTGGTTGTTCCGAAGCATCCCAATATACTTGTGTAGTATAGCAAGAAAGTTTTCTCGTCGAGTCTGGAGATCAGCAGGAGTTTCTGCTTTCGCCATCTAGTTTTCACAGATGAATTAATCGAGCTAGGATCCTTGTACATTGGATGAAATTGAAACAAGTCTCGACTTGGTACCCTGATACATGTGCAACGTAGACTTGACTCTAACTTCCAATGACAACTTGGGCATCTATCATGAAAAGCCCATCTCACATACCCGGGGTCTATGAGGTTTGGGCAGAGCGCAAGCATCTCCTCACAGATCTCGCAATAATAACAGTAACCTGATAACCTCGACCCAGTTCCCATGTCGTGAAAGATGGAGGAGAGAGCGCGAATCTTCAGAGGTTTACCCTGTTCCGCGAGAGGATCTACGATGAGATTCGAAACCAGCATAAAGGACACCTGTGTATTGCAAGTAAAATGACTGGCTTATCTTGACTAATTAGCACGAGAGATGCGTGAAAGCGATTTAAGACGAGATAAGACGATCGTTTGGCATCCAGATAGACAGCGCATCTGAGAATACGTTTTATGAAGCCCGCGGATATGTCCCAGTCAACTAATATGTTGCTCAACGTCGTGTATGGTGGGCATATGCATAAGGGTACTCGGCCATGGTGAAATTCTGTCCGAACTGTGGAAACTATCTACCCCGAGGTAAGAAGAATTGTCCGAGATGCAAAGTCGATACTTCGAGAATTTCACCAAGCAAGCCTCTTCCAGAGCTCACTGTGAATGATGTGCTTGACAATTTTCCAATCCGCCCACTTAGAGCATGCCAAAAAGAAATTGTGACCGAAGCTGTTGAAGCATTTCAAACTGGTAAGAAATGCATTATTCTGGCAGCTCCAACTGGATTCGGCAAGTCTTACGTTAATGCTGCTTTCGCTTCAGTAGCCAGATCATTCTATGCAACTCCACAACTCGCTTTGATTGACCAGATCATGAACGACAGCCACCTACAATCAAGATTTGTAGAAATCAGGGGGCGACAAAACTATCGATGCTACCATCAATCGCATCGAAGTGTCTACGTAGGGAAATGCGTGACCGAAGACTATGCTTGCCCTGAACGCTTTCAACTGTGCCCATACTGGATACAGAAAGTGAAAGCCCTCAACGCACAGAGCGTGCTTCTAAGCTTCGCATACCTTGCAGGAGAAAGTCAGACCGAAGGTTTGACCGACACGTATCTTGGAACTCGAAGCCTGCTGATCCTTGACGAAGCACATAACATCGAAGAACAATGCCTAAACCAAATTTCATTACGTGTCTCACCATACACGATCCCAGTAGATGTCTACAACCAAATTCTTCCACAGCTCCGCCAAATTGAAACAGAAACTCAACTCAAAGAACTCTTACGCAGCCTCGAACAACAACTACGCAAAATATTGGAAAGATCCAAGAACGTATTCGAAACCACTGGCCTTTCGGTCGGGGAGGCTACAGACAGGGAGAACATCGAACGATACCTCGCTAACTACAAACTGTATGAATCATCGCAAAGTGAATGGATATGGCAACTTCAAAACGACCATTTAGTCCTGCAACCGGTCTTCGCAAGGGAATTCATGAAAGAACTTGTTTGGAAACGGGGTCAATACTACATTGTTTCTTCAGCCACAATTCTTGATCCAAAGGAATATGCAGAGCTAACAGGTCTTACGGGCTTACTGCAAGAGGACGAGATCTGTTTCCTTCAAGCTCCAAGCACCTTTCCGGTTGAGAATCGTCCAATCATAGACGCGACTGTGGGTCCCCTATCGCGAGAGGGATGGGAAAACAACAAAGAGAAGGCTCTTCGGGTGATCGAGGAGATACTGAGAAGAGAAGAGGGAAACGTGGCTATACACTGCCACAGTTATCACCACCAGCAGTGGCTGGTTCAGAACATCTCAGAAGACTTGAAACCTAGACTCATCGTTCACACAAGTAGAAACCGTGAAGAGAAACTTGAGGAATGGAAACATTCCCGCGGAAAAGTATTCGTATCAGTCGCATTTAACGAAGGCCAAGACTGGAAATACGACGTGTGCACTGCCCAGATTCTCTTGAAAGTGCCATTCCCAGACTTGAGTGATAAACGAGTGAAAAGACGGCTCGAATTGGGATACCGCCAATGGTACAGCAACCAAGCCATGTTAGAAGTGATTCAAGCATACGGTCGTGCAATAAGAGCTGAAGACGATGAAGCCAGATTCTACGTGGTTGACGGAAGTTTCACAAGGTTAGTCAAGAACTGTTGGCGTTTCATACCCGTCTGGTTTAAAGAAGCTTTGCCCAGTTTCCAAGACTCATCAGCTTCAAATCCCAATCTCTGAACCTCTGCGCACTTAGGGCGAATGCCTCACCACGCGGGTTTTGCTCGTCTAACCTAAAGTTTCTAGCGAGGGAATCGAGGGTTGAGTCCCTAACGTCTGGTTATTTATATAGTATTCATGGAACAGTGACGTACCGCATAGGAAACTCTTAAGTACCATCACAATGCTTAGGAGCTATCCGTGAACAGCAATGTTCCACGAGAGAAAAAGTAACGTTCTAGAACCAAGAAATCCAGCGCCAAGCAATGGATTCTCTAAGAAAACACTTGTGAGCGTCGCTCTACTGATCTTCACCATTCTGATGCCTGTAGCAACGGCGCTTCAAACACACCCCGTCTCCACCTATTTACAGGCTGGAAAGTACAGTTCGATAGCTAACCAAGGCGGCGGAGTAAACAAAAACAGCGGCTTGATGCTGCTTGCTGAGCCTGCAGTAGTGAGTATAGAAGCAGGAGACAAAGCCGAATACACAATTCTTGTCTCCAACACCAAGTCAAACGAAGGCATCGTTTATCTCACCCTAGGCGGGTTGCCAGAGAACACAATTGGAATCTTCACACCAAACATGGGCATACCAAACTTCGTATCAAGACTTACAATAGTAACCGAAGATGTCAAACCAGGATCATATGAATTGACGATCAACGCCATGAACAGAAAACAAAGCCAGACAGCAAGCGTTGCTTTAACGATTAAAGGCGCAGAAACCACCTCTACCGAAACGACAACATCTACGGGATCTACTCAAACAACAACGTCTACCGAAACAACGACTTCTACCTCTACGACCACGACTGAAGACCATAACCTAAGAATTACTTTCTCAACCGACAAGCTCTCCTATGAAACGGGTGAACCTGTAGCCATTGAAGGCGTAGTCACTGATTCTTCTCAAAACTCCATGAACGGAGCATCGGTCTCAATACAGGTCGAAAATCCACTAGGATCTACCACACACATATTCCAGACATCCACTGACGTTCAAGGATTCTTCAACGATACATTTACCCTGCCGGACAACGCTGCAGATGGAACATACATCACCTCTATTTCCGCAGTGTACCAAGGAGACAGTGGACTAGCACATTCAACCTTCGTCGTTGGCCAGAGTACAACTCCAGCAGTCTCCATTCTAAGCTTGAATATCACGGCGAATAATGGAGTTCCTACCACCACATTCAAACAAGGCCAAGAAGTCTTGCTCTCAGTCCAAGTCACAAACCAAGGCGCTGACCTAGAAAAAGGAATGGTGTGGCTGGAGATAGACAATCCACTTGATGTCCCAGTCTACATTACCTTGCTATCGACAGGGTTTAGTCACGACAAAGCCGTCACAGTGGAGTTTCATTTCTTCCTAGCGGAAAATGCAGTCGTTGGAGTGTACAGCGCTAACGCCTACGTATCGAATGGCTACATATCACAAGGAGGAGTATTCTTCGACAAGGAGCAGGGTCAGTTCATAGTAGAGACTACATCAACCAATACCACTACGACGACCACGACGACGATTGAAAGCACTACGACGAATCAAACTACCAGCACTACGACTGAAACAACTGAAACAATCACGACGACAATAACGAACACAACCGTAACAACTACCACCAATACTACGACGACATCCGAGACAATTACTCAAACTACATCTGCAACTACAAACACGACTCAAACCAATGAAACCACAACGACAACCAGCACATCGAATCAAACAAGTCTGACAGAAACCGGAACCACGAGTGGCTCCTCACTAGCCAGCGGTCCTATCATGAGAGAAAAAGAATTCACTTGGAGGTCAGACCTGCAATGAAGATTTCATCAGTGAAGTCAGTCGCCACGCTCTCGATACTCTTAGCACTCGTACTAGTATCGAGCACGTCCAGTCTTTACAGCGTAAGAGCACAGAACCAGTTATCCGTGTCGATCCAAGTAGCAAACGAGAGTGGATACACCGTTGTAACAGGAACGGTGACAGATGCTAGCCATATCCCAGTGCAGGGAGCAGCAGTTTCAGTTCAAGCTGTAGACTCTTCGGGAAAAGCGGTGCATTTCGAGCTAGTCTATACTGACCAGAATGGTGCGTTCACCGACAGATTCAAGACTCCAGAAGGGGTTACGGGAGAAGGCAACATATTCGTTTCAGCAAGTAAACCCGGCTATGAGAACGGTGTCGCTCAAACCGCCTTCACAGCCGTACCAGAGTTTCCAACAGCCTTCGCAGCTATCATCACATCAATATCCGTGGCGTTTCTGATGCTACGAAGAAGAAAGGGCTAAACGCCCAAATTTCCCTCTTTTTTGCATTCACTGAGGTCTGGTTTAGCAGTTTAACTCTAACGTTATCGTGAAACAACATCTCATTCGATGCGTTACTCAGTGAAAGGCATTGTCATGATGTCACTTGAACAAAGCATGTCTATAGACTGAGGAACTGTTACGGACATCGATATATCGGAATTTTTCATAATGCCTTTAAGTCGGATCGGTACATTAATGTACCACGTGAAGAACAATGAAGTTTGAACAAGCTGCAAAGATAGCTGGTTTGGCAGTAGCCGTAGCCCTAGTTTCCCTAGTCGCTTACGCACTACGAGCAAAACCTACTAGAGCGGAAGACTTGGAAAATCAACCTTAACCAAGCCTTTCTCCCTTTTTTTGCCGACGTTGCGATCGATCGAACTAAAATGGCCCTTCATTCTTTCCAAAACAGATAGCTGTCAATCCTTAGTGTAAGCATACTCGGAATGCAGGAAATAGCTCGTTTTCAACGTCTCGTTTTGCCTAGAACTACAGGCTTCACATCATTATTCAAGATGGCTTCATTCAATTGATTCACCTTGGTTACCGTCTCGTTGAACTGCGTGGCATACGTTCCTATCATGGTTGACCTGTGAACATCTGAGCTTCCGATTTGTGGAAGCCCCCATTCTAAAGCAGTCTCTCTAGCTCTCATGTTCTGTTCCATGGAACAGTTGGGAGTCAGAGTTTCAATTGCATCTACATCTTTCCATTCATTTCTATCCAATTGATTCACGTAACGAAGTGGATGAGCCACCACCGCGACTCCATCTTGTTCATGGATTCTAGCTATGGTTTCTCTTACTCCTAAGTCCGGCTCAATCTCTCGCTTAATCCCAAAGGCTAAGATGTGAGCATAGATACCCTTAGCAGATACTTCGATGCCTGGAAGTACCATGAAACCATATTTGCCACTCAGATTCTCGGCAACTTCTTCCTTCATCAGATGGTCGTGATCTGTAACGACGATACCGTCCACATACTCTTGCTCAACCAGAATCAATTCTTCGAGGCTTATCATTGAACATGAAGAGTATCTGTCGGTATGCGTGTGAAGGTCAAGTATCATATGCTCATCCGATGTTTCGCACGAGTAGTTTTTCGACCTAGTTAAGCTTGATCAAATCGGATGTTACTTAACTCGCACACTCTTGCATCCTTCAGGAAACATAGCAAACCTCGTGGTCTTTGTGATAGAATCGTCGGATGGGCGTTGCATCAATTTTTCTCAAGACCAAGATTCTAGTTGTTCTTTTTCTTCACATTCACCAGGTATACTCCCACTAGGACCAATGCTGAACCCAATGCTGACTGTAGATCGATGCCTTCTGCAAGCAATATCCATCCAAGAAATAGAGCAATCAATGGAACAAGGAAACTTGAGCCAGCAAGGATGGTTGCATCTTCTGAGCGGAGGAGGACAAGCCAAATTGTCCATCCCACAGATAATGCTCCAACGGATGCATAGAGCATCGTAGAGAGATAGGTCAAGTTAGTTGGGAAAACATAGTCATTGATGCATAGACATAGTACGGAAAGTAGAAGAGTTCCAACAAGTAGCTGGAAAAAATTAGCGACCAATGGGTCAGTTTGAGTCATGTACTTCTTGTAGTAGACATTTGCCACGGCCCATAAGAGAGCCCCCAGTAATAAGGTAATGGTTGAACCAAGGGAGAAGAAGCCTAATGCACGAAAAGAAAGAACAACAATCCCCACAAATCCAATCATCCCGCCTAGAACTCTAAAAGAAGTCACTTTTTCTTTCAGAAAGGGAATAGCCAAGGCGAATACGAAGAGTGGCTGAGTATAAGTAAGCACCGATGCTATACCAGATCCTTCGTTTGCTAATCCAATAAGTGTTGCAACAAAGCTTGGGACGTTAATGAAAGAAAAAACTAGAAGTTTACCAAAAGTTCGGCGATCTCTTTGAAGTTTTCTATAGTTGAAAAGCAGTATTGGAGATAGAGCAAGAGTTGCAAAGAAGAAACGTTGTCGCAAGAAATTCAAAGGAGAAACAAATGATAGTGATGTCTTCATAGCAGACCAAGTCAATCCCCAGATAAGCACTATCAAAATGAAGAGCAATTGATTGCGACGTCTCAAATGCGTTCACTAACTGAAGCTGAATGCGCTAGGAGTCTTGGCCTTCTTCTTAAGTTTAGGGATTTGACGAGAAGAAGATCTTCTACGTAGATTTCACATCTCTTTTCCTAAGGAGAAAGCTTTTCCAAGTTCGTTGCCAACACCGTAGTAAAGTCGAGCTTCTGGTGCAAACAGAATAGGGTTCATTTTCTTCATGCTGGGAAGATCTCTTTCAAGAATTGATTCTTCAGCTTTAACGTCCAAGATCTCAGCGATAAACTGGGTATGCAATCCAATCTCTATCGTATGAAGCAACTTACATTCCAAGACTAGAGGGAATTCTTTGACATAGGGAGCATCGACAAGGTCACTTTTGACAGGGGTCAGTTTTGTCGCAGAAAATTTGTCCACTTTCTTCCCTGACACTAGCCCAACATAGTCTATCTCTTTGACATAATTCTCAGATGGACTGTTAACTGTAAAAGCTCGTCGTTCCACGATGTTGGAATACGTGTACGTCGCCTTTCTGAGAGAAACTGCGATGCATGGAGGTTTAGAACAGCATACGCCCACCCAAGCAGCAGTCATCATGTTCGGTTTCCCTTGCTTGTCATACGTTCCTACCACTACAACAGGAGTAGGGTAGAGTATCGTTTTTGCTCCCAAAGACCGTTTCATGGCTTTTCTCCATTTACATTTAATGTTCCTGAAGTTCAACCACTGTCTACTTCATAGTCATGAACCTTACCATCATCGCAAGCCAGTATCTTTTTGCAACTCAGATGGGCAACTCCCTGAAGAGCTCCTTGACTCTAATCAGGGATGAACGATAGCCGATAACTGAAATCACCGTGGTTAATGACAACGTTACAAGGGACGTGAGGATGAAGTACATGCTTCTACTCATCCATTGCAGCTTGAAGAATAGATATACGCCATAAGGTGCGGCTATTATGCCTGCCACAACGATACCTAGCAACATACCTAGCAGCATGCCAGAAATGCCTACGAAACGGCTTCTCAAGGTTTCACTGAAATCTGGAAACCTAATCCCAATCATTAATCCCAGAAGAGACTCGGCAAAGATAAGCGAGGTAGACACGAGTAGAAACGCTGTTGAAGCTTTGAAGCTGAGATGTCCAAAGATAGTGATGCCGATCCAGAAAGCTAACGCCACGGGTAAAGACAAGATAATATTCATGCTCATCTTCGCCTTCACGAATTCTTTGGGCATTATTGGAGACGAGTAAAGATTCCAGATCGCGTATCCTTCCTGTCCGATGCTAATCATGGAGTTCATAAGAACAAAGAGCATGATACCGAACAGAATCGGAAGAGGCCAGAACATAACTGAGTAGGGAGTTGGAGTCTCTCTTGCAGACGTTAGTGATGGAATCATCATTGAAACGACGATAAGTATTGGAAGCGCTAGAATTCTCGCCATCTCTCTCCGACGGGTAAGTGACTTCAAGTCTTTCCTGACGATAGCAGCCTCTGTAAGGTTCAAGCCCAATCTGCTCAGAAACCCAAGTTTCGGAGCATAGGCACTCGTCGATAGCCTAACCGAGACTGGCACTGGCATCCAGTAAACTTGTCTCAACCTCACACATATTGAAAAAAAGAATCCTGCGAAAAAGAAAGTGAGAAATGCATACAGTGATGCTGAGAGTAGGTTATCTTCAAGGAAACTGAGAACAACAAGCGATGGCCAGACCAATGGAAAATACCATACGGCCTTAACGCCGCCAGTCACACTTCCCAGAAGCGAAAGCATTACGGTCGGATTGAAGATTAACTGAAAGAAGACTAATGCAGCGATAAGCACAACCATCCTCAGAATCAACACTGATTTTCCACTACGCCTGTAGAGAAGCGAAGAAGCCCTATTCGTAAAAGCCCTCAACGCTTCTACTCCAAAGGCTCCGATAAACACTGCAACTAAGTTCATTGCAATCATCAGAGCCCACGTAGTGAGCAGCTTAGATTGCAGGGCGAGAGCAAGGGTCCCTCCTGAAGTCGCCGCAAGGAAAATAGAGTAATAGAAGACCGTAGAGGTTGAGGATGCTAAGACATATTCTGAAGCTGATACGGGCAGATAGTTAACCATGTCTGATGACGTGAAGGTGAATGAATAGCTCAATTCCCATAAGAGGCCCGAAAGCATAACGACAAAGATAAGAAACATGGGCAGGTCAATCAAAACTTGGACAATCAAGAGTGAGCTGTTAGAAGCGAGAAACGAAGCGAATCTTTGAACGAAGATGAAGGCGCCAACGAAGGCCACCGTATCGATGAAGAGTATCGCAGAAGGCCTTCTCAGGAAATCAAAACCAGAGCTTGTACGACGTGTAGCCCTCAATTGTGAGATAATAAGTACCGTCGCTAAGCGATGCACAGTTTTCAGATTCATTTGAGTAAAGCCTCAACAACGTCTCTTACATCTCCTGTCCCTGTCAACTTGAGGAACAATTCTTCAAGCGTCGAACCCGGCATCCCAGCCTTCTTTCGTAGCTCGGTCGTCGTGCCCTCAGCCAATACTTGGCCTTGATACATTATGGCGATGCGATTGCAGATCGCTTCAGCAATCTCCAAAACGTGAGTGCTAAAGATAGTCGTAACCCCTTCTGTCGCAAGTTTATGAATCAGATCCTTCACAATCTTGGCCGATTTTGGGTCAAGACCGTTCAACGGTTCGTCCAGGATCAGGAGTCGAGGCCTATGCAGGAGCGCTGCCGTTATCACAACCTTCTGTTTCATCCCCTGCGAATAGCCGCTCAGCATATCGTTCTCTCTATCCTTAAGCTCGAAAGCCCTCAGAAACTCATTTATCCTGTCCTTCTTAGACTGCGGGTCCATCTTGTGTACATCAGCGACAAAGTCCAAGTACTCAATAGCGGTCAGAAAATCGTAGACACGGGGAGATTCTGGAACATAACCCACAATACGCCGCACGTCCAGAGGATTCTTCTGAACATCAATATCATCAACGCTAATGGATCCAGCATCAGGCTTCAGCAAGCCAAGCATCATCTTCATCAGGGTTGACTTGCCTGATCCGTTAGGTCCCAAGAGACCGAAGATCTCTCCCTCGTTCACGTTGAGAGTTACTTCTTGAACCGCCCTCGTGTCACCGAAATATTTGGCCACAGACTTAATTTCAAGCACAGGTTTCATAGCGACCTAACCTTCATCAAATCCAAGTAAAAAGATGCTGTAAACCATGGAGTACGCCTACAGTTCTCTGGCCCCGAAGATTATGATATATAGAATATCTCTCTCATTCAGTGTTCTTGGCTATTGTCGGAGAAGTGTTTTGCTACGATCGATTTTCTGAGAAGAGTGGATAACTTTAGGCTCGACTTTCCTAGAAGCTCCAGCCTTTCTTACTGACGCGCTCTTCGAGAATCTTTCTACAGAGATCAGCCTCCTCATTCCAAGCTTCAGTCTGCTCATTTTTTTCAATGGAGACTGAAACTTCACCCAGCACAGTAGCGCATTTTCCACAGACGACTTCGCCGTCCAAAGCAATTATGATTTTGCTTTGGTCCTCGTTTCCACAATCACATTTCCAAATCTTTTTCGCGCTCTTCAATGCATCTTCCTTCATTAAGACTAGCTGAAACGAATTCTAGACTAGTCTCTTTCCAGCCTCATATGAAGCACTCTGGTCCCATACGTCTTTAGGCTCTAGGAGCCAGACTCCTCTTGCTGCCAATCCAATCTTCTTCAGGTCTTCATTCATCTTATCGAAGAGTGGACCTGACATCTGGTAATCCTTGACGCTTGCCCTTATCTCGAATGAACTTCTTTCTTTAACAATCAGTACTGAAGCAAGTTCGCCTTTCCTTTTCATGTTCTCCAAGTTCTTGCCTGTCTTTTTCATCAGGATCGCACCAAACGCAATCGTACTTGGATCGGGAGCGGTGACGCTTCCGACGTGGATCGCGTGCACATTTCCATCTTCAGTCTTTGTGGAGACTATCTTAATGGATTTGGGATCGTTCAGGAGCTTCAAGGGCTCGCTGGGAATAGACACCATAGTCATCACGAATTCAATTGATACACTCAGGGCTTAAATCTCTGGCGTTCTTGTTTTTAGATCCATTGCTGATTGACTAGTACAAGGATGGGAAAATGCGGTTCGCATATACAGGCATCAGGGTATCCAATCTTGAACGTTCGCTCCGATTCTATACCAAAGTCATGGGCATGAAAGAGATAGGTAGAGGAAAAATGGATCATGGCGGAGTCTACATAGCCTTGAAAAGTGCAAAGTCTGCTCAGAGGCTCGAATTGAACTACTATCCGCGTGGAACAAGATTTCATGAAAGATACAAGTCGGGAAGCGAGCTAGATCACTTGGCTTTTTGGGTGAAAGATGTAGACAAAACCTACAAGAAATTACTGGCGAAAGGAGCGAAGTATGTTGTCAAGCCTTTTTCACAAGACCAGTACAGACTAGCCTTCGTGAAGGATCCAGATGGAATTTGGATTGAACTTCTCGGAATTGACCGACGGACGAATGCCTCGTAACTAGGACTCATGGGCGTGCCATTATTCGTGCTTTTCCACAACAGTTGATGGGTATGCGCTTGAACGAGATGTGCACTGCAGCTCGGATAGCGCGTAGAATCTACGACCAAGGGATTGGTTTCCACTGGAAACGCATACAAGAATATCATAACCACAAAAAGATGGCATTTGACCTTGACTATGAAACGCTAGCAGAAGTCTGCTTCACTGTGCGAAATGTTTGGGGTAATACAGTCCCACGGGTCAACTTTGGATTCTTATTTGAACCTTCCATCATCTTTGACACTGGCAAACTTGTGCACATTTCCTTTGAGCCATCCAAGCTTCTTCACCTTACGGACATCGAACTGTGGAACGTAAGGCTTGATGTCAAGGAGAGGGGTTCCATCCACTATATCCACATCTCGAATGCGTAGTGTTCTTCCTTCCACTCTGAAAAGTCGCACCACTGACACACCAATCGAGTTGGGACGAGCAGGTGCCCGAGTAGCAAATACTCCATGTAATTCGTCGTCGAGGCAGGGTTTCACTTTCAGTGAAAACGATTTGCAGAGATGAAAATGGTATATCAAAATAATATGAGAAAAGCCATCAATATCTTCAAGCCCTTTCGCGAACTTGGGAAATACTTCGACCGTACCCTCGGTCCCTGCAGCCCCCGCCGCTTGTATCGGCGTACCACGAGCGTTTTTAAATGAAGAATGGATGATTCCTATTGGCTCATACGTCACTCTGTCCATTATCTCGCTTCCCTGAGATTTTGAAGAATGTCCGATGCTTGGAAGTAGACGTTGCCAATCTATAGATACGTGATGCTGCCAATAATCTTGTCGAGACTTGACGCCATCTAGGATTTACCAGATTCTTTCTCTGAACTGTTTCGAGGAAACACTTCTCTAACTCTATTGATTACCGTAGCAGCGATAGCCCCACTCAATGCGCCTGAGATAAGTCCAAGCGCGCATGCAAGAGACAGTACTCCAAGGTTTCTTGAACCAAGCCCTATGGTGGCAATTAGAAGGACGCTGACTGCATTAACGACTCCTCCAGCAAGAGACAGACGTAGACGTGTGAAAGCAACCGAGAATGGTCTAAAACAGAATGCCTCAAGCATTGCTCCAACCACAAAGTAGATTGGAATCGCCAAAACCCCTATCGGCACGAAGGCGGATAGGATCACCCCATTCAACGTACTCGTAAGTAGGATCATACCCCTCTTCAATGTCAAGGCTCCAGCAACCAAGAAAGGAGCTATGATGAATATGCCAGCGATGCTGGGGCCAGGTATGTGTAGAGTCCTACTAACCAACGGTCCTATCGCCATGTGACCTACGGCTGAAGCAACAGCCATAACTGGGACCACCGTCGCATCCTTCGAAGAAAACTTCATCTGTCCACTTCCAACGATGTGCTTAGAGTCGAAAGTTACATTTTAGCTTAATTGTAACATGATTCGCTTACACTGTAAGCTCTAGGTGCTTGCTGACTGAATGAGGAAATAGAATTCACTTTCTCATGGTTTTGGGCAATCTCAGGCTTTTGGGACTGTTGTGAATGCACATCGGGACTAACAAGAATGAGGCTTGGATACCAGATAGAGAAGGGTAAGGCCCGAGGAAGATTCAGGCGTGCGCACGAATTTGTACCAAACTCCTCTTTTTCATTCCCTTTGGTAAGTCTTCGAGATCTGGACCATTTGTGATTGTATGGTGAAAAACATGAAATGGTTGCCGCTATGGCTGGCTTCCCCGATTCCATGAAGTATGTTTTTGCAAAGAGCAATTGTTCTTTGTATCGAACGATTGTTCGATAGAGAACCTGTTTTAATACTCCGGTTTCAGGATACTGAGCGTCTTTCTCAAGGAACCTTACAGGGAGTTTTATCTCAGTGAAGTCGCCTCTGATGCAAGGTTAAGCGTTAGCGCTGTCAAAACCTTTCCAGATTCACTTACAACCGATGAATTTCTGGTGAGGTCTAGAAAGGTTAACCTACTACGGTTTAGGGCAAATATCGACAGCCCTATGTTCACGCATTTTGGGAATAGCGTGGTTGCCATCTTAACTTTCTTTAATGAGCTCTCTTATTGGAAAGCAACCATTACATCTTCCACAACCCGCTTTGGTTTGCAGCGGGTCTAATCCATATTCTCTGATTATCTCTGACCAAGCTTTGTAGATCTCTATCACTTCCTCCAAGATAGGTGGCTCTTTCTCCTCGTAAGCTGATCCATATAGAGGTCGGAACGGTTTGGGCAAAGGAATAGCTCCAGTTTCTGCTATTGCTCGAATTCCTTCAATGGTTTTCATCTTCGGCTCAAGCCCTATTAATATCCAAGACTCAACTTGGTTTTCTCCAAAAACTCCCACGGCCTCTCTCATAGCTCTCAAATAATCATTCAGTGAATTGTCCTTGGCTTTTCCAGGGATTACCTGTTTCCTTACCTTCTCATCATAAACTTCAAGATTGAAACTGACCTCGGTCGCGCCAGCAGAATACAAGTCTTCTATGTCATCTTTCTTAGTCGGACAGATTTGAATTCCAATCGGAAGCCTACTCACTCTTCTTATGCTCGAGATAGCTTTCTGATACACTTTGGGACTGTTCCTTAAGGTTCCGGAATTTATGTTTACGTCTGTGGGCGCAATGTACTTCTTCCTTTTCTCAAGCTCTGGCCCAGAAAGGTTTGTATCATATTTGTCCTCAATATCGTAACTTGCCCTTAGCTCTGAGTCATCTTCAATTCTGTGGATGGCTCTTGCCAACTCCTCGGATTCGTGCTCGACCGTCTTTTCGCCAACACCTATTATGCAAAATTTGCATCCTTCTCCTGTTTTCCAGTATATACAGGAATTCGATATGGCGGTCGCCAATGAGCCCTTTCCATGTAATTGTATTACATCAAACAGTTCTGTGGAATGCCACTTAGGCGTCCTGAGCGTAGCCCTTATGGCTCTTTCACCGTTTCTTAATATCCAACCCTCGCCATCGATTATTCTGAATTCGAATGGAGTCTTCTCCAGAAAAGGTTGCAAAACTCCTACATTGCAGGCTTCTCCATTCTCAAGAATGAAACATCTTCCACTTCCTGCCACCCCTGCCCTAGATTTTCCCCCCTTTGGGTAAGTCGAAGGAACTACATCTTCAAAATACGGTTCATTCTTGTTTACTCTCAACCCGTGGCAAAGAAGGGCTATCTTGAGTTGGGCTATGTTCTTCACCATTTCTTCATAATCACCATGATTGCTATTCAACGAATTGACCAAATTGTCTCTGATTAGGCGACAGAATTTCACTTCTAACCATTTCCCAAATCCTGTATCTTATTTGGCTAAACCTTGCTTCAGATCTGATTTCTGGTGATCTTTCAGGCAAATCAACGTCCACTATTTTCATAATCTTTCCAGGCAAGGAGGAGAAAACTACGATTCTATCGGACAGGAATACAGCTTCGTCAATGCTATGAGTCACAAGTAAGACCGTCTTCCCATAGTTTTGTCGGATTTTCAGCAGTTCTTCCTGCATCAGAGCTCTTGTTTGGGCGTCTAGATCACCGAACGGCTCATCCATTAACAGTGTTTTGGGTTCAAGGGCTAAGGCTCTGGCTAATGCAGCCTTCTGTTTCATGCCACCAGATAGTTCCTTTGGATAGAAATCAGCGAAATCTAAGAGGCCTACTGCTTTAAGATGGTCTTTGGCACCTGACTTTGTATCTTTTTTGTTTCTAACCTTCAGAGCCAGTTCGACGTTTTCCAACACAGTTTTCCAAGGAAACAGAGGAGCTTCTTGAAAGCATACTCCTATGTCCAAGGATGTCGAAGAAACCTCTTCTCCATTTATCAGAACTCTGCCACTCGTAGGTTTTTCAAGCCCCGCGATTATATTCAGAAGAGTTGTTTTGCCGCATCCACTAGGTCCGACTATTGAGACGAACTCGTGCTCCTTTACTTCGCAGTTTATGTCATCGAGGACAGCAATGTCTCGATTTTTTCTGCGAAAGTTCTTGCGAACATGCTCGATACGAATCATGTCACAGATCCTACAGCTCTTTCAGCAAAAGTCAGATCGACCTTCTCGTAGATGTTTGGTATTTTTTGAATAAGGCCCTGATCGAACATGAATTTCGCTTTTTCTTCGAGATCCCGCAATGATTCAGAGTCTGGCTTAATATTCTCACCAAGATTGAATATTCGATCCGTCTTGGCGGCTCTATAGATCGCCGTAATGTTATCTTTAGTCTCTCCGCACACCCATTCACATGTTTGGTTGAAATTCTTCTGAGAATATACAAGGGCTTCCTGCAAAGAATCTGCGACTGCTTGGACGGCCTGCGGATTCTTATCTGCAAAATCTTCTCTCACACTGAGAAAGCCACTGAAACTTCCCTCAACCAAAATCTTTCCAATCCCACTCATCTCCAACTTTGTTGGCCAAGGTTCCCAGTTAACAACAGCATCCACACGATGGGTCATCAGAGCTGGTGGCTGAGCCTTTACATCCATATTAATGATATCAACGCTTTTCGGATCCACTCCAGCCAATCGAAGGACTTTATAGAGAAAATAGTGGGAACAAGAGCCTTGGGCCACAGCGACTTTCTTTCCAACCAAATCTTTGACATCTAATATTGCATCTGCTTTCTCTCTGTCCACTACTATGGCTTGTCTAAGTGACTTCACTGGTGAGGCAATGATTTTGACTGGAAAATCAGTAGCCATAAGTGAGATAGTTGGCATGTCTCCTCCAAGTCCCATGTCAAGGTCACCACTGATCAGAGCTTCATTGATCGGAGGACCCGCTAGAAACGCAACATACACTGGCTGATACCCTCTTTTTTCGAGGAGCTTCTCGTTCCTCATAGCTGCGACTATATTTGCCTCGCCCGACCAGAATGGTTGATATCCAATTCTGATAACCGATTGTTGTTTCATTCTTGCATTGTAAAAAGTGGATCCAATAGCAAGAACAATGATGATTACTGCAACTATCCCAAGTATTCTGAGCTTTCTCGATCCAAATAGATTCTTCATAGCCTTCACCACCAGGGGAGGACGATCCTCTCCAGTCTTACTATCACTCTATCCATCAAAATGCCTAGGAAGCCTATCGTTAGCATTCCAAGAATTACCTTATTTGTCAAAAGCAACAACTTCGACTCTTCAATCATGTAACCAAGCCCCGCCTGAGCAGCTATCAACTCCGCCGTCACGAGACACATCCAACCAAACCCCAACCCAATCCGCAAACCTGTAATAATGAAAGGCGATGCACCAACAAGAATCACTTCTCTAAAAAATCTAAAGCCTTTCATGTTCATGCTCCTCGCCAACTTCAGTAAGCCTTTCTCTATCGATTTCACACCCACAACAGTATTGGTGAGAACCGGGAAGAAGACTCCCAGAATGATAATAAAGATCTTCGGGAACTCGCCAATTCCAAACCATAAGATTGACAGAGGGATCCATGCCATAGGTGGGATCGGCCTCACTATCTCAACTAGAGGATCGACGAATGCCCTAGCTTTCTCTGACCAACCAATCAACAATCCCAATGATATCGCCATCACCGAGGCAATTCCAAATCCCAGGAATACCCTGTACAATGATATTTCAATATGTTTCAGCAAGTCTCCTGAGATCAGTTCGCTAAGCAAGACTTGGCCAATAGACTCTGGTGAGGGCAAAATAACCGGGCTAAGCAAATGTAGGTAAGTCACAGTCTTCCAAATGATAACCACGATAAGAGGCGACACTATGTAACCGAATTTTTCTAGTTTGAAATATCTGGGAATCATGCCGGATCATTCGGATTTTCTATAGAGAGCTTCTACATGAAAGATTCTCTTCAAACAGTGGAGAGCAGGATAGCAAACGCTGGTACGCATAGCGCGGATCTAGTTAACATTTGAGCCTTAAGCCTTTCTGTGACAAGTGCTGGGTTGATCATGGCCAATCGCTCTCATGCTACATTCACGCTTCCACAGAGGCCTCTCAAAAAGGAAATAACAGATAGAGAGAGATCGTAGCCCCGGGGAGATTCACGTGTACGCATGATTTCATACAAACCCCTCCTTTTCACGGAATGTCTCCCAGCCTTGAGATTGAACAAGCCTGTGCTAGAAAGATTGATCATTCCACCTGACCAAGAGGAAAAAGTTCACTAATTGGAGATACTAAGTGACCTGTCCTTAGGAGGTAAATCCATTGGTGAACGTGATTAGAGGAAGAAAGTTAGACTTTACGATTGCTGACGTTAATGAGATTTACGAGGGCCCCGTCGGCGTTCTATGGGAGACGCTGATGGGTGAGCAGATACACGTTGGTGCAGAAAAAGAGACGGATATACTGGCTGAAAAAGCAGGAATAAGCAGAGGTATTAGAGTGTTGGATGTCTGCAGTGCCCTTGGTGGGCCTGCAAGGCATTTGGCGAAGAAGTTTGCATGCAAAGTAACTGGACTAGACGCTACAAAGAAGATGGTAGAACAAGCCATAGAGAGAACGGAGAAAGCTGGTCTTGCACATCTGATCACTTACAAATTAGGTAATGCCTTGGACATGCCTTTCAAAGCCTCCACTTACGACGTAGTCTGGGGACAGGACGCTTGGTGCTACGTAACTGACAAGAACAGGCTGATTAGTGAAGCCTATAGAGTTCTGAAACCCGGCGGAATCATAGCCTTCACAGACTGGATTCAAACAGGAAACATGACAGACAAAGAGTGGGAAGACCTCAACAGTTTCATGGCATTTCCATACATGGAGACACTCGACGGATACGAACAGATACTAAAGAAGACTGGATTCAAGGTCATGGAAAAAGAAGACTTGAGCAAAGACTTCGCTGGACACTGCCACATATATCAGGGCATACTTCGAAACAAGTTGAAGGATGGAATCATCAAACAATACGGCTTGGGAATGTTCAAGGCGGCTGAAGACGGCCTTGCCAAATGGGTAACGGCAGCGGATGATGGGAAAGTTGGACGTGGAAGACTGGTCGGAAAGAGAATCTGAAAAGACCAGTAAATTCGTGAGCAATTCTTAAGCGGCCATCTTCATCACGTGGCAAGATCCTTTCAGAAGTTGATGTGAGTTGTCAGGTTCTCGGCAGGTATAAATAGAGTCCACGGCTGGATAAACCAGCCATAGCTTCCAAAGCCATCCCCTGCTGGAACGAATCAAAGATCCGGATGAAGAATATGAAAGAACCTGAATCCAAAAGGGTGCCAAGAACATATCGTATTGCACGGATCTCAGTATTTTGCGCTCTATCCGTAATCGGCTCTTTCATTCACCCTCCAAGTCCAATTCAGACCGTAGCGTTCGACTCTTCTCCAGGCTTCTTCGCCGCTCTATACTTTGGACCGTTTGATGGTGCTTGCGTTAGCGGAATCGGACATATTGTAACCTCGATCATCAATGGATTTCCTTTGGGCATACTACACCTTCCTATCGCTCTGGGTATGACTGTTGCTGGAGCAGCAATGGGCTTCGTAAATCGGATCAATCCTAAAGCGGGTTTCATAGCCGCTGTCGTTACTGGAATAGCAATCAATACCAGCTTGGTTTTCGTTGTGGTTCCCGTTCTGGGTTGGGCAGCTGCACTTAGTTTTCTTCCTTTCATTTTATTGGCAGCCAGCTTGAACGGCATCGTTGCTGCACTTGCCTTCGTCGGTGTGAGGGGAAGGCTCAGGTTTTGAGAGATGTCTCGTCTATACCTAGAACCATCAAGACGGGTAGAGATGTTCTCCTCTTCAGACTGAATAAAGAACATATTATGGTCGTGAGTTGCGACTCGGCTGGGGGAATAGGGCCGAAACCACTTGATCGAGTCAAAGTAGACGGTTATACTGTAGGCAAATTTACGGCGAGGGTGGCTCTAATGGAGACGCTATCGGTAGGCGCGAACCCTCTCTGTTTAATGAACACACTCGCAGTCGAGCCCAGACCGACAGGCATTCAGATCATCAAAGGGATACGAGGCGAGATACGATATGCGAGGCTTAACTCTCAAATCGCGATGAGGGAGAGTACGGAGAAAAATGTTCTCGTCAGACAGACCGGTGTTGGGGTAACCGTTATAGGAACCGCTACTCCTCGATCACTGAAGATTAAACGATGCAGATCCAGCGATAACGTGTTCGCAGTAGGTCTGCCCCATGTAGGAAACGAAGTCCTATTGGGTGAGAAACTGGGAAGAATAGCGGACACAAGAGATGTCCGCAAACTTCTGAATCTTGACTTTGTACACGAGATCATTCCAGTCGGATCTCAAGGAATATTGCGCGAAGCTCAAACCATTGCTGAGGATTCTAACCTACGGTTCATCTTGAGGCGAGGCCTGGCGTTTGATGTCAGGAAATCGGCTGGCCCTGCTACAGTTGTCCTGTGTGCTTGTCACCATTCATACTTGAAGCAGCTCTCTAGATTTATCGAAAAGCCCGTGAATCTCATTGGAAAGTTTGGATGAAATGTCAAAGGTGTATAGAGCCATGGATGCGTGGCTGGAAAAGGATACTGCTTTTGTGGCTCACGGTGGGGACGTATATGGATGCGGATTCTTGCCAATATCTGCTCGTAACCTCAAGAAAACCAGATGCAAAAACATATTGAACGACGAAACTGTTTACAGACTTGCGAAATCAGAATCTAATTAAACGAAAATGCGGAACTTGCGAATTTGAATATGTTTGTGGCGGGTATAGAACCCGAGCCTGTAGCATGTGGGGGGACTATCTTGCTGAAGAGCCATATTGCGTATACAGTCCGACTTGTCTAAGAATACGTTTGTGATTTATCCACGTTTTGCGGCCAGATTATTGATTTGATGATAGCCTCTCGGAGTTAGCATCATGTCTTTGAAAGTCACTGTAGTGGAGTTTCCAATTATTAGCGTTGTCATCATGTTTATCTTATGTTCCAGCATTCGCTCTAGCGTTGTAACGACAACTCTTTCCCCCTTCCTCGCCAAAGCAGTCACGATGCCAACTGGCGTGGTCGGTCTTCTATGTCTCATCAGTATCCTCTGAACTAGTCTGATAGGATCTCTTCTAGTGCGACTTTGAGGGTTGTAGAGAACCAATACGAAATCTCCCTTTGCCGCCATTCTCACTCGTTCAAGAATTCTTCCTCGAGGCGTCAAGAGGTCGCTCAGACTTATCACTGCGAAATCAGTCATTAACGGTGCGCCAAGACTAGCGGCCGATGCGGTCGCAGCTGTTACTCCGGGCACGACATAGACTTTGACATCCGGACTCGATCTGGTCGCCGCTTCAAGAATCGGGCCAGCCATTCCGTAGACTCCAGGATCGCCGCCGCTTACCACAACGACATGCTTCTTCGTGGAGGCTAGCTTTAGAGCAAGTAATGCCCGTTCAACCTCGTGGCCCATTCCTGAAGAGTAAACTTTCGTGTTTCGCGGGATTGCCTTGCGAATCTGTTGGATGTAAAGGTTGAATCCTATTATGGCGTCAGCCGTTTTGATCTCGGTCAAAGCTTTTCTTGTCATATGATCGATGCTGCCAGGGCCAATCCCAACAACTGTCACTCTTCCTTTCTGAGCAGCACGGCGACGGCGTTCTTTTGTTCCGGATGGTGATAGACTTCTCATATTGTGCATCTTACGGTCCTTTCTTGGTTGTGAGGATTGCGATTGGCTTCGTAACTTCTTCAAGTGATAGCGGATCATCAGCGATAATTATGCCCGCATCGTAATCTTGCATGATCTCCTTAATCTGCTCGATATTTGATGCTGATTTTATGTCAGTGTTTTTCATCTTTATCTTGGGGGAAGCGACTTCCCCTATTGTCGCTATCAAAACCTTCTTCTCGTTCACTATTGCGGAGTTTACTCGAACGAGGGTTTCAAAATTCACTATGTTCAGATTTTGTTCCTCCGCGATCTCTTCAACACACTTCTTTCCAAGGAGTTCAGTGGCGGTCGTTATGATAGGTTCGGCATAGATTCCAGAGGCGACGATCTTAGCAAGCTTATTGGCCCCGCCGATATGACCTGACAGGAGACTGATCGCATATTTGCCTAGGTCGTCAACTACAACGACAGCTGGGTCAGTCTTCTTGTCAATTGTGAGTGGTCCCAAGCTTCTTACGACGATGCCGACCGTCATTACGGCAATTATTGCATCGAAGTCATCAAACAAGTTCGCGAATAGTCTGTCTAGTGATTCATTGAACGGCTGGATTTGGGCAGAACATAATTCTGTGGGCGCGTAGATACTGTATTTAATCTGAGCCCTATCCAGAACTTTCGCAATCTTCTCAGATGTAGACACTCCCCATTTTGTGAGTGTGACTATTGCGGTGCCTCTTTCGAACATTGGACTGTAGCACACTTCCTATGACCATGCGTGAAAAGGGGATCATATAGTTTCGAACGATCGTAGCCTGTATCCGAAAGGATTCTTCCTACGATCACTATCGCGGTCTTGGAGAACTCTAACCTTTCGACTTTTTCAGCTATGTCTTGGATGGTTCCCCTAATGATGGCTTCCTGTGGCCATGTGACCCGATACATTACTGCGACAGGCGTGTCTGTTGGATAGCCTCCCTCAGTTAATTCTTTACACAACTTTCGAATATGTTGAATTCCTAGGAAGATGACCATCGTAACTTCATGTCTGGCCAGTAGCCTGAGGTTTTCAGATTTTGGTGTCGGTGTTCTGCCTTCAGGTCGAGTTATTATCACAGTCTGTGATATGCCAGGCAGAGTTAATTCACGTTTAAGACTAGCTGCGGCCGCTAGAAAGGAGCTGACGCCAGGAACCACTTCACATTCGATCCCACGTTGCTCCAACAGATCTATCTGCTCTTGCGTCGCACCATAAAGACTTGGATCCCCGCTGCATAATCTGACAACACGTTTGCCTTGTCCTATGGCCTCCGTGATCAGTTTCACGATCTGATCAAGGTTCAGAATAGCACTATCATATCTTTCAACGTTTGATTTGGCAAACTCGAGGATTGATGTGTCGATTAATGATCCCGTGTACACTACAACGTCTGCTTCCCTAAGTAACTTCAGTCCTTTCAACGTCAAGAGTTCTGGGTCTCCAGGTCCAGCTCCAACGAAGTAGACTTTTTCCATTTCAATCACTGTCGGCTCTTCGCCTAACTATCATAACCGCAAAGTAATCTTCTGGCAGTTTCAACTGTAGAGCGTCTCCAAGCTTGCCCTCCCAAATCTCCTCGTCAGCAAAAGAATATCGCTTGGCGATGAGAACTTGTGACTTATCAGAGAAACTATCCGATTCTTTGAGGATCTTGAGGATTTCAGGTACCCTCTTCACGCATTTCATACATACAATGTTGTCAACCAATCTACTCGTCCCTCTGACTAGATCTTCATCGAACTCTGACATAATAAGAAGAGATTCTTTTCCGAAAGCAAGTGGCATCCCGCTTTTCGCAGCACAAGCAGAATGAGATGCAATTCCTGGAATTGTTTCAACCTTGACATTCGGGTATCTGATTCTAAGCTCCCTTTGAACGTAGGTAAACGTACTGTACAGGTTTGGATCTCCAATCACCACAAACGCAACTAGTTTTCCGTCTTGAGCTTGCTTCGCAACGGTGTCTGCGTTCTCTTTCCACGCTGTTTTAAGCTGTTTCTTGTCTTTGACCATTGGAAAGACAAGGCTTATGATTTGAGGGGGGGCCTGTCGACCTTCGAGTATCGGCTTTACAACAGTAAGCGCAAGACTATCTCTGGCTGGATGCCAAGTTGGGGCGAACACCACATCTGCCTCGTGAAGTGTTCGAACTGCTTTTACTGTAAGAAGTTCTGGATCTCCGGGACCTACCCCTACGCAGACAACTTTTCCATGCTTCATTCATGGACACCTATTTCGTAGCGGATATTATCATGATCGGGTTTCTCGAGATCATCATCGTTCCCTTTTGTGTCCATCGACCTTTCGCAACGCTGATCTGAGTAGCCTCAATGTCTTTGAATCCAGCCTTCGCGAGTTCCTTTGTTGCGGCGTAGATAGTTTCGAGAAGAATTGCGTTTATCACGACGCGTCCTTCAGGCTTTAATTTCATCGAGGCGAGGTTGATAATTTCCGTCAAGTGCTCGCCTCCAGAGCCGATTAGGATAGCGTCGGCTGCAGGTAAGCTTCCCAGCACCATAGTCGCTTCGCCATGTATCAATTGAACCGCGTTTTTGAAACCGAAGTTGTCGAGATTTTGTTGTGTGAGGTCGATGGCTTTCTTCTCTCGATCGATCGCGTAGACTTTCCCCCCTGGTGTAACTTGTATCGAGGCTTCGACAGTGAGGCTGCCTGTACCACATCCCACGTCGATTACATTGTCACCGGTCTTCAGTCTTGCCTTGGAGATAGTTAGTGCTCTGATCTCTTCTTTTGTCATGGGGATCTCTTCTGCACGCTGGAAAAGCTCGTCCGGAATGCCTGGGGTGCGGTATTTCCACATGTTGATAACCTCTAGCTATTGCGGAAGACCACTTGGCAATTTTTGATGCGCTTCCGCTCCAATCACCATGATAGACATTGGTCCAAATTTCTCAGTTGAGATGCTCCTCAAGTCACCTTCTCTGATCTCCTCATTTGGGAAGGTGAGATTCTCGCATACTGCTGCGGGCATCCGATGATCAAGGCCCGACTCAATGAGATACTTCGCTATCTGATCCGGCTGGAACGATTTTGGATCGGGTAGGATCATGACCAACTTCTTCCTTCTGAGGGCTTCGATCAGTCTTCTTTTTTTGTTCGCGGGGTTTCGACCGTGAAAACTGAAGAGCTCTACCTCATCTAAGCAAATCTTAAGACGCGAAGCGCAGATTTGGATAGAACTTATCCCAGGTACAATGTCGATCTCAATGTCTTTCCAGGATTTCTTGAGCAATGGTCTGAGGAGTCCAAAGAAGGTTGGGTCTCCCGTCGATACGAGTGCAACTGGTCTACCGTTTTCTGCAGCTGTCAAGGATCGGTGGAGTAACTCATCAAGGTTCTTAGCCGTAAGAACCCAGATCTCACCCTTGATATCTTCTTGAAATAGTTCTAATGCTCGTTGGGCTCCAATGACCAAAGTGGCTTGGCGCACTGCTTTCTTTGCTGCTGGTGTTACGTGCTCTGGAGAACCGGGTCCAGCACCAACTAGATAGATCTTCTTCGCCAAATCTTTAGCCCTCTTGCCTCAGAGTCCGATCCAAGAATTTTTCGTTCCAGAGACACCATCACAACACTTACCTTGACTCTGCCGCCCGTTCTTTCGTTGATCCGTTCTTTTACAGCATCAGCAATTAGATTGAATGTCGTGTCAGACAAACTTGACTGGTCGAGGATCTTTGCCATCTCCTCTGTCGTATTGGCTCGCAAAATATTCTTGATGACCAGTTTAGAGGCACCAGCCAAAGCTGCGTAAGCCGCTACAATCTCCCTCCTTGCGTCTGCCACGCGATGATTCGTATTGAAGATTCCAGCTGCAAGTTTAACAAGCTTGCCCGGATGGCCTAATATGACAATCTGTTTCACGCCTTTCTCAACGGTTTTTCCGATTATGTAGCCAACGAAATCTCCTGTCTGAACGATTGTGTCCGTGGGCGTGTCGAATAGCTCCTTCGCGATTTTCTCACCAATGTTGCCTGGGACGAGAATCAAGCATGCGTATCCCTGAGCCACTGCAACGTCTATCTGGGCGGCCATCGACCTAATGAATGCCTTTAGGCAATGTGGTCTTACGATACCGGTGGTTCCTAGGATCGATATGCCTCCAAGTATCCCTAGCTTGGGGTTGAAGGTCCTTTTAGCAACCTTGGTTCCATCTGGAACTCTTATCAATACTTCAGCAGAAACATCCGGAGGCAAGACTTCTCTCACGGAATCGATTATCATGCCTTTCGGGACTGGGTTTATCGCCGGCTCACCTATTGGCACAGGTAATCCCGGCTTTGTGACTATGCCTACTCCATCTCCCCCTTTCACAGTGATTCCGTTCCCATCGTGAAAGGAAACCCTAGCGCAGATCTCTAGGCCATGAGTAACATCGAACTTCGCATCATCACCTGAATCCTTTACAACACTGGCTTGAGCGGTATTGGGGTTCAGCACTTCACATTCCTTAACTGGAATCTGTATCTCTTGTCCGGAAGGGCACTTGATCTTCACTACGTTGATCGGACTCTTGCATAGCGCGAGAGCAGCAGCCTTCGCCGCCGCAGCCGCACAAGCACCAGTTGTGAAACCGGTTCTTAATTCGATCTGCATCTCTTACACTCGCGTATCGATTTACCGAACCATAGCCAACAGCGCATTCACGATTGCCACAGCGACAGCGCTTCCGCCCTTTACGCCACGCACGGTTATGGAGGGGATGGGAAGTTTTGAGACTTGGTCTTTGGATTCTGCTGCTTTAACGAAACCGACTGGCGTCGCTATAATGAGAGCCGGTTTTGCTAGTTTGTTTTGAACCGCGTCTGCAATCGTAAGAGCGGCTGTCGGAGAGTTTCCAATTACAACAATATCACCATCCAGTCCATGCTCTGTTGCGACTCGCATCGAGGCAGCCGCCATAGCCACTCGCTCTTTGTGTGCCAAGTCTATTGTTTTTTCATCATCTATGTATGTGAGAACTCTTCCTCCAAAACGTCGAAGGGTTTGATGGTTAATTCCACTTTGAACCATCTTTACATCGACTATTACGTCGGCGCCTCTCTTCAACGCCCCTATGCCAGCTTCGATTGCATCCTTGCCGAACGTTAATAGTTGCGCGAATTCAGGGTCAGCGGTAGCGTGAACAACTCGCTCCACAATAGGAACTTGGAGCTGAGGCATCATCTCGAACTTCTTACCAAACTCTTTTCTAATTAACATCAAACTATCTTCAAAAATCTCTGTTCCAGCATCGTTTGAAGACTCAGTCCCTTTTCTCACATCAAGATCCTCAAGGGCGCTAGCGGCCCTATCCAATACTATATCAGCAAGTCGATCGTCCGCACCAATCGGTTCACAATAAGCGATCTCAACGGAATGACCTCCCTTGGATATCTTCCCCTGCTTCTGCCCATTCTCCAAACCCAAGATTCTTGGAATGTCCGTGATTGTGTGAAGACTCCGAGCTAAGAAGACTGGAACAACAATGATCTTATCCGCACCTTGTTCAACGGCACTTGACACAGCGTCTGGAATCGACGGGCTATTAGCCTTCATGAACCCCGAACTGACAATCGTAAAGGAAGAACGCTGTCTCACAATAGTAGTGAGTTTCTGAATGGTCTCTTTGTACGAAGTCAACTCACTTCCGTGGCCGACAAGTATCAGAGCTATGTTGCGCGTTTTCATGGTTGGATATTCCAGCCAAAATTTATTACATCGAACCACCATATAAACGACGTGAACGAACCAGAGTAGCGAGAACATGATGAAGAGCCATCAGGCATTGCAGGTGCTGCCAGACGCCGCGGTGTAGCGTCGTGAGGATTCCTAGGATTCTCATCGCATCGCCTCAGAGCGGTAGTGGAAAGACAACGGTAGCCGTTGGGCTCATGGCGGCGTTTACAAAGAAAGGGCTGCGGATTCAACCGTTTAAAGTTGGACCGGATTTTATCGATCCGACTTATCATACGACTGCAACGAAAGTTTACTCGAGAAATCTGGATACGTGGCTGACATCTCCAAGAGTTGTACTTCAGATATTTCTGAGGAACACTCGGAATTGTGATCTTGCAATTGTTGAAGGTGCGATGGGTCTATTCGATGGGGTGACGCCCTTTGACAATTCTGGTAGCGCGGCTGATATTGGCAAGATATTGAATGCGCCGATAATCCTTGTTGTTGATGTCGGTAAGATGGGTAGAAGTGCAGCTGCGCTTGTTCATGGTTACAAGACTTTTGATCGCACCTTGAATGTGAAGGGCGTGATCTTGAATAATGTTGGAAGTCAGAAACACCTCGAGTTGACGAAACAAGCTATCGAAAAAGAGACGGGAGTACAAGTCGTAGGTGCTCTGCCACGCAAAGCCGACGTTTCCATACCCGAGCGACATCTAGGCTTGATCCCAGCACTCGAGCAGGAATCATTCAAAAACTTTCCAACAAAACTTGGGTCATTCTTGGAAGAACATGTAGACCTCCATCAGATAAGTGACATTGCGCGGGACGCTGATGAACTCAAGATAGAGGGAAATAGCTCATGGCCTGGAAAGAAGAGAAGCGTTGCAAAAATCGGGATCGCTTATGACAATGTTTTCAACTTCTATTATCGAGACAATATCGAACTGCTTGAAGCATATGGCGCACAAGTCATACCTTTCAGTCCACTCTGCGATTCAAGTCTGCCGAATAATCTGAACGGCATCTTTCTCGGAGGAGGATTTCCTGAGGTTCTAGCTGATAAGTTGGAACAAAACCAGAGTATGAGGAGAGCCATAAAAAAAGCTGTTGATGATGAAATGCCCATCTACGCCGAATGTGGAGGCTTGATATACCTGACAGAATCCATCACGGACTTGATGGGATGTACGCATCCTATGGTTGGAGTATTGAAAGGGAAGACTGTTATGAAGAGAAGACTCGAATCACTGAATTATACGCTTGCGCACGTGATTCATAGCAACTTACTAAGCAACGTCGGTTCTACCGTTCGTGGCCATGAATTTCACTACTCAAAGATCGAGAATGTACCTTCCGACACGAAGTTTGCGTATGAAATGGAGATCGGAAAAGGAATATCGGATAGATGGGATGGTTGGATTCAAAATAATCTCCTCGCATCGTTCATGCATATCCATTTTGGATACGACCCGCAGACCGCCCAGAACTTCATTAGTTCATGTGAGGAATACGAACGGACCTGAATGTACAACTAGATGGACGAGTCGGATGAGTTGCTGAATCCAATAGTCCGGTTCAATGTGGGACAATCAGAAATACGCTGGCGATCAACCAGCTGCATGCAAGAGATTGAAAGCGATGTTGATTGACTTAGACGTTAGAGATAAGATCGTTCTCATCATTGGTGGTGGGAAGGTTGGAGAAAGAAAGGCCGCAAAATTCTTGGCAGCGGGCGCCA
>Ga0315282_10003271_pt1 | contig 29144 bp, 27 predicted proteins | sample YL17G07_20_MG_FD_203693 | JGI IMG/M metagenome (GOLD analysis project Ga0315282, IMG submission 203693) | Sediment microbial communities from Yellowstone Lake, YNP, Wyoming, USA - YL17G07_20 | ecosystem: Environmental > Aquatic > Freshwater > Lake > Sediment | place: USA: Wyoming | collected... | reverse complement strand
GAGATGGCGAAGGCGCTGATGAACGGCGCGACGCCGCAGGTCACACGTTTCAGCCAGTGATCGCGTTCCGGGCACCGCAGGACTGACGCCTTGCGCCACGGCGTCTCCAGGGCTCCTCGCTCGGTGACCGCATTCGCTGGTTCGAGTTCCGTGTCTGTGTGTCTCGGTGACCACACTCGCCGGTCACGATGATGAGCAGGCGGACGGGCGGCGTTCGACGTCCCCCCGAGGCCTGGCGGGACGCTCGTGCGCCCGGCTGGTCCGGCGATCCAGCGGACGCCGCCTACGCCGCCGGCCTGCGCCTGCTGGCGGGCCGCGAGCTGTCCGAGCACCAGGTGCGCGAGCGGCTCCAGAAGCGCGGCCTGCCAGAGGAGGCGATCGACGCGGCGCTCGACCGGCTGCGCGCAAGCGGCGCGGTCGACGATCGGCGGGTGGCGGCCGCGTGCGCGCGCACGGACACGCACGTGAAGGGCCACGGCCGCGCGCGCGTCCTCCGGCACCTGCAGGCCATCGGCATCGACCGCGACGCGGCCGAGCAGGCCGTCGGCGCCGTGCTTGCGAGCGAGGACGAAGGGGCGCTGCTCGCGCGGGCTCTCGCGCGGCGCCTGCACGGCCCGGCGCGACCAATCACGGACCCCCGAGAGTTCCGCCGCCTCCACAGCCATCTCGTGCGACAGGGCTTCGACCCGTCACAGGTGACCGCCCTCCTCAAGGCCCGCTCGAAGCGCGGCCTGGCGCCGGACGACGAGAGCTGACAGGCCGCTGGGAAAGGCTCGCGCCCAGTCCATTCGACCTTCTGCCTTGACGCCGTCACTGCCCTTTCGGCCCGTCGTGCTGCGGTCCCGGGCTAGAATACTCGTATGACATCGAACGAAATCCGACGTTCTTTTCTCGAGTTCTTCGAGCGGCATGGGCACCGGATCGTGCCCAGCTCGCCGCTGGTCCCCGCCGGCGACCCGACGCTGCTCTTCACGAACGCCGGCATGAATCAGTTCAAGGACGTCTTCCTTGGCAAGGACCGGCGCGAGTACCGCCGGGCCACCAGCTCGCAGAAGTGCATGCGGGTCAGCGGAAAGCACAACGACCTCGAGAACGTCGGCCCCTCGCTCCGGCACCACACCTTCTTCGAGATGCTCGGCAATTTCTCGTTCGGCGACTACTTCAAGAACGAGGCGATCGCGCTCGCGTGGGAGCTGTTGACCGGCGTGTGGAAGATCCCGCCCGGCCGCCTCTACGCCACTGTCTTCGGCGGCGAAGAAGGGATCCCGCACGACGACGAGGCGTACCACGTATGGCGGCGGTTCCTGCCTCCCGACCGGATCGGCGAGCTCGGGCTGGCGGACAACTTCTGGGCGATGGGCGACACCGGGCCCTGCGGCCGCTGCTCGGAGATCCACTACTTCCGCGGCGACGAGATCCCCTGCCCCGAGCCGGTGTGCAAGGGCCTGGCGTGCGGTTGCGACCGCTTCGTCGAGATCTGGAACAACGTCTTCATGGAGTTCGACCGCGACGCGAGCGGCGCGCTCAAGCCGCTGCCGGCGCCCTCGATCGACACCGGCATGGGGCTCGAACGGGTCACGGCCGTTCTGCAGGCGACCCTGTCGAACTACGACACCGACCTCTTCAAGCCGCTCCTGGAGCGGATCTCCGATCTTACAAACGTTCCATACGGTCCCCACGTGCCCGGCGTCGTGTCAGCTTCTGGCGATGTTCACATCAGGGTCATCTCGGATCACATTCGGGCGATGACATTCCTCATCGCCGACGGGGTGTTCCCATCGAACGAATGGCGCGGCTACGTCCTGCGCAAGATCATGCGCCGCGCGATGCGGCACGGCAAGCTCCTGATGATGAGTCAGCCTTTTCTTTATCAGCTGGTTGACGTTCTTGCTGAACACATGGGCGACGCGTACCCCGAACTACGATCCAATCGCGAGATGATCCAGCGTGTGATCCTTGCCGAAGAGGAGAGATTTGACAGAGTGCTGAACGATGGCTTGCCTCATCTGGAAGCCGCACTGGCTCTGGCGAAGGTCCAACACAGGCCCGTTGCAGGCGCCGAAGCGTTTCGGCTGTACGACACCTTTGGCCTGCCGCTGGACTTCATCGACGATCTAGCAACGGAGCTCGGCGTTGTGGTTGATCACGCCGCCTTCGAGCGCGCGATGGAGGCGCAGCGCGAGAAGGCACGGGCGAAGAGCGCGTTCGACGGCAAGGAGGAGGGGCTCAGCTTCTCGGAGGAGAACAGCGAGGCGCTCAGGGCCGCCGGCGACCAGTTCGACGGCTACACGACGACGATCGTGAAGGGCGTCCCCGTGATCGGGCTCTTCGACGAGCACGGGCACCGGGTGACGAAGCTGGGCAAGGGCGAGGACGGGTACGTGGCGATCGCCCGGACGCCCTTCTACGTCGAGTCGGGCGGGCAGGTGTCGGACACGGGGCAGATCTTCGGCGAGTCGGGGGCGGCTGTCGCGGAGGTGACCGGCATGGTCCGTGGCGCGTCGGGCTGGCCGAGGCTGCACCGGGCCCGCGTGACCCGCGGCTCGCTCTCCGAGCGCGACCTGGTGACGGTGGAGGTCGACTTCGAATCGCGCGACGCGACCCGGCGGAACCACACGGCCACCCACCTCCTGCACGCCGCGCTCCGGCAGGTGCTCGGCGGCCACGTCAAGCAGGCGGGGTCGCTCGTCGAGCCGGCCCGCCTGCGCTTCGACTTCGTGCACTTCGCCCCGCTGTCGCTGGAGCAGGTCGAGGAGATCGAGCGTCTCGTCAACGAGCAGGTGCGTCGCAACGCGCCGGTCCAGACCGAGGTGCGGAGCACGGAGGAGGCGGTTGCCGCGGGCGCCATGGCGCTGTTCGGCGAGAAGTACGGTGATCGCGTGCGTGTCGTCTCGGTGCCCGGCTTCAGCATGGAGCTGTGCGGCGGTACGCACTGCCGGGCGACGGGGGAGATCGGCTTCTTCACGATCGTGAGCGAGGGCGGCGTGGCGGCCGGGACGCGCCGGATCGAGGCGTTGACCGGGGCGGGCGGCGTGCGCCACTATCAGGAGCGGCGGCGCGCGCTCTCGGGCATCCTCGAAACGCTGAACGTGCCAACCGAGCAGGCGGTTGAAACGATCGAGCGGCTGCAAGGCGAGGTCAAACGGCTGTCGCGTGAGGTCAAGGACCTGCGAATCAAGGCAGCTACTGGACGTAGCGACGTGCGGGGTTTTCCAGCCAAGATAGAAGCGACAGGAACTGTCGGGCCGGCTGGAGCAGACGAGGTCGAAGTCGGAAGCGTGAGAGTCTTTGCGAAGAGCTTCGAAGGTCTCGGAAAAGACGAACTCCGCGAAGTTGCCGATTCCGTCAGAGACCGGCTCAAGAGCGGAGTCGTCGTGGTCGCCTCAGCCGCCGAGGGGAAGGTCTCGATCGTCGTCTCGGTGACCAAGGACCTTGCCGGCCGTGTCCATGCCGGCAATGTCGTCAAGCAGATCGCACCGATCGTCGGCGGGGGCGGCGGCGGACGCCCGGATTTCGCCGAGGCGGGCGGGAAGAACCCCGACAAGCTGGACGAGATGCTGGCCGAGGGCCGGCGCGTCGTCGCCAGGATGCTCGGCGCGTAGCGTCACTCAGCCGTAGGGCGAGGCTTTAAGCCTTGCCGCTCAGCGCACAGGACGCAGACGATAGGCCTTCAGGCCTGGGGCGCCGGGTTGCTAGCCCTGCGAGCAGGGCGTCGCGCGCCGGTGTTGCCCTAACGCAGGCCTCTTCGATCATGACTCAGCGCCACTTCCCCGGGAACAGAACGGTGGCCATCGTCGGCGGCGGCGTCTCAGGGCTGGCCGCCGGGTGCCTGCTCGCGCAGAACGGGTTCCGCGTCAGGCTGTTCGAAGCCAACGGCAAAGTCGGCGGCTGCTGTGCAACCACGACCATTGACGGCTATACGTTCAACGACGGCGCCATCTATGTGGCCGTCGTCAAGGTGTTGGATCACGGGTTCGAGAAGCTGGGTCTCGACCGGGCCGCACTCCTGCCGTTGCGGAGGATCACCCCCAGCTTCGCCGCGACCTTGCCGGACGGCACGGTCGTGATGCTGGGAGAGGGCCACGATGTAAGCGTTGAAGGTCGCCACGTCGATCGCGCCCGGTTGCAGGGCGACCTACGAAGACTCCTCGACAGGTGGGGGCCCCTGCTCGATCTGGTGAACGACGAGATTGCCACGCGGCCGCTGTCGCCGTGGCGGATTCTGCAGAAAGGATGGCGGCACCTTCACAAGCTTCGCGGCACCGTGGCTTCCGAGCTCGGGCGCCTCATCACGGACGAGGCGGTGCGGGGTGCGCTGTCAGGGGCGCTGCTGTACAGCGGCGTGCCACCTGAGAGGATGCCCGTCTTCGCGCTGATCGGTCTCGTCGCGATGATGACCGAGGGATTCTACCTGCCCGAGGGCGGCATGGGCAGGATACCGGAAACTCTCGCGTCCGCCTTCCAGCGACTCGGCGGCGAGGTGTTCCTCGATTCACCGGTGGAGAAGATCATCATCGAACTTGGTGCCGACAATGACGATGCCGGACCTGGCTCCTCGCGGAGGCAGCGTGATCGAGATGTTCCATCCCGTACGAGAGGACCTGCCCGCCGAGGGTTGGGACGACGGGCGAAAACAGGAAGTCACCGCATCGGCCATCCGAACCCTGCGTCAGATCCACGATCTCGACATCGCGGTCGCGAGGGTGAGAACTCCAAAGAACTTTCTGGAAGGCTTGCATCTGTACCGTGGAGCGTTGTACGGTCTGTCACCGACCGTCGGGCCCCGGGAGTTCTTCGCTCATCGTTCCCCCATCCCGGGGCTCTTCCTGGCCGGTCAATCCACATATCCAGGGTACGGCATCGGGCCATCCGTGATGTTGGGGATCTTCGCCGCAGAGGCGCTGATGGGCGGCAAGCGGGCTGATGCGGACCGGCTCCAAGGCAATACTGGTTAGGCGCCTACGAGGAGTCCCCCATGCTCGACAAACCACAGATCGTATGACATTCCGACGCTATGAGGGGCTCGAACAGGACGATCATGGCATCTGGACAGCCCCGAGCGGAGCACGCATCGCCTGGTTTGAAGATCCAGACGGGAACACGCTGTCGTTGACAGAGTTCGGGCGGCCTGACAGGCGCCTGAAGCCGACGCGCCTGGTGTCGCCGAAAACCCGTCGGCGCGGGGTGCGACCTCGGCGCAAGCGTTAGACTGTCTCACTGTTGTCCAAATTGCGGTGCCCGCGGCGTGTCTCGAGCCGCCAACCATGCGAGCCGCGCGATCAGGACGGCACGAAACACGCGTCGCAGGCCCAGGTACGCGCTGAGGCGGAGCGACACGTCCGGCCCAGGACAGGCCGAATCGTTCAGCGATCCTCCCCAGCAGCAGCTAGGCACGGCCACCAGGCAGAAGCCGGCATCAGGCGAGACTGAAGGTCCTTGGCGGATGTGCCGATACGATTCGGGGGGAGTCTTGCGGCCCGGACGGCCGAAGTGTACACTGCCGTCGACCCGTAAAGTGCTGAGCTTGCATAGGATCCTACGGCCCATCGTGCTCGTCGCTTTCATCGCTGGCCTGGCGGCCCCGGCCCAGGCACAGATCTACGCGTGGCGCGACGCCAACGGCAATCTGGTCCTCTCCGACCATCCCCAGCAGGGCCATGCCGTCCGGACCTATACGGTTCCCAAGGCGGCCGACATCCGAGCGACCCGCCCCGGCGTCCGCTCATACCCGAACCTGTATGATCAGTTGATTGAGCAGCATGCAGCTGCGCAGGCGGTGCGGGCCGACCTGGTCCGGGCCGTCATCCAGGTGGAGTCAGGCTTCAACCCCCACGCGGTCTCGGTCAAAGGGGCGAAAGGCTTGATGCAGTTGATGCCGGCAACGATCGCGCAGTTCGGCGTCGTGAACCCGTTCAAACCGGCCGACAACATCCGCGCGGGCGTGGCGTACCTTCGACAGCTCCTCGACAAGTACAGCAACAACGAGGTGCTGGCCCTCGCCGCCTACAACGCCGGTCCCGGCGCCGTGGACCGCTACGGCACCCAGGTGCCACCCTATCGCGAGACCCGCGACTATGTCCGCAAGGTGCGCGACGTGACCACGGTGACGACGGGCGGCGGCCTGGTGATCTACAAGACGATTGAGATCGTGAACGGACGCCCTGTCCCCCACTACTCCGACACCAAGCCCGCGACCGGGGACTACGAGGTCCTTCCCTCCCGTCGGTAGCCACACCGAGCCTGAGCGCAGACCCATTTCTGCCGCGTGTCCATCGACCGACGAGGATCTCGAAGACCTCTGCGGCCTTTGCGCTGAGCGACGCGTTTTGCCAGGCCTAGCGGAGGCGGGGGGTCCACATCTTGGTCGCGGCGAGCGAGGCGTGATCGGGACAGCCGTCCGGGAAGTAGGGCGTGACCGGGGTGGACGCTGCTTCGAGCAACGGACGAGGCAGCGAAAGCAGGCCGCTCACCACCCACGGGTCGAACCGGTTGCCCGCGTCGCGCGCGATGTGGGAGCGGGCCGCCTCGATGGACAGCGCCGCGCGGTAGGCGCGGGGGCTGGTCAGCGCGTCGAAGGCATCCATCACGCTGACGATGCGCACGGGCCAGGCGATCGATGCCCCCTCAAGGCAATCGGGGTATCCCGTCCCGTCATACCACTCGTGATGATGCAGGATGATGTCGCGCACCGCCTCGGCGACATCGTGGTCACGACCGAGCTCGGCCCCGATCTCTGAATGACTCCGCAACTGCTGCCATTCGCGCTCGGTCAGGCGGCCGGGCTTGGTGAGAATCCGGACCGGGACGAGGATCTTGCCCACGTCGTGCAGCAAGGCGCCGAGCCGGATCGTCTCGATGGCCTCGGGCGGGAGGCCGTACTGGGCAGCGAGCCGCACCGCAAAGGTCGAGACGCGTCGCGAGTGGGCCGCCACCGCCGGGCGCCGGACGTCGAGGGCCGCCACCAGAACATCGAGGGGCTGAAGACTGGGTCTGGACACCACGGTTCCCTGGCGGTTGGCACCGCCCTGCTCCCGGCACGACTCGCGGCGCACTGGCGCGAGACGCCCACATGGCAGAACCCCAGCGAGCATAGCGTCAAGAGGCAAGGCCGATGCCATGGTACATGCCGCAAAGAGGCCACGATCGCGCGGGTTTTCAGCCGCTGCTGCCACCGGAATAGCCAGCAGAGCTGCCGGGATCCTGACGCCGGCGTCAAATCCATGGCGGCAACCGGGCTCGCGCGCGCATCGCGAGCCCAGCCGCAGCGTGCGTCGGCCAGGCGTCCAGGCCTGGCGGCGACGGGCGCAGCGTTGGGGGCATGTTCACGCCGCGCCCAAAGGTGGGCGGGCGCGTTCCCGACCGAGTCCTGGCGGCTGAGCAGGGCTCAGGCCCGGCGGCTGTGCTAGAATTAGTGTTTGTGCCTTCGGACCGAACCGGAGGCCTGTGGGAGGGACATCCACTCGTGGCCAGTCACGCATCCGCCCTGAAAGCCCACCGCCAGAGCGTCGTCCGGCGCGAAGCCAACCGCCAGATGCGCTCGCGCCTGCGCTCGAAGTTGAAGGAAATCCGCGCGGCCATCTCCGCCAAGGACACCGAGGCGGCCAGGAGCCAGTTGCGGTCGACCGTGTCGTTGATCGACAGGATGGCGGGCAAGGGCATCATCCATCCCAACGCAGCCGCACGGTACACGTCACGGCTTCACGTCGGCATGGCCCGCCTGTCATAAGCCAAGAAGGAATCGGGAGGTTCCTCTCAGGCCTGGGGAAAAACCCTCCCGCCCCCTTTTGGGCTGGTGGTCGTCGATCGTTCCCCGCACAGCTCCACGACGAGGCGCTCGAGCAGGACGCGCGGGTCGCCGCTGGACGTCTTGAGGGCGAGGTCGGTGCGGAAGACCGCCTCGATGGCGCCGGCCGCGCGCGCGAACGGCGTTTTCGTGCGGGCCAGCCAGGCGAGCTGTCCGAGCAGCATATAGGGCACGGCGCCGGCATCGAGGAGCAGCGCCAGTTCCCGCAGTGCGCCGGGCGCATCGCCAGCCTCGATGGCGTTCGCCAGCGCCCACCCGCCTTCCGCGGTCGCCGGGCCCACCACCTCCCGCACATCGGCGGCGGTGACGAACTTCTGCCCGGCCGCATACAGCAGGAGGCGCTCCATGTCGGCGCGCAACCGGCCGATGTCGGTCCCGGCCAGTGACGCGAGCAGCCTGATCGCCCCCGGCTGCACCGTCACGCCGGCCTGGGCCGCCCGAGCGCGGATCCATGCCTCGGCGTTGGCCGCGCTCTCGATCCCCTCGCATTCGACGACGGTCGCGGCCCTGAGCAGCAGGGCCGGCAGCCGGCGGCGCCTGTCAAGGTCGCCGGCGACGAACACGATCGCGGTGTGCGGCTCTGGCGCCTTGATGTAGCTCTCGACGAGCTGCAGATCGCGCTCCGCAGCCTCGCTTTCGCTCTTCGGCGTGAGCACCCGCTCGGCCTGCAGGACGAGGATCAGGCGGCGCGGCGCGAGCAGCGGCAGCGTGCGCGCGGCGTCGAGGATCTGCGCCGGCCGCGCCTCACCCCCGTAGAACCGCTCGACGTTGAACGCGCGCAGATCCTCCTCGATGGTCTCGGTGAACGCGACGGCCACGCTCGCCTTCTCGGCCTCGTCTTCCCCGACGACCAGGTAGACGGGGTCGCACGTGCCGCTTGCGAGCTGCTTCCGGAGGGCGGATGGGGTGAGGCGGGCCATGCGGGCGGACCTGGATGGCTCCTCAGAACGCCTCGAGGATGGCGCTGACCACCGTGCGGGCGAAGTCGTTGCCGAGGCGTTCCACCGCGTTCCCCTCCTGGCCGAGGAACGCGGTCGGATCCGAGATGCTCGAGTTGCCGCTCGTCAGCTGGTACTCATCGCGGAAGACCAACGACGGGTTCTGCCAGATCACCCTGTTCGCCTTGAGGTCGCGCAACTCCATGCGCGCCACCAGCGTGATCACGTACTGTGACGCCTGCTGCTGCTGGTCGAAGCTCGTCGGCAGGATGCTCATGCTCGTGATCTCCCCCTGGACGACGGCATCGACGTCGGTCGCCTGCGGCAGGACTTTGTACTTGCCGCGGCCGATGAACTCGGACCGCACTTTCTGCGTCAGCACCTGCTCGATCTGGAAGAACGGCGTCCGGTTGACGAACAGCGGGATGCCGATCGTCTTGACCGACTCGGGCAAGAACGCGCCCCGGCCGGCCAGCGAGTAGCCGCACGATGTCGTCGCAAGCGCGGCCAGGGCGACGAGGAGAAGCGCACGCCGTGTTCCCGTGAATGGCATCGCTGATCCCGATCACCTTCCGCAACGGCCTGTCGGCGCTCGGTTCTGGCCTCTTGGCTCTATCCGCAGAGCCGAGACCCAGGTCATTGCACCACGATGTTGACCAGCCGTCCGCGCGCGACCACGACGTTGCGCACGGTCTTGCCGGCCGTATGGTTCTTCACGGCGGCGTCTGCCAGCGCCAGCTCACGCAGCGACTGTTCGGACACGTCGGCCGGCACGGTGAGCCGGCTCCGCACCTTACCGTTCACCTGGACTGGGACGACGATCTCCTCCGCGCGCGCCACCTGTGGGTCGTAGGCCGGCCAGCCGGCGGCGACGAGGCCACCCTCGCGGCCCAGATTCTCCCACAACTCCTCGGTCATGTGGGGCGCGAACGGCGACAGCATGAGAACGAGCGCCTCGATCGCCTCCTTGAGCACGGCGATCGTTTCCACCCGCTCGCCCACCGCCTGCCAGGCCTTTGCCGGCCGGCGGCTCGGCGCGCCACCATTGGTGTGCTCCTCGGAGAAGGCGTACAGCTCGTTGACGAGCTCCATGAGCGCCGAGATGGCGGTGTTCAGGTGAACGCGCGGGTCGAGATCGGCCGTCACGCGCCGAATGGTGTCGTGCGTCTTCCGCCGCAGCGCACGCTCGGCCCCGGTGAAGCTCATGCCGGGACCCGGCGGCGGCGCCTGGCCGCCTACCGCGTCCGCCCACTGGTCGACCAGCCGCCAGACACGGGCCAGGAAGCGATAGCTGCCCTCGAGTCCCGCGTCGGTCCACTCCACTTCCTTCTCGGGCGGCGCCACGAACATCACGTAGGTGCGGAGCGCGTCGGCGCCGTACTTTCCAATCATGTCGTCGGGGTCCACCACGTTCCCCTTCGACTTCGACATCACCGCGCCGTCCTTGAGCACCATGCCCTGCGTGAGCAGGCGCGTGAAGGGCTCGTCGTGGCTCACCATGCCGAGATCGCGGAACACCCGGCAGAAGAACCGCGAGTAGATCAGGTGCAGGATCGCGTGCTCGACGCCGCCGCTGTAGAAATCGACCGGGCACCAGTAGCCGACCCTGGCGGGATCGAACACCGCCCGGTCGTCGTGCGGATCGCAGAACCGGTAGAAGTACCACGAGGAATCGACGAACGTGTCCATCGTGTCGGTCTCACGACGAGCCGGCCCCCCGCACGTCGGGCAGGTGGCGTTCATGAACTCCGGCACCTGGGCGAGCGGCGAGTCGCCGCGGCCGGTGAACGCGGTCACCTTCGGCAGCTCGACCGGGAGCTGGTCGTACGGGACGGGCACGATGCCGCAGCGCTCGCAGTAGAGGATGGGGATCGGCGTGCCCCAGTAGCGCTGCCGCGAGATGCCCCAATCCTTCAGCCTGAACTGGACCACCCGCTTGCCGATGCCGCGCTGCTCGGCGGCCCGCGTCATCCTGTCGAGCCCCTTGTTCGACGCCAGGCCGCTGAACTCGCCCGAATCGACGATCCGCCCGGCCTCGACGTAGGCCGCCTCGAGCGTGTCGTCCGAAAGCGGCACGGCGCCCGGCTCACCGGTCTCAGGCTGGATCACGACCTTGATCGGCAACCCGTACTTGCGCGCGAACTCGAAGTCCCGCTGGTCGTGCGCCGGGACGGCCATCACCGCGCCGGTGCCGTACTCGCCGAGGACGAAATTCGCAATCCAGATGGGAACCGGGTGGCCGGTGAACGGGTTGCGCGCGTCGCGGAGGGTCGGGAAGCCCTCCTTCTCGATCTGCCCCGTCAGGCGCGCCGTCCGGTCCTGCGTCCGGAACCGATCGACGCGCTGCCGGAACCCGGCCGGGTCGGCCGTCTCGGCCGCGATCCGATCCACCAGCTCGTGCTCGGGTGCAAGGAGCACGAAGGTCGCGCCGTAGATGGTGTCGATCCGCGTCGTGAAGACCTCGATGCCCTCACCGGTCTCGGCGTCCCCGGGGCCGAGCAGCGGGAAGCGCACCTGGGCGCCCTCCGATCGCCCGATCCAGTTCCGCTGCATCGTCAGCACCTTCTCGGGCCATTCGGTGAGCCGATCGATGCCGTCGAGCAGCTCCTCGGCGTACGCGGTGATCTTGAGGAACCACTGCTCGAGCGTCCTGGTGGTCACCACCGTCCCACACCGCCAGCAACCGCCGTCGACGACCTGCTCGTTGGCGAGGACCGTCTGGCACTCCGGGCACCAGTTGACGGTCGAGCGCTTGCGGTACGCGAGGCCGCGCTCGTACATCTTGAGGAACAGCCACTGATTCCAGCGGTAGTACTCGGGCAGGCAGGTCGCGATCTCGCGGCTCCAGTCGTAGCTGATGCCCAGGCGCTCGAGCTGGCCCTTCATGTGCGCGATGTTCGCCAGCGTCGACGTCTCGGGATGGACGCCGCTCTTGATGGCCGCGTTCTCGGCCGGCAGCCCGAAGGCGTCCCAGCCGAACGGATGCAGCACGTTGAAGCCGCGCATCCGCTTCAGGCGCGCCATCACATCGCCGATCATGTAGTTGCGGACGTGCCCGACGTGGGCGTACCCCGACGGGTAGGCGAACATCTCGAGGCAGTAGAACTTGGTCTTCGCGGCGTCCTCGGTGACGGCGAACGCGCGGCGGTCAGCCCACCGCTCCTGCCACTTCTTCTCCAGAGGCTGCGGCTTGTACTCGCGCACCGGTCCAGATCCTGTCAGTGGAGACGAAGAATGAGTCAGATGCTCAATTATAGCGCACGCCAGTAGGGCTTTTGGACCGCCCGCACGAGCTCGACGGCCTCGGGGCCGCGGTCGGTCGGCGCGCCGATCGCGCCGGCCCCCTCGCCGCCGCCGACCTCCTCCGGCGCACGCGCCGCTGACGGAGGCGAGCTCGGCCGCTCCTCGTCCAGAATCTCCAGCGTCGTCTCAAGGCACTCGGCCAGCGTGGGCAGCGCGTAGCCGCCCTCGAGGACGAGAACCATGCGCCCCTGACAGGTCGCATCGGCGACAGCCGAGAGGTGGCGGTTCAACACGGCATACCCCGCCGTGGACAGCCGCATGCCGGCAAGCGGGTCCCGCTCGTGCCCATCGAAGCCGGCGGATACGAGCAGGAGCTGCGGCTTGAACTCGTGGAGCACGGGGACAATCACGCTGCGAAAGACGAGGTCGTAGTCGCCGTCGGTGGCACCTGCCCGGAGCGGGACGTTGACAGTGAAGCCCTCGCCCGAGCCGGCGCCGGCCTCCCCCGCGGCGCCGGTGCCCGGGTAGAACGGGTACTGGTGCGTCGAGATGTAGAGGACGCGCGGGTCCTCGTAGAACGTCCACTGCGTGCCGTTGCCGTGGTGCACGTCGTAGTCGACGATCGCGATCCGGTCGATCCCCAATGACAAGGCCTGCGCCGCCGCAACCGCGATGTTGTTGAAGAGGCAGAAGCCCATGGCACGGTCGCGCTCGGCGTGATGACCCGGCGGCCGAACGAGGGCGAAGGCGCGTAGACGGGAGGTGTCGAGCGGCAGGCGGCGGACACCGAGCACCGTGTCCGTGGCCACGATGGCGGCGCCGGCGGCGAGCAGGGCGACGTCGTAGCTCTCCGGCGAGGTGTACGTGTCCGGGTCGAGCATCGTGGCCCGCCCGGCCGTCGCGGCGATGGCATCGATGTAGCCGGACGCGTGCACCCGGCCGACCTCTTCACGCGTGGCCGACCTCGGCTCGATGACGCGACCGCCACGCTCGGCCCACCGCGACGCGACGACCTGCATCACCTCGGCCCGCTCCACACGCTCGGAATGCCCGGGCGGCATCAGGTGATCGGCGAAACGGTCGGAGGTCACCACGATTGCGCTCACGGAATGTCAGTCCTTGGTCTTCGTCCTCGGTCCTTCGTCCTTGTTGGTGCGGGTCTTCGTTCCTGGGCGGGTGCCGCACGAAGAACCAGGAACCGCACGAACAACCAAGGACCAGGGACCAAGGACTAAGAACGTGAGAGGATCTGCCTTGCCCTTGGCATCAGCGCGTTCAGCGCCTCTTCCAGCTCGACCCGCTTGGCCTCGATCAGCTGATCGTCCGCGTCGGAGGGTACCTCAATCGGGGCTCCAATGGCGAGCGCCACCTTCGCGAACGGCATCGGGATCTGCGTCCGGTCCCAGCTTCGCGCCGTCCAGTAGCGGGCCGCCTCGATGTGGAACGGCACGACCGGGTTGCCCGTCGCCTTCGCCAGCCAGACGGCGCCTGGCTGCGCCCGGTACGCGGGCCCTCTCGGGCCGTCCACGGTGACGCCCGTCGGACGCCCCTCCTCCATCGCCCGCTTCATCTGCAGGAGCGCGCGCCGGGCGCCGCGCGATGTCGAGCCCCGCGCGGTGCCGTACCCGAAGCGCTCGATGATGCGCGCGATCCACTCGCCGTCGAAGTTCTCGCTCGTGATGACGACGATGCCACGACGCCGGAAGTAGACGGTGGCGGGAAGGATGCGGCCGTGCCAGAAGGCGAGCACCGGCCGGCGGCCGGCCGCCGCGATCCGGTCGATCTCGCCGAAGCCCTCGACGCGCCAGCGAAACGTTCGCCCGAGCAGGGCGATGAGCGGGTATCCGAGGGCGGCGATTGCCGCCGCTTGGAACCGTTTCAGGCGGGAGGCACGCCAGTCAGCTGGCTCGTTCACATCTCTGGCTGCGCGTCGCGGGCCGGCAGGCCCGGCGGCCCGGGGAGCTGTTCCCCGTCCTTGATGGCGCCCTTCAGCTTGCCGTCCACGAACGTCATCAGATCCACGATCTGCACGTCGGCGTTCGAGCTCGCCTGCGCGCCCTTGAGCATGATCGTGCAGAACGGGCAGGCGGTGATCATCGTCGTGGCGCCCGTTCGCTGGAGCTGCTCGAAGCGTTCCTGGCTGATCCGCTTCCCTTGCTCGTGCTCCTCGAACAGCAGACCGCCGCCGGCGCCGCAGCAGAAGGGATTCGACCGATTGCGGACCGGCTCGCTCATCTTCGCGCCGAAGCGCTCGAGCAGCTCGCGCGGCTCGTCCGTGCGCCCCGCGTAGCGGCCGAGGTAGCACGGGTCGTGGTAGGTCACCTGCTCGGCGGGAAGGAGGCGCAGGTCCTTCGCCAGGCCGGCGACGAACACCGAGGAGTGGACCACTTCGGCCTCGAAGCCGAGCATCCGGTAGTCATGGCCCAGCGTCTTCAGGCAGTGCGGGCACGACGTGAGGATCTTCGTGACCCCGGCGTTCCGGAAATCCTCGATGTTCTGGTTCGCCAGCTCCTGGAACATGTATTCGTTCCCGGTGCGCTTCGCCGGGTCGCCGGTGCACCGCTCCTTCGCCAGCACACCGAAGGTCACCCGCTTCGCCCTCAGGATGTCGAACAGCGACCGGAGCCCCTTCTGGTAGTCCGCTTCGAACGAGCCGGCGCAGCCCAGCCACGCGAGGTACTCATGCTTCGCGGGGTCGAAGGTCTCCAGCCCGGCCGAGGCGACGAACTTCTGCCGCTGGTCGTAGGTGAGGCCCCAGATGTTCCCGCGCCGCTCGAGATGGTTGTAGACAGGGCCCAGGTACTCGGCCGCCTCGCCGTTCGACACCAGTCCCCGGCGCGCGCCGATGATGAGCGGCAGGTGCTCGATGCCGACCGGGCACTGGTTCTCGCAGGCGCCGCAGGTCGTGCATTGCCAGAGCACGCCGCGGTCGAAGACGTCCACCAGCTTGAGATCCAGCTTCCCCGCGAGCAGCGCCTCCTCGTTCTGCAGGATCAGCTTCTTCGGGTTCAGCAGCTTCCCCGTCCCGTACGCGGGACAATTGTCCTGGCACCGCCCGCACTCGACGCACGTGAACGCGTCGAGCACCTGCTTGCTCTCGACATCCTTCACGCTCTCGAGACCGACCTCCTCCTTCTCGAAGTCCAGGTTGCGGACCGTGCCGAGCCCCGGCGACCTCAGAAAGATGGTGATTGGCGCGAGGAGCAGGTGAAGGTGTTTCGAGTTGGGGATCAACGCCAGGAAGACGAGGATCACCGAGGCGTGCACCCACCAGTTCACACGCGAGGAGAGGGCGCCTTCGGGAAGCACGAGATCGAGCAGGAAGGTGCCCATGAGGGTGGCGATGAACAGCCCGATCACCACCGATTCGCTGGACACCGTCGCGCCGAGCCCCTCCGGCCGGAAGATGACGCGGCGGACCAACAGGTAGACGATGCCGACGAGCACCGCGGTGGCGAACGGCACCACCCACAGGACGTAGATGCGGAACCCGCGGGAACCGGTGACATCGACGATGCCGAGGCTTCGCAGGAACCCGGCCACCGTGTAGCCGGCGAACGCGACGAACCCCCAGAAGACGAGCGCGTGGGCGATGCCGGCCAGCGGCCGCTCCGCGATCACCCTTGTCTGGAAGACGACCTCGGCCAGCACCCGCCACAGCCGGCCCGGCACCCCGGCCACGTCGAAATTGTTCTTCGCGCGCAGGACGAGGCGCAGGCGGGTGAGCATCTGCGCCAGGAAGATCCCGACGAAGACGATGACGAGAAGACGGAAGATCCAGGTCTCGACCATCGGCCGACGCTACCGCTTGAGCTCCGTGACCACAGCCGGCACGTACTCGAAGAGGTCGCCCGCGATCCCGTAGTCGGCCACCTCGAAGATCGGGGCTTCGGCGTCCTTGTTGATGGCAACGATGGTCCGCGATCCCTTCATGCCGACCAGGTGCTGGATGGCGCCGGAGATCCCGAGCGCGATGTACAGCTTCGGCGCCACCGTCTGGCCCGAGCTCCCGACCTGGCGCTCCATCGGCAGCCAGCCCGCATCACAGATCGGGCGCGACGCGGCCATCTCGGCGCCGAGCACGGCGGCCAGCTCCTGGGCCAGCGACAGATGCTCCTGCCCCCTGATCCCGCGGCCGATGGCGACGATCCGCTCCGCCTGCGTGAGGTCGACCGCCTGCTTGGCTTCCTTGAAAGGCGCCTCCGGCCGCTGCCGGATCGCGCCGGCGTCGATCGGCACCTGCACTGCGGTGACGGGCGCCGGCGAGACGCCCCGGGCCGCGGCATCCGCCCGGAACGCGCCGATCTGGAACGTCGCGCAGTAGGGCGGATCGCCCTGCGGCACCACGTCGGCCATAAGCTTGCCCTGGAACATCAGCCGCACGAACGCCGGCCGGCCTCCGGCCTGCCTGACGGCCGTACAGTCGGTGATGAGCGCGCGGTCGAGGTGCGCCGCCACCTTTGGGGCCAGGTCGCGCGTCTGGTAGGTGTGCGGAAAGAGGACCCAGGTGGGCGACGTGCGCCCGATGACGCCTTCGACGGCCTGTGCGTAGCCGTCCGCGGTGTACGACGCGAGCGCCGGGTCGTCCACCACGAGCACCTCGGCCACCTGCGCGGAGGCGAGCTCCGACGCCACCGGGCCAATCCCGCTGCCGAACACGGCGATCTTGATCGGGACGCCAGAGACGAGCTGTTGGGCCGCGGCGACAGTTTCCCACGTGACTCGGTTCAGTGCGCCTGCGCGCTGTTCCGCAATGACGAGAATCATGGCTGCCTCAATTGCAAGTGCGATGTGCCGCGTGCTGGGGTGCGAGGTGCGGTGCTGCGTGCTGGGTGCGAGGTGCGAGATCCGGCCAGGCAGGTCTGGCACCAGCACGTGGCACCGAGCACTCGGCACCGCACCTGGCACGCAGCACCTCGCACAGAGCACCTCATTGGATCACCCTGGCTTCTTCCCGCAGCCGCCGGACCAGCTCCTTGGCGGCTTCGGCCGGGGTGCCCGCGATCATCTCGGTGCGCTTCGTCTTCTCGGGCACGTAGAGGTGCAGGATCTGCTGGCGGGCGGCCAGCGTCGCCGGCGCCGGCACCTTGCGGATCTCCTTCTTCTTCGCCGCCATGATCCCCTTGAGGGTCGCGTACCGAAGCTGGTTGATCCCGCTCTGGATCGTCAGCACCGCGGGCAGCGGCATCGAGACCCACTGGAACCAGCCGCCCTCGAGCTCGCGCTTGACCCGCAGGCCGCCGCCAGCCACCTGCACCTCCATGATGATCGTCGCATGAGGCATGGCGAGGCGCTCCGCGAGGACGACGCCCGTCTGCGCGAAGCCCTGGTCGTCGGACTGGAGGCCGGTGAGCGCGAGATCAAACTGCTCGCCGCGCATCGCCTCGGCCAGGGCGTCGGCGATCATGGACGCGTCGGCGCTCGCGAGGCGATCGTCCTCCACCTGAACGGCGCGGTCGGCACCGCGCGCCAGCGCTTCCCGGATCACCTGCGCGACGCGCGAGGGGCCGGCCGTGCAGACGACGACCTCACCGCCGTGCTTCTCTTTGAGGCGCAGCCCTTCTTCGAGCGCGTAGGCGTCCGGCTCGTTCATCTCGTAGCTGGCGTCCTGCTCCCGGATCCAGGTGCCAGCATCGTCGACGCGGGGTCGCCACTCACGGCTTGGCACCTGCTTGATGCAAACGGCAATCTTCATGGCAGTGGAATCCACCCGCCCGCTCTCACCCCACGGCGCCCGTATCAGTTGTCCGCGTCGTAGCGCCTGAAGAGCAGGACAGCGTTGGTGCCGCCGAACCCGAACGAGTTCGACAGCGCACAGGTGATAGAAGAGGGTCGGCTGCCCTCCGGCACGTAGTCCAGGTCGCACTCCGGATCGGGGTGCTCCAGGTTGATGGTCGGCGGCATGAGCTGGCGGTAGATGGCGAGCGCGGTGATGCCGCCCTCGAGGCCGCCGGCGGCGCCGAGCAAGTGCCCGGTCATCGACTTGGTGGACGAGATCGCCAGCTTGTACGCATGCTCGCCGAACGACTTCTTGATCGCCTCGGTCTCGAGCTTGTCGTTGAGCGGGGTGGACGTGCCGTGGGCGTTGATGTACTGCACCTCGCCCGGCTCCACGCCGGCCGTCGTGAGCGCCATCGTCATCGCCCGCCTCGCGCCCGATCCGTCCTCGGACGGGGCGGTGATGTGGAAGGCGTCGGCGGACATGCCGTAGCCGGCGATCTCCGCATAGATGCGGGCGCCGCGGCGCCGCGCCGACTCCAGCTCCTCGAGCACCAGCACGCCCGATCCCTCGCCGATGACGAACCCGTCGCGCTCGGCGTCGAACGGCCGGCTGGCTCGTTCGGGCTCGTCGTTACGGGTCGAGAGGGCGCGCATCGCCGCGAACCCGCCGACCCCCATCGGCGTGATCGCGGCTTCGGAGCCGCCCGCGATCATCGCGTCAGCCGCGCCGCGGCGGATGATCTCGTAGGCGTCGCCGACAGCATGAGCCGAGGCGGAACAGGCCGTGCAGGTCGCCGAGTTCGGCCCCTGGGCGCCAAACCGGATCGACACCTGGCCGGCAGCGAGGTTGATGATGGCCGAGGGGATGAAGAACGGGGAGATCTTGCGGGGCCCGCCCTCGAGCAACGCGATATGCTCCCGCTCGATGGTGCTGAACCCACCGATGCCGGAGGCGATGAAGACGCCGACCCGCGGGGCATTCTCGGCAGTGATGGACAACCGGGCGTCGTCGACGGCGAACTGCGAGGCGGCAATCGCGTACTGGATGAAGATGTCCATCTTCTTGACATCTTTCCTGTCGACGAACTGCAGCGGGTCGAACGCCTTCACCTCGCCCGCGATGCGCGTCGAGAAGCGCGTCGCGTCGAAGTGGGTGATCGGCCCGATGCCGCTTCGTCCCGCCACGAGCGCGTCCCAGTTCGCCTCGGTGCCGACGCCGAGCGGTGAGACCAGCCCTATCCCCGTGATGACGACTCGCCTGCTCAAGCTCCCTCCGTAGCCCTCCGTGCGGGCGGCCGCCGGCGCCGGCCCGGCACGCCCGCCGACCGCCGCGACCCGTCCCCCGCGCAGCCGGGGGCGCCGTACGCGCGCGGCCTGGCGGGAGTCGCGCGTGCACACGCGGAAGAGCGCCGCGTCACTTCTTGGTCTTCGCGTGCGACTCGATGTACTCGACCGCCTCTTTCACACGCGTGATCTTCTCGGCGTCCTCGTCCGGAATCTCGATGCCGAACTCCTCCTCAAACGCCATCACCAGCTCGACGATGTCCAGCGAGTCGGCGCCGAGGTCGTCGACAAACGAGGCATCCGACGTCACTTCCTCCTCGTCGACCCCCAGCTGTTCCACGATGATGCTCTTGACCTTGTCAGCCACGCCAGCCATTCATCCTCCTACATGTACATCCCGCCGTTGACGGCCAAAACCTGCCCGGTGACATAGCCCGCTTCCTCCGTCGCCAGGAAGCAGACAGCCGCCGCCACGTCGTCGGCCAGCCCGAGGCGGCCGAGCGGGACCTTCGACGCCCACTCGTTGCGCACCTCCTCGGCCAGCGCGCGCGTCATGTCGGTGTCGATCAGCCCCGGCGCGACGACGTTCACCGTGATCCCGCGCGAGGCCACCTCGCGCGCGAGCGTCTTCGAGAAGCCGATGAGACCCGCCTTCGAGGCCGCGTAGTTCGCCTGGCCGGCGTTTCCCATCTGCCCGACTACGGAACTGATACTGATGATGCGGCCGCTCCGCTCCTTCATCATCGGCCGGAGGACTGCCTGCGCGCAGGTGAACGCGCCGGTCAGGTTCACGTTCAGCACGCGGTCCCAGTCCTCCCGCTTCATCCGCAGCGTCAACTGGTCGCGGGCGATGCCCGCGTTGTTGACCAGGATGTCCACGCGGCCGAACCGCTCCACGACGCTCGTCACCACCGCCTCGACGCTCGCTCGGTCGGTCACGTCCATCGTCATCGCGGCCGCCGTCCCGCCGCCGCCTGCGATCTCGGCGGCGACCTGCTCGACCTCGGCGAGCACGTCGGTCGGCACCAGCGTGGCGCCCTGCCGCGCAAGCGTGAGCGCGATCACGCGGCCGATGCCGCGCGACGCACCGGTCACGATAGCGACGCGGCCCGAAAGCTCGAACATCTCGCCTGCCCCCCGTACGCGGCGACGGCCTCGGCGGCCGGAAGCCTGCGCGCCCGCCGAGCCACGGCGGGCGAACTATCATAGCTGGAACGGCTTCTGCAGTCACCGAAGCCGGTGACGATCGATCAATTGAACAGCGCTTCCGCGGCGGCGAGGCCCTCGGGGCTCTCGACGCTGGCCACCATCGCCTCCCGGTGGATCTTGCGCACCAGGCCGCTCAGAACCGTACCCGGACCCACCTCAACATACGCGTTGACGCCTTCGGACGCAAGCCGCCGGACGACGTCCTCCCAGCGCACCGGCGCCGACACCTGGCGGACCAGCGCCTCGATGGCCGCGCGCTCGTCGCGCTTCGGTTCCGCGTCCACGTTCGCCACGACGGGCACCCTCGGGGCCCGCACGGCCAGCGCGCGCAGCTCGGGGGCCAGGCGATCTTCGGCGGGCTTCATCAGCGCGCAATGGAATGGAGCGCTGACGGGGAGCGGCACAACCCGCTTCGCGCCGCGCGCACGCGCCCGGTCCGAGGCCCGCGCGACCGCCTCGCGGGACCCGGCAATCACCACCTGCCCCGGAGCGTTCAGATTGGCCGGACTGACAATATCGCCTTCGGCGGCCTCCTCGCAAGCGGCGGCCACGCCCGCAGCGTCCAGGCCGAGCACCGCGGCCATCGCGCCCTGGCCGAGCGGCACCGCCTCCTGCATGTACCGGCCGCGCCGCCGCACGATCGACAGGGCGTCCTCGAATGCGATGGTGCCCGCCGCGACGTGAGCCGAGTACTCGCCCAGGCTGTGGCCCGCCATGAAGGCCGGCTCGAGCCCGCGCGACGCCAGCAAGTGGTAGGCGGCCACGCTGACGGCCAGAATCGCCGGCTGCGTGTTCTCGGTCAGGCGGAGCCGGTCCTCGGGACCCTCGAAGCACAGGCGGCTCAGCGGCTCCCCCAGCGCCCGATCGGCCTCCTCGAACGTCTCGCGGCAGACCGGGAACGCCTCGGCCAGCGCGCGTCCCATGCCGACGACCTGTGAGCCCTGTCCCGGAAAGATAAACGCGATCATTCGCCAGGCACTCCAACGGTCGCAATCTCCTGTTCCACACGCCGCACGAACTCGCCGGTCGCGAACCGGTGCGCCATCACCACGGCGTTGCGGACCGCCTTGACGGATGACCGCCCGTGCCCGACGATGCTCAGCCCCGCGACGCCGACCAGCGGCGCGCCCCCGTATTCCGAGTAGTCGACGCGCTTGCGCAGGCGCCGGAACGCCCGGCGCCGCGCGAGCGAGTCGGTGGCGGCACGGGTGGATCGGGCCAGCTCGTCGCCGAGCAGCCCTTCGACCATCTCGACCAGCCCTTCGCTGATCTTCAGCGCGATGTTGCCGGTGAAGCCGTCGCAGACGATCACATCGGCCTCGCCGGTGTAGACGTCGCGCGCTTCGATGTTGCCGATGAAGTTGGGGGTGCGGGCCTTGAGCAACCGGTGCGCCTCTCGGGTCAGGTCGTTGCCTTTGGTTTCCTCTTCGCCAATCGAGAGCAGCGCGATGCGCGGCTGAAGGATGCCGAGCGCGATACGAGCGTAGACGGTGCCCATGGCGGCGAATTGGACCAGGTGCGAGGGCCGGCACTCGGCGTTGGCGCCAGCGTCGAGCAAGATCGCGGGGTGCAGGCGGGTCGGAATCGCAGTGGCGAGCGCCGGCCGATCGACGCCGGGCAGCATCCCGAACGCCGTGTAGGCGGCGATGACCGTCGCCCCGGTGTTGCCGGCGCTGAACACCGCCGCCGCGTCTCCGCGGGCCACCGTCTCGACCGCCACCTTGATCGAGGCACGCGGCTTCCGCCGGAGGGCGGCAGCCGGCGCTTCGGCCATCCCCACGACGTCGTCGGCGTCAACCACCTGGACGTCGAGAGCGAAATGGTCCGGGTGCCGCTCGAGCTCGCGACCGATCTCGGCGCGGGCACCGACCAGGACCAGGCCGATCGGAAGGTGACGGGCGGCCGCGAGCGCGCCGGCAATGATGTCCCGCGGCCCACGATCGCCGCCCATCGCGTCGATGGCGATGCGCATCATCTCAGCGTGGGAACAGGGGGACGGGCAGGCGGTTCCGGCTACCCTTCCTCGACCTCGCGCACCTGACGGCCTCTGTAATAGCCGCAGTGCGGGCAGACAGTATGGGGCAACTTCCGCTCGTGACACTGCGGGCACTCACCGAGCGAGAGCGGTTTCAGCGCGTCATGGGTGCGCCGCTTCGCGGTGCGCGCCTTCGAGTGTCGCCGTTTTGGATTTGGCATGGCTCCGTCCTTCCACTCACAACCGTCGGGCAAAACTCAGAGGTAAACCGGCCGAAGGGGCAAAGTCACGGAGGCGCGTTCAGTGGTCGGCTCCTCCGTCCGTCCGGCCCGCCGGGGGCTCGTGGAAGAGCGATCGCAGGCCGGCCAGCCGGGGGTCCTCCCGCGAGACCCGGCACGCGCAGCTTCCGGTGTTGAGATTCGTACCGCAGTAGGGGCACAGCCCGCGGCAGCCCTCGCCACAGAGCGGCTTCATCGGCAGCACCAGGTAGAACTGCTCGCGCACGAGCTGGCCGAGATCGATCTGCTCGTCCCGGTAGAACGCGGTGTTCAGGTCGTCCTCTTCGATCGGCACCTCGCCCTCGCCGGTGTTCTCGCTCTGCGGCAGGTACAGCAGATCGAAGGCCTCGTCGACGGCGAGCGGGAACGGTTCGAGGCACCGGCCGCACGAGAGCTCGAGGGTCGTGGCGACGTGCCCGATCAGATGGTACTGCTGGTTGTCCTTGTAGATGTCGAACGTCAGCCTGACCGGCTTCACGACGGCGTAGGCCTCGTCGGGACCGCCGAAGGCGGACGCCTCGTACGTGCGGTCGAGCCGCTCGTGAGCGCCGTGCATCCGGCTGAGATCCAGGATCATGACTCGCCACTGTCCGCATTTCCCGTGCGAGGCAGACCTTTAATTATACCACGCAGGGGCCTGGCATCTGCCCGCTACTCGCTCCGCTCCTCCCAGGGCTTCGGCAGCGCGACCCACGGCTTGGGAATGAACAGGCGCTCGAACAGCGCGACCGCGTAGCGGTCGGTCATGCCGGCCAGGAAGTCCCGCGCGGCGGCATCCACCCCCTCCGTCTCGAGCACGCGGCGGTCGAGGAACTCCTCCGGGTGCTCCCGCACCTTCTCCCAGAGACCCCCGAGAATGCCGGACGCCTTGCGGAACTCGGCGGTGGCCACTTCGTTCTCGTACACGGTGGCGAACAGGAAGCTGCGAAGCTCGAGCGTGGCGGCGAGGGCCGCGCCGCTCATCCTCACCTCCTCGAGACCGCCCGCGAGCGTCTCGAGCACGACGTCCTTCACCATCCGGCCGATGCGCGCCGCCGACGAGTCGCCCAGCACCGAGACGGCGCCGGGTGGCAGGTCCGACTCCCTGAGGATCCCGGCCCGCACCGCGTCGTCGACGTCGTGGTTGACGTAGGCGATGAGGTCGGCAAGGCGCGCGATCTGGCCCTCGATGGTGGCCGCCCGGTGGTCGGGATCGGCCCCGACCGGCGCGCCGAGCTTGCCCTTCGAGTGCTTCGCGATGCCGTCCCGGACTTCCCATGTCAGGTTGAGGCCACGGCCGTCCCTCTCGAGCACGTTGACGATGCGCAAGCTCTGCTCGTAGTGGTTGAAGCCGCCGGGCACCAGGTCGCTGATCACGCGTTCGCCGTGGTGCCCGAACGGCGTGTGCCCGAGATCGTGCGCGAGGGCGATCCCCTCGGTCAGCTCTTCGTGCAGCCGCAGCGCCTTGGCAATCGTCCGGCCGATCTGCGCCACCTCGAGGCTGTGCGTCAGCCGGGTACGATAGTGGTCGCCCCTCGGCGCGAAGAAGACCTGCGTCTTGTGCTTCAGGCGGCGGAACGCCTTGCAGTGGATGATCCGGTCGCGATCGCGCTGGAAGGCCGGGCGGATGTCGTCTTCCGGCTCGGGGTAGAGACGACCACGCGTGTGTACGCTCTTGGCCGCCTGCGGTGCCAGCTGCGCCAGCTCCCGCTGCTCGAGCTCCTCGCGAATCGACATCGCCATTGCAGGGCCCCCTCGCGACCGGCCCCAACTGAACGAACCACCAGATCAACGGATCTCGTCGAGGAAGCTCGTGCCATGCGCGAGCGGCCCCACGCCGAACGCTTCCGCCAGGGTCTGGCCGAGATCCGCAAACGTCGTCCGGACGCCGAGATCGCCCCCCCCGTTCACCCGCGGGCCGGTGACCAGCAGCGGCACGTACTCCCGCGAGTGGTCGGTGCTGGCCGTCGTCGGGTCGTTGCCGTGATCCGCCGTGATGACGAGCAGGTCGTCCGGCCGGAGCGACCCCAGCACCTCCGACAGGCGCGCATCGAAGCGTTCGAGGTTGGCGGCGTAGCCGGCCACGTTGTTGCGGTGCCCGTAGAGCGTATCGAAGTCGACGAGGTTTGCGAAGATGAGGCCCCGAGGCGTCTCCTCCAGGGCTTCCTCCACCCGGTCCATCCCCTCGTCATCCGATGACGTGTGGATGGCGCGTGTGATGCCATGGCCCGCGAACAGGTCCTCGATCTTGCCGATCGCCACCACCGGGAAGCCGGCGTCCTTGAGGAAATCGAGCAGCGTGCGGTCGAACGGCGGCAGCGCGTAGTCGCGGCGGTTCCCGGTGCGGCGGAAACGACCCGGCGCACCCACGAACGGACGGGCGATGACGCGTAGAACGCCCATGCCTTCGCCGACCAGCTCGTACGCGGTCTCGCAGTACCGATACAGGTCGGCGAGCGGGATCACCTGCTCGTGGGCCGCGATCTGGAACACGCTGTCGGCCGACGTGTACACGATCGGGAAGCCGGTCCGCATGTGCTCGACGCCGAGGTCTTCGATGATCTGCGTGCCCGACGCCGCGATGTTGCCCAGCGTGGGCCGGCCGATCCGCCGCTCGAACTCCGCGACGACGTCCGCCGGGAACCCGTGTGGAAACACGGGAAAGGCCCGGTCGAGGACGAGCCCCATCAACTCCCAGTGCCCGGTCACCGAGTCCTTGCCCGGGGACGCTTCCGCCATGCGCCCGAAGGAGGCGCCCGGCTCGGCAGCCGGTGCCGGGCCGAGCGCCGGGACGAGGCGCGAGAGCCCGAGCGCGTCGAGGGCTGGCAGGTGAAGGTGCACCCGCTTCGCGATGTTGCCCAGCGTGTTGCTGCCCTGATCGCCGTAGTCGGCCGCGTCAGGCAGCTCCCCGATGCCGACGCTGTCGACGACGATGACGATCGCGCGGCCGAAGGAAGGTATGCGCGTCACCGGACCGCGCCTATGGCTGATGGTGGGTGAAGTAGTTGGCGACGGCCCGCGGCGTCCTGATCGTCGCGATCGCGTGCTTGAAGATCATCTGGTCGGTGCCGTCGTGCTCGACGATGACCGCGAACCGATCGAAGTTCTTGATCCGTCCCTCGAAGTCGCTCCCGTCCATCAGGCGGATCTGGACGGTGAGCCGCTCGCGCCGGGCGTAGTTGAGAAACACGTCCTGGATGTTCGGCTGCGCCGGCGCCGTCCTGGCCTCAGTTTGTGTCATCAGCGGACCGTCTCCTCCCGTGCAACGCCTCGATCGAGCCGCTCGTCCAGCAGCCGCTCGACCGCGTCGAGCGTGTCCACGGATTCGCCCGCGCCCGGAATCCAGATTAGATTAGGCTCTTTGCGAAACCAGATCAACTGCCGTCGTGCGTAGCGTCGGTTCTCCTGCACCACAAGCGCCCGCGTCGCCGCCTCGTCGCGGACCCCGTGCAGGTGCTCGAGCGCCTGCCGGTAGACGAGCCCGCCGAACGGGTGCGCGGTTTCCGGGACGCCGCGCGCGATCAGCCCGCGGATCTCGTCGAGCAGGCCCCCCGCGAATTGCTCGTCGACGCGCCGGGCGATGCGGGCCGTCAGGTCGGACGTCGGAAGATGGAGCGCCACGGCGAGGATGTCGTACCCGCTGAGCGGGGAGGACGTCTCGCCAAAATGGTCGGTCAGCGTCCGGCCGGTCAGCCAGTACACCTCCAGCGCCCGCACCAGGCGCATCTGGTCGCCCGGTTGGATCCGCCGCGCGGCCGGGGGATCCACCCGGGCAACCATCCGGTGGAGAAACCCAGGACCATGCCGGCGCGCGATCGCGCGCAGGCGATCCCGCAGGCGATCGTCGCGCCCGGGTCCCGGAAACAGCCCGCGCGTGAGCGCGCGATAGTAGAAGCCGGTGCCGCCGACCAGGATCGGCAGCCCTCCGCGTGCCGTCACGTCCCTGATCACGGCTGCCGCGTCATGCGCGTACTGCGCGGCGGTGTAGCTGGCGGTGGGCTCGACGATGTCGATCAGATGGTGCGGAATGCCACGCCGGGCGGCGACGGGCACCTTGTCCGTGCCGATGTCGAAGCCCCGATAGACGGCCGTTGAATCGCAGCCGATGACCTCGCCGCGGTGCCGTTCGGCGAGCGCGATACCGAGTGCGCTCTTGCCAGTCGCCGTCGGCCCGAGGATAGCGACCAGCAGGAGCCGCCGGCCGGGAACCGGGTGGGACCGGTCAGGCAATGGAGTAGGCGCGCCCACGTCGGTCACCGGGCCACCCAGGCAACCCGCACGAGCATGTAGATGATGACAAGGGTCAGCAGGACGAGGAGCCCGAGCTGTTGCGTACGGGTCATCTCAGCACCGACACATGCCGGTTCTTGGTGCTTCGCTCCTGGTTCTTGGTGCGGTCCCTGGTTCTTGGTTCCTGGTGTGGTGCTTGGTTCCTCGTTCCTGGCAGTCCCCGATTCCGCGCCGGTTCGAACAGAAGGTCGCGACAGCGCACCAAGAACCAGGAACCAAGCACCGCACCAAGAACGAAGAACCAAGGACGAAGAACGGACAGGGATCAGGATTACTGGTACCCCCCCGGCGGCGTCTCGTTGTAGTAGAACGTGACCGTGAAGAACGCCCGCTCGGCCGGGTACTCGGGCGGCAACGGGTACGTCGGGTTCGACGCCGCCAGCGCCCCGTACGCCGCGTTGTTGAAACCATCGACGTCGCACGGTCCGGGCACCGACAGCTCGGTAATCGAGCCGTCCTTGTGTACGTAGAACGTGACGACGACGTGCCCCTTCATCGCCATCGCCGCGTACGGGATGTTCCAGTTGCGCTTGATCTGCGCGATGAAGCGGCGGATCCACGGACCGAACTCGACGCCTTTGGTATCGAACTGGATCGACGGTCCAAACGCCCCTCCACCACCACCCGGGTTGTCGAAGCTGTCCGCCTGCACGTAGCGCTGCAGATTGCGGAGAGCGTCCCCGATCGAACCCGCCAGTCCGGGCGTCCGCCCGCCGGTCCCACCCTGCCCGCGCATCGCGAGCTGCGGTGTCCCGGGTGTCAGGACCGCGTTCGGTCCAGGCGCTTTTGCATCCGAGCCGTTCTGCCCGGGTTGCCCGCCCTGACCCGGCTGCGCCGGCTGCTGCTGGCTGCTCGCGGGAGATGGCGGCCTCGCGGGAACGGGCCGCGGCGGAGCCGTCGCGAGCGCTTCGACGCGTTCCCGGGTGTTGCCGCGCGAGAACGGCAGATCGTTGGTCGGGTTCTTCGATCGTTCAGGTGCCTGCGCGTTGCGGTCCTTGTCCGACGCCTCGGCGCGCGGCGTTGGCGGCCTGGTCGCCGGCATGTCGAGGCGCGGCTGCACGAAGACGAACCGGGGTGCCTCGCGCTCGCGCTGCTTCTCGAGCAGGATCTGCTGCTCGAGCCGCCGCGCTGCGTCGTCCGCACCCGGGAATGCGGGCATCGAGAGGACAGCCACTGTCACCAGCAGGTGAATGACAAACGAGAGCAGAAGGCCCTCACGCCAGGAAATGGCGCGTTCGATCGGGGAGATATCGGGGTGATTGTCCTCGAAGTCAAAGTACATCAGCGGGTTAACCGATTATAGCACTCCAGGCCGATCACCAGCGGTCCGGCGCGAGCCCTCAGCCGCAAGCAAATCCGGCGCCCGGCCAGGCGGCCGCACAGAAGTCAACGCCCGGTGCTTGGCATCTCATGTTCGGCATCCGGCTTGACGCCGACGTACAGATAGACGATGCCGAACGTCAGAGAGTTGAACCGGACACGGGAGAAGCCGGCCGTCTGGAGCTCAGCAGCCATCGCTTCCGGCGGGGGAAACGCACCGACCGAGGCGGGAAGGTAGTCGTAGGCGCCTCGATGCCTCGAGACGAGGCGGCCGATGCGCGGGAGGATCGTGCGGAAGTACCAGAGATAGAGGGGACGGATTCCCGCCACCCGGGGAATGCCAAACTCGAGGATCGCCAGCCGGCCGCCCGCACGCAGCACGCGGTAGATCTCGCGGAATGCCCGCTCGGGCGCTTCCACGTTGCGGATGCCAAACGCGATGGTCGTCGCGTCGATCGAGGCGGTGGCAACAGGGATCCGCGTCGCATCCCCCTGCACGAGCCAGATCGGCTGCGGCGACGCGCCGACCTTCCGGACGCCGCACGCCAGCATCTCGCGGGCGAAATCGATCCCGAGGACACGGGCGGCGCGCCTGTGGCCTCTGACTGCCGCCAGGGCGAGATCCGCCGTGCCCGCGCAGAGGTCGAGCACCGTCTCGCGCCCGGTCAGCTCCAGCGACGCGATGGCGCGCGCCCGCCAGTGGCGGTCGCGGCCGGCACTGAGCAAATGGTTGAGCAGGTCGTAGCGCGGCGCGATCGCGTCGAAGATGGCCGCGACACGCGCCGGCTGCTTGTCGATCGTGCGGGGCTCGGCTCCCGGGTCCCGGAGTTCATCTCTCATTCCCATGGAGGGTACAGGTCCTGTTCGAACCCCAGCGCGGTGAGGATCTTGCCCGCCACGAACGCGGCGAGGTCGTCGAGCGTCTGCGGCCCCTGGTAGAAGGCCGGCATCGCCGGCAGGACGATCGCGCCCGCTTCGGCGGCGCTCACCATGTTGCGCAACTGCGGCAGGCTCATGGGCGTCTCGCGCGGCACCAGCACGAGCGGCCGCTTCTCCTTCAGCATGACGTCGGCCGCCCGCTCGATCAAGTTGCGCGAGAGGCC
>Ga0315282_10003269_pt1 | contig 29151 bp, 16 predicted proteins | sample YL17G07_20_MG_FD_203693 | JGI IMG/M metagenome (GOLD analysis project Ga0315282, IMG submission 203693) | Sediment microbial communities from Yellowstone Lake, YNP, Wyoming, USA - YL17G07_20 | ecosystem: Environmental > Aquatic > Freshwater > Lake > Sediment | place: USA: Wyoming | collected... | reverse complement strand
CGAACGGCTCAAACGCCTGCACATCAACGCCCGCGAGATCCACGGCGACCTCGACCAGCGCCAGCGCGAGCGGATCATGCACGGCTTCCGCACCGGCAAGGTCCACCTGTTGATTGCCACCGACGTGGCCAGCCGCGGGCTGGACGTGCAGGACATCACCCACATCTTCAACTACGACATCCCCTTCAGAGCCGAAGACTACGTGCACCGCATCGGGCGCACCGGCCGCATGGAGAAGGCCGGCAAGGCGTTCACGCTCGTCACACGCGAGGAAGGCCCTTTCCTGACCGAGATCGAACTGCTCATCAACAGGGAGTTGAAACTGGTCACGCTCCCCGACCTCACCAGCGCGTGGTGGCCCAACCCGCCCGCGCAAGCCGTGCCGGGATTCGCGCCCATGGACGACGAAGCGCCGGCAGCGCAGACTGCCCAGGCCGGCGCGTCCGGGCGGAGGCGTCGGGACCGGCGCGTGCCGCAGCCTGCGCGAGCCGAAGTGATTTCGCAGCCGGAACAGCAGGTTGCGCAGACTGGCGAGCCGGCCGCACCCGCTCCCGCCGACGGGGCATCCGGCGTTCTGAGGCAGGGGCGCCACAGAAGGCGCCAGCGCGTCGCGGTGACCATCACCTGCTCGGCGTGCGGCGCGCAGGCCGTGGTGAACTTCACGCCTCGCCCTGACCGGCCCGTCTACTGCCCCGCCTGCTTCCAGAGCCGCAAGGCCGCGCCCCCGGCAGCGGACGCCGCAGGCGCGGCTGCAGCACCAGCCCCAGGGCCGCAGCCGTAACTCTCCGGCCATGCGGCCGGGATCCGTTCATCTGCATTGACATGAACATTTATTATGATATATGAATAATACGTGTGGAGAATGAATATGCGTTCACAATCAGAATACAAGAAGCGACGCCGCGAGGTAGCGGCCGACCTGTTCGTGCACGCGGCGGAGGCCGTGATCGCCCAGAAAGGTTTCGAGGGAGCGACGATGCACGACATCGCCGCGGCGGCCGGCTGCGCCGTCGGCACGCTGTACCTGCACTTCAAGAACAAGGAAGACCTGTTCAACGCGATGGTCACGCGTCACTGTCATGCCATTGCCGAGCACGTCGCGCAGGCCGCGGAAGGCGCGGCGACCCCGCTGGAGCAACTGCGCCGCCGCATCGAGGCGATGATCGGGTACTTTAACGGGCACCGCGAGTTCTTCCGTATTTTCTACGCGGCCGGCATCACCGGCCGCGCCGTCATTGCGTCCAATCTTCGCGGCAGCGCGCTGCGCGCTTACACCGACGCGAAGACGCTGGAGATCGAGCTGACCCGCCAGGCGCAGCAGGCCGGCCTCGTGCGGCGCGACGTTCCCGCCGAGGACATGGTTGAGTTCTTCCATGGCGTCGTGACAACGACCCTGGCCCGGTGGAGCACGGCAGAGAACATCCCGTCCCAGCCCGAACAGGCACGGCTGATCTGGGGCCTCATCAGCGGCGGCCTGGGAGTCACGGAGCGGAAGCCATGATCGGGCGCCGCCGTCTGCCGTGCCTGCTGCTGCTGCTGGCGCTTTTCGCCGCTCTGGCGGGGTGCAGCGCGCCGCGCGTCAGCCGCGACGCCGAGACGGCGCGCTTCAACACTGAAGCCGCCGGCCGCCGCGCGGGTCTGGCCATTGACCCGTCGCAGCCGCTCACGCTGGCCCAGTGTGAAGCCATCGCCGTGCGCAACAACCTCAGCTACCGCGTCACGCTGCTGCAGACCCAGTTGCAGGACGACCAAGTCCGTCTCTCGCTGGTGGGCTTGCTGCCGCGGATCAACGCCGAGTTCGCCGGGTCGGCGCGCAACAACAAGCCGCTCGTCGCGGGGCCCGGCGGGGGCAACTTCGCCTTTGAGGACCAGCGGGCACTGCGGTTCAACCTGCGTGCGGTGATCCCCATCTTCGACTTCGGCGCGACCTATTTCGCCTATCACATCGCCACGGACCGCGAGCTGCAGGCACGCCTCGCCGCAGTCCGCGCCCGCCAGCTGCTGCTGCGCGACGTCCGGACCGCGTACGCCGAACACGCGGCGGCGCTCCGGCAGGAGAACCTTGCCCAGGTGGCTGTGGCCGCGGCGCAGGAAGTGCTCAAAACGGCCAAGTCCCTCGAACGCGAAGGCCTCGGCTCCGGGGCCGACACGGCGTTCGTGGAAGCAACGCTCGCCCAAGCCGGCCTCGAACTGCTCCTTGCCCAGCGCCGCATCGAGGAGTCCCGTCTGCGCCTGAACATGACGCTCTCCGTCACGCCGTGGACGAACTGCCGCGTGGACTTAAGCCTGCCGGAGGCCGTTCCGCTGCCGGGGCCGGAACAGATCGCGGCGCTGGAGCAGACCGCGCTGCGCGCGCGGCCGGAACTGTGGTCGCAGGACCTGGAGCGGCACATTTCGGCCAACGAGGTGCGACGCCGCATCACGGCCTTCCTCCCGCACCTCGACGGGCTGAGCGACTTCAACTGGTCCACGCAGTCCATGCAGGTGAACCCGACCTTTGCCACCGCCGGTTTCGTGGTGGGCCAGACGCTGCTCGACGGCACGTCCAGCATCTGGCGCTACGACGCCGCGAGGAAGCAGGTGAAAGTGGAGGAGGAGCGCGCGCTGCTGACGGCCATGGGCGTGCTGTTCGACGTTGACTTCCGCGTCCTGCAGTTGCAGCGCGCGCAGGCGTCGGTGCTGGCGAGGACCCAGGTCGCGGCCGCTCAGGAAACACTGCTGAAGGAAGTCACGGCCCGCTACCGCGAAAGCCTCGAAAGCGGCGCGAACGCCGCACGCGCGCTCGCCGAACTGCGCGGCGCGCAACGCGAACTCGACCAGGCCCGCACCGACTACCTCGTCGCCTGGTACGAACTGAACGCGGCGGCAATGAACGACGAGGCAGCGCCGCCCGACGCGGCCGCGCGGGAGCTTGAGCTTGCGCCTGCTCCGGCCACGCCGCGGGAGAAGACGGACAGCGGACCGCCGCAGGCAGACGAAAGAAGGTGACTTGTGGGTGAGAAAGACAGAGAACGCTGGCCTATCAGCTATTGGCTATCAGCTATTGGCTATTGGCGCCCTCGCGCGGCTGCTATCCCAATAGCCAATAGCCAAAAGCTACGCGCTACTTCGCCGGCGCTGCTGTTCCTTGGCCTGTTTTGCGCGTGCCCGGCCCTGGCAGGCGAGGCGCAAAGCTTGAGCCTGGCCACGGCGCAGCCCGCCAGCCCCACGGAAGTGACGGCCATCGGCCGCGTCGGCGCGGTGCTGCAGGCGCGCGTCGGCTCGCGGCTGAGCGGCCAGGTCACAGCCTGGACGCACACTGGGGACCAGCGCCCGCTCGACGCCGGCATGCCGGTCAAGCAGGGCCAGGAACTCTTCCGTGTTGACCCGACAACCTACGAGAGCCGCGTGAACGTTGCCAAGGCGGCGCTGGCGCAGGCCCAGGCCGTGCTGGCCAACCTCAAAGCCGGCGTGCGCGAGGAACGCCGCCAGGAACTGCGCGCGACGCTGGCCGGCATTGACGCGCGCATCGCCGAGCAGAAGCGCGACGAGGAGCGTTTCCGCCGCCTGGTGGAACAGGACAAGACGGTGCCGGTCAAGCGCCTCGAAGAGGTCCAGTTGCAGCTCGCGCTGCTCCAGGAGGACAAACGTTGCGCGCAGGCGCGGCTGGCCGAAGCCGAAGCAGGCCCCACGCCGACGGAGATCGCCGTAGCCGAGGCCGCGGTCGTACACGCGCGGGCGTTGCTGGGAGCGGCCGAACTGGATCTGCGCGACACGGTCGTGAAGGCGCCCTTTGACGGCATCATCACGCAGCGCTTCAAGAGTTTCGGCGACTACCTGAACAACGCGCCATTTACGGAAGTGCTGGAGATCGTCTCCGAGGACCGGCTTGAGGCCGAGTTCCGCCTTCCCGAGACGTACTTTCTGCAGGTGGCGGCCGGCAAGACGCTGGTCAGCCTGCAGACGCCGCTGTTGCCCGAGGGCCTCAAGCTGCCCGTCACACGCCTCATCGAGACGATTGACATGCAGTCCGGCACGTTTGCCTTCCGGGTCTGCATCCCCTCCGGCCAGAACGGGCGCCTGAGACCGGGCGCGTTCCTGCAGGGCACGGTGCTCCTGGACAGCGCGCGAGAAAGCGCCATTGTCCCGCAGCGCGCGGTGGTGCAGGCGGAGGGCAAGGCATTCGTGTTCGTGGCGCAGAACGGCAAGATGAGCCGCCGCGCCGTCGTTGTGGGCGACGCACTGACCGAGGCGGTCATCGTCAAGTCAGGGGTCAAGCCGGGCGAGACGCTGGTCGTCGGTCCCAGCGGCCAGCTTGAGGACGGCGCGGCCCTGCCCAGCTACCTTGCGCCGCGGTGATCCTTCAGGACTGTTTCAATGCTCATCTCGAATGTCGCCATCCGCCGTCCGGTCTTCACCGCCATGGTGATGACGGCCCTCGTCATCTTCGGCTGGGTCTTCTACCGCGACCTCGGCGTGGAGCTGTTCCCGCGCGTCGAGTTCCCTGTCATCACCATTGTCACGCGCCTGCCGGGCGCGGACCCGGAGACGATGGAACTGCTCGTCTCCGACCCCGTCGAGGAAGCGGTCAACACCGTCGCCGGGATCAAGAACCTGCGCTCCGTCAGCACGGACAGCATCTCGCAGGTCGTCATCGAGTTCGAGCTCGAGAAGAAGGTTGACGTAGCCTTCGAGGAAGTGCAGGCGAAGGTCGGAGCGATTCGCGCAAAACTGCCGGACGACATTGACGCGCCCGTCATCGAGAAATTCGACATTGACGCGGCGCCCATCCTCGCCGTTGTCGTGTCGGCCGACATGCCCTACAAGCAACTCTCGCGGCTCGCGGACAAGACCGTCAAGGAACGCCTCGAACGCGTGCGCAACGTGGGGTCGGTCAAACCCGCGGGCCTGCGCGAGCGCAAGATCTGGGTGTGGCTCGATCCCGTCCGCATGCAGCAGCACGGCCTGACGGCGCGCGACGTGGCGTCGGCGCTGCGGAAGGAGCACGTGGAAGTGCCCGGCGGACGGGTCGAGACCGGCGCGCAGGAACTGACCGCCAAGGTCAAGGCTGAGTTCCACAGCGCCGAGGCCTTCAACCGCATGGTCGTCGCCACCCGCAACGGCACGCCCATCCGCATCCAGGACATCGGCCGCACGGAAGACGGCCTCGAAGAAGAGCGCACCTACGCGCAGCTTGACGACAGCCCCTGCATCGCGCTGCTGGTGCGCCGGCAGTCCGGCACCAACACCGTCGCGGTCGCGGAGGCGGTCAAGGCGGAAGCGGCCAGGCTGCAGGACGAGTTGAAGCCGCAGGGCGTGCGCCTGGAGATCGCGCAAGACCAGTCGGTCTACATCCAGCATTCGGTGGACGAGGTGAAGTTCCACCTGGTCTTCGGCGGCGGCCTGGCGATCGTGGTCGTGCTGCTGTTCCTCTGCAACTTCCGCAGCACCTTCATCAGCGCCATGGTGCTGCCGACGTCCGTCATGTCCACGTTCATCCTTATTGCCGCGATGGGCTTCTCCCTGAACATGATGACGTTGCTGGGCCTGTCGCTGGCCATCGGCCTGCTGATTGACGACGCCATCGTGGTGCAGGAGAACATCTCGCGCCACGTCCAGGAAGGCATGCCCGCGCCCGAAGCGGCGGCCTTCGCCACCAGCGAGATCGGCCTGGCCGTGCTGGCCACCACGCTCTCCGTCGTCGCCGTATTCCTGCCCGTGGCGCTGATGAAAGGCATGGTCGGCCGCATCTTCTTTCCCTTTGCGATGACGGTGTCCTTCGCCGTGCTGATCTCGATGTTCGTGTCCTTCACGCTGGACCCGACGCTCTCCTCGCGCCTGCTGAAGAAACGCAGGCCTGCGCGCGGGCTCTTCGGCGTCCTCGAACGCGGCTTCGCGCTGCTGCAGAACTCTTACCGGGCCGTGCTGCGACTGTGCCTGCGCCAGCGTTTCCTCGTCGTGCTGGCCGCGCTGTCGCTGATGGCCGTCAGCCTCACGGTCGCGCGGCAGCTCAACAGCGAGTTCGTGCCGATCGAGGACCAGAGCGAGCTGAACGTCAAAGTGCGGGCGCCGCTCGGCGCGCCGCTCGCCAAGACGCGTTCGCTGCTCCAGCAGGTGCGCGAACACCTGCGCAAGACGCCGGAGGTGGAGTATTCCTTCTACACCATCGGCGCGGACGAACTGCAGCGCGTGAACGAAGGCATGATGTACGTGAAGCTGGTGGAGAAGAACCGCCGCACGCGCACGCAGGCCGAGATCATGGACGCCATCCGCCGCGACCTGCAGGACATCAGGGACGCGCGGCTGTCGGTGGAGATCGTGCCGCGCGTCAGCGGCGGCGGCATGCGCTTCGCGCTCATCCAGTACGAACTGCGCGGCCACGACTTCGACACGCTCAACGGCATCGCCGCGCAGCTCACCGAAAGGATGAAGCACGCCGGCGGCTACGTGGACATTGACACGACCTTCGAGACCGGCAAGCCCGAGGCGCAGGTGCTCGTCAACCGCGAGCGCGCCGCGGACCTCGGCGTCTCCCCCGTGGACATCGGCGAGACCGTGCACATGGCCATCGGCGGCCTTGACGTCGCCAAGTTCAAGGCGGAAGGCGACCGCTACGACGTGGCGGTCCGCTTTTACGAAAGCTACCGCGACAATCCCGGGATGATCGCCGACCTGCGCGTCCCCGCCAAGCACGACCGGCTGGTCGAGCTGCGCAACGTCGCGCACGTCGTCACCGCGGGCACGCCCGTGCAGATTGACCGCTACAAACGCCAGCGCCAGATCACGATCCTGGCCAATCTCGACAAGTCCAAGGTGCTCGGCCAGGCCACGGCGGAGATCGAGCAGTTCACGAAGGAGATCGCGCTGCCGCCGGGCTACAGCGCCGGCTGGACGGGTTTTGCCGACATCATGAAGGAGTCGTTCGGCCACCTTTTCTTCACGATGGCGCTCTCCATCGTCGTCATCTACATGGTGCTGGCGTCGCAGTTCGAATCGCTCGTCCATCCCTTCACCATCATGCTCTCGCTGCCGCTGGCCATTATCGGCGCGCTTGCCGCTCTGGCGCTGTTGAAGCTGACCGTCAGCATCTTCTCGATGATGGCGTTCATCTTCCTGCTCGGACTGGTGACCAAGAACGCCATCCTGCTGATTGACTACACGAAGACGCTCCGCGAACGCGACGGGCTGGAACGCGAAGCGGCGCTGCTGCAAGCCGCCCCGATCCGCCTGCGCCCGATCCTGATGACCACGCTGACCATGATCTTCGGCATGCTGCCCGTGGCTATCGGCATGGGCGCCGGCGCGGAATCGCGGCGTCCCATGGCCGTGGCGATCATCGGCGGCCTGATCTCGTCCACGCTGCTGACGCTGATCGTCGTCCCCTGCGTCTACTCGCTGCTCGACCAGGGCTGGGCGTGGGTGCGGAAGCTGCTCTTCGGCGGCACTGCTGGACAAGCCAGCAGTGGCGCCGCCGGCAAGAAGCTTATGACGGGGTCGGAACCGTAATCCGAGCCGCGCGGCAGCGCCCGAGCCGCGCGCGTGAGCAAGCGGTCCCGGCGGGGCGCCTTGCCCCGCCGATCCTTACGGTCGCGGCTCGGACTTGCGTGCGCTGAAACGCTGTTTGCGCTGAACGTAGGGCGGGGCAAAATGGTGCCGTGGACTCCACGGCCCAAAGACAAAACTCGCCAACTGCCCGCGATGCCGTGCTGATCCACGGGCTGGCGTTGGTGGCAGCGGGGACAAGCGTCGCGGTGTTGTTCGCATTCCAACCGGCGGCGGAATCTTTCGCGGCATTCTTCGGGATGGGCTTGTCGGCGACGTTTGTGCTCGGCCTGTGGTCGCTCGTGCTGGCCATCAAGTCGCTGCGGCGCAAGGAGGCCAGCCGGTGGCCCGTGGTGGTGATCGTGCTGTGCGCGCTGGAGGCCGTCCCGCTGCTGCCCGCGCTGGCGTTCAGCACCGTGCCGTGGTCCAGCGCAGGCAACATAAAGGAATGGGCGTTGCGCACGGGCATAGTGGTGTTCGTGCCTGTGACGCTTCTCGCCGGTCTCGTGGCGGCGCTGGTGGCGTGGCTGCGCATGCGGCGGCTCGCCAAGCGCGACGCCAGGGCGGGCGTCACCGGCAAGCGCTATTCGAAGCGCGGCCTGGTCTGGTTCCTGGCCGTCACCGTGGCGCTGGTTGCGCTGCTCGTGCCTGTGCCGCTGTTCATCTACTGCGCGTACATGGCGACGCAGTGGGAACACCCCGCGAACCGCACGTGGCGCTCATGGGTGGTTGAGCATACCCCTGTGGTGATAGGCGAAACGGCGGCGAGTCTGCTGCCATCATCGCCGCCGCCGTCGGGCGTCACGTTGTACCAGTTTGTTCTTCTGAGCGGGCGCGTCTCCCGAGGCCGTCTGACGGCGGAACTCAAGTCTCCCGACCCCTGGACCCAGTCGTGTGCGTTGGAGGGCTTGTTCCGCGCGGACCCAAAGGCCGCGCTTGGGCTGGCCGGGGATATCGGGGACGGCAAGGTTACGGGCCAGAACATGTTCATGCAACACCAGGCCGGCAGCATGATCGGAGAGCACGGCAGCCCGGAGCAGATTCGGCATTTCCTCAACGCTGCGACAACGCAGACGCCGCCGCCGTTCAATTTCGTGCAGGGCATGCTCCCTATGCTTGGCTGGAAGCGGCCGGAACTGCTGCCCGATCTGGTGCGGTTCTGCAAAAGCGACTCGTCCAACCGCGACGAGGCACTGCGGCAGTTGGCGTATCGCGTTCCACCGAAAGACCTGCCGAAGCTGTGGGCGGAATTCCTCGCGGACACCGATATCATCCGCAGGAAGCAATCTGTCGCAGCGATTGCCTGGATGCAGGACCAGAATGTGCGCCTGCAGGTACTGGTGGCGGGCCTCGAAGGCCCGGACCCGGCGCTGCGGCAGATGATCGCGCAGAACCTTCGGCACAGCAACGCCTACATGTACGACATGGGGTCTGCCGACCCGGCGCTGCGGAAGCGCTTCGCCGCGAGCCTTCTTCCGCTGCTGGATAGCGACGACGTTGATACGCGGCGGGGCGCGGCGTGGAGTTTGGTGGGAGCGCTGAATGACCCCCGGTCGCTGGGGCGCGAACGGCAGTTCCTCTACGCCCTGATGAGCAAGTTGTCGGGCAACAAGCAGGTCGCCGAGACACCAAAGGAAGTGGAGGTGCGGGGCAACATCCGCGAGGCGGCGCGGAAGTGGCTGGACGGACAGAAGTGACAATGCGTCGTGCCGGCGTCTCCGGCAGTGTGCGGGAATCCGGCACCGGGAGGGTTTGCCTTTCACAAACGCAAACCATAAGCTATAATGAGGTTAGCGCCAAGGAAGAGCAGTTTCGTCACGGCATGGCGTTTGTGACGTGCCGAAAGGGCAGTCCAGCGGATGGCCCCATGAGGGGAGTGAGCCATGAAACCCTTTGCCTGGTGTGCTGCCGTCGTGGTCTTGGCCTGCGGGATCGCCAAGGCCGAAGACCGCGAAGTGCCGTGGGATGCGCAACTCGCCGAGTTCGGCTACCACATCCTCTGCACGTCCTCCATCAACCTGATTAACGGCCTGCAACTCACAGTGGATCAAGCCACGCGCCTTAAGGCGCTCGCGGCCGACGTGGAGAAGGTCTCGCTCAAGGCGCCGCCGAACACGGGGACCTTCAACGCCAGGTGGCAGCCGGCGCGGGAGACGTTCCGGGACCTCGAGGAGATTCTCATCAAGGGCGAGGAGGTGCCAAGCGAGATGGAAGCACGCCTCCGCAGCGGACGCGCGGCCGAGGCCGCGGTGATCAAGGCCTCCCTGGCTCACGACCCAAGCAAACAAGGCTGCGCCAAGTGTCACGCCGACGTGAGCGCGCTCAAGCCCGGCGCGCAGACCCTCGACGGTTCGGAGTTCAACGAAAAGGAGAAAGGCGCCGCGCACGTCACCGGGCCGTACGGCAAGAGCGGCATCGTCAAGGTGTTCCTCGTGGCCAACGAGATCGAGAAGATACTCACGCCCGCGCAGTTGTCGCTGCTGGGCGACTTCACATGCTGCATCACGCCGCCCAAGAACCTGAAGGACCCGGCGCGCGTGGGCCAGGCCGCCGTCAGCGAGAACAGGCTGGACCTCCTCCGCAACATACGGAAGATTCCCGAGAGCACCTGGCCAATCAGCCGCAAGGTCATCCTCAAGCGCACGGAAGACGGCCTGGCCGCGGCCCATCCGGGGATCAGCGAAAGCGAGAAGCAGGCGGACGTCGAGAAGGCCGGCAAGCTGCTCGACAAAGCCCGCAGTCTGAGCGACGTGGACTTCGAGCTGCAGAAGGAGGAGCTGGCGAAGGATTTCAGTCCTCGCGCCGCCAAAGCACAAGCCGCCGCGGGCAGCACGGTCAAGCCATCTCAGCACGCCGCGTGGTTCCTGATGCTGCCCGGCAGCACGCGAGTCTACGACGCGCTGCTGGAACGGCTCCAGCGCGCGCCGGCTGTTGCCGCGGGACAGGTGAACCTCAAGACCATCAAGGGCGCGGAGAACTGCCAGGACGGCAACTGCGCTCTCAAAGGCGCCGGGAACCTGAAACCGGCGAAGTAGGTCGGCCGGCACTGCGGGACAAGGCCGCAGTGGCACGTCGGGCCGCGGTTTTGTCGCAGCAATCCCGGTCTTGGCACACTCTTATGTGTAGAACACCGACAAGGGGCTTGTCTGAACCGGTGCGGCGAGGCATGAGCAGGACGCTCATGCTGTGCGATTTCTGGCATTTTTGAGTTGCAATTGGCCGCCCTCTGGTGACAGAATTCAGACAGTCTTGCGAGAATGCGGGAGTACGGAGTGAGGGAGTATCGCTATGTCGGACGCATCGCCAGCTCAGGATAAGCTGCTCGCGTGTGTGGACTGCGGCGCGCAGTTCGTCTTCTCCGTTCGTGATCAGGCCTTCTACCAGGAGCGCGGCTATCAGGCGCCGCGCCGTTGCAAGGCGTGCCGCGACAAGCGGAAGTCGAGTCAGCACCAGGTGCTTGGCCCCCAGAGCGCCGGAGACAGCGCGCAGGCGCCGTCCGGCGGAGCGCACCAGCAAGCGCCCAAGCCCGCGGACGCTGCTCCTGCCGCCCCATCCGGCGGCGGCAAGCCGCGCGATCAGCACAAGGTTTCGTGTTCGGCGTGTGGCGTGGAAACCACGGTGCCGTTCAAGCCCGACCCAAGCCGGCCCGTGTATTGCCGTTCGTGCTATCTGAGCCGCCGCAAAGGGGGAGGCAAGCCACCGGCAGCAGTCGCCCCTGCGGCCCCTCCGCCGGCAGCAGTCGCCCCCGCGGCCCCTCCGCCGGCAGCCGCCGAACAGCCCAGTCAACCCACTCAACCCACTGAGCCCACTCAAGCCAGCCAGCAATAAGAAGGGCTGCCCGAGAGAGCAGCCCCATGCAGCGCGCAATCCGGCCAACGCGGTTAGTCGGCCATGTCCAGTTCGCCGACCTTCGCGTACTGCTTGTTCCCCCTGTGTGCCTTGGCCAGCGGTTGCGGCGCGGGAACACTCTCGTTCAGACCACCCGTGTGGCCGCGCTTAGCAGCGATCGAGTGCGAGTTGTCGAATACCCGCTGTTCGCCCACATCGTCGTAAGCCCTGTTGTCATTGTTCTTACAGCCTGTCAGCCCTATGACCGCGCCGAGGCACAGACACGCAGCCAACGCGGATGTCTTGTTCATGGTACCCTCTCCTTCACCCACCAGATTGCTGCAAGAGCCCAATCTTCCCTGGTACTCCGGCCCTTCACCATGATAGTAACACGCCCCGTCGCGAAAAGCCACACTAAACGAGCTCGAAAAACGCACTGGTGCATAGGACGCAGACCGGATAACGCCCTTACATGCAAGCCAAGGCACAGAAAAGACTTGAAAATTGCTCCCCGACCGGGTAGTATCGTGAGCATGTTGATGGCGCACACAACCTCTGACTGCCGGCACCTGCCCCGCCCGTATCGTCGCGTGGGCTCCCGGGCCGCGTCACAGTTGGCGAGCAAGGAGGAACTACGGCCGCGCTTGGTGTTGACGCGCGGCCGCGCAGTCATCCGCCTGTAACTGGCCGATTCCGCGCTTCTCGCTAGACTCTTGTCTTCTCGTTTGTGCGGTGACGTTTCACGCCACCAGGTTGACTGCGACAGTTACAGTGCCTTCTGAGCACTGAGAGGTCCGACATGACACACAACGCTGGCACCAAAGAACCGCCCGGGAAGTCTTCGCTTCCCGGCGGCGGCAAGGAAGAGGCCTTCCCGCCGCAATACGATCCCCAGTCCTTTGAGGACCGCATCTACGCGCAGTGGGAGAGCAGCGGCGTTTTCAGCAGCCGGCCCGAGGCCGCGCGCAAGCCGTACACCATTGTCATCCCGCCGCCCAACGTCACGGGCGTCCTGCACATCGGCCACGCGCTCAACAACACTCTGCAGGACATCCTGGTGCGCTGGCGGCGCATGCAGGGCTTCGAGACACTCTGGCTGCCCGGGATGGACCACGCGGGCATCGCCACGCAGAACGTGGTGGAGAAGCAGATTGCCAAGACCGAGAAGAAGAACCGCTACCAGATTGGCCGCGCCGAACTCATCCGCCGCATCTGGCAGTGGAAGGAGGAGTCCGGCGGCACGATCCTGAAGCAACTCCGCAAGCTCGGCGCCTCCTGCGACTGGAACAGAACGCGCTTCACGATGGACGAGGGGCTTTCGAAGGCCGTGCGCCACGCCTTCGTCACGCTGTATAAGGACGGGCTGATCTACCGCGGGAAGTACATGGTGAACTGGTGCCCGCGCTGCCGCACGACGCTGAGCGACGACGAGGTGGAACACCAGGACGTCAAGGCGAAGATCTACGAACTGCATTACCCCTTTGCCGGCGGCTCGGGCCACCTGACCGTCGCCACCACCCGGCCCGAGACGATGCTCGGCGACACCGCGGTGGCCGTGCATCCCGAGGACCAGCGCTACAAGGACCTCGTGGGCAAGAAGGTGAAGCTGCCGCTCACCGACCGCGAGATTCCCATCATCGCCGACGCCGCGCTGGAGTTGGGCTTCGGCACGGGCTGCCTGAAGGTGACCCCCGCGCACGATCCCACGGACTACCAGATTGCGCAGCGGCACAAGCTGCCAATCCTCAACATCTTCACCGAGGACGGCGCGCTCAACGAAAACGTGCCGGCCAAGTACCGTGGCCTGAACATACTGAAGGCGCGCACCGCGGTGCTGGAAGACCTGAAGGCGCAGGGGCTGCTCGGCAACACCAGCGACTACTCGCACCAGGTCGGCCACTGCTACCGCTGCCGTACGATGATCGAACCGTACCTCGCGGCGCAGTGGTTCGTGAAGATGAAGCCGCTCAGCGAACTGGCCGTCAAAGCCACCCGCGAAGGCCGCGTCTCGTTCCATCCCGAACGCTGGACCAAGGTGTACCTGAAGTGGTTCGACGAGGTGCGCGACTGGCCGATCTCGCGGCAGATCTGGTGGGGCCACCAGATTCCCGTGTGGTACGACCTGGAGGACAACCGGGAGCACATCACGGCCATCGAGGCCGGGCCGAACGAGCCGTTCGACATCGAGAAGGACGGCAAGCGTTTCCGCTACCTCATCGGCGAAAACGCCAAGCCCATCGTGCTCCTCGACGACCCCGACAAGCTGCCCGAGTACCAGGGCCGCACGCTCCTCCGCGACCCGGACGTCCTCGATACGTGGTTCTCTTCCGCACTGTGGCCGTTCAGCACGCTGGGCTGGCCGGAAAAGGCGAAGGACGTGGAGTACTACTATCCGACCAGCACGCTGGTGACCGCGCGCGGCATCATCTACTTCTGGGTGGCGCGCATGGTGATGATGGGCGAGCGGATGATGGGGCGCGAGCCGTTCCGCGACGTGTACATCCACGGCACGGTGCTGGACGAGCAGGGCCGCATCATGAGCAAGTCGCTGGGCAACGGCATTGACCCGCTGGAGGTCATCCGCAACTACGGCGCCGACGCCCTCCGCTTCACGCTCACCAGCATGTGCACCGAAGGGCAGGACCTGAAGATCAGCATGAAGCGCTTCGAGATGGGGCGCAACTTCGCCAACAAGGTGTGGAACGCCGCACGCTTCGTGCTGACGAGCATGGGCGAGATACGGCAACCGCAATCCGGAGGCTTGCGGCACAGGGACGAGGACCGCTGGGTCCTCTCGCGCCTGAACAGCACAGTGGGCGCGGTGACGGCGTTGCTGGAGGCGTTCGAGTTCAGCAAGGCGATCAACACGTTGTACGATTTCTTCTGGAACGAGTTCTGCAGTTGGTACATCGAACTGAGCAAGCCGCGGCTGACGCTTGCCGCGGAGCCGGCGGACCGCGCGGCGGCGCAGGCGGTGCTGCTGCATGTGCTGGACCGCTGCCTGCGGCTGCTGCACCCGTTCTGCCCCTACGTGAGCGAAGCGTTGTGGGCGGAACTGCTGCAGCGCGCGTCGCCCGCGGCACGGAACCTCGGACGGGCCGAATACGCGGGCGCTCCTGCACGTCAGGACAGGAGCAGCCTGCTGGCCGTCGCAGCCTGGCCGCAGACGGAGCAGGAGTTCGTCAACGCGGAACTGGAGGCGCAGTTCGCCAGCCTCTTCGAAGCCGTGGTGGCGGTGCGGGCAGTGCGGCAGGAGTTGATTGACAGCTCGCCGAAGGAGAAAAAGAAGGAGGTCTCGGCAACGCTGGCCGCGCCGTTCAAGGTTGTGATCTCGACGGGCAGCGAGGCGCTCGCCACGCGGCTGCAGGGACAGGCGCACATTCTGATGCAGATGGCCAACATCGAGGCGCCGGCCATCGGCATCGCGGCGTCCCCGCCCAAGCCGGCGTCGGCGACCGCGATCCACGGCGGCACGATCTATCTGGCGCTGACGCCGGGCCTGGTGGATGTTGAGAAACTGAGATTGGGAAAGGAAATCCGGAACCTCGAGCAGTACATTCCGAAGATGGAGGGGAAGCTGCGGAACGAGAACTTCGCCAGGAACGCGCCGCCCGAGCTTGTGGCCGAGGAGAAGGCCAAGCTGCAGGAAGCGCAGGCGAAGCTGGCAAACCTGAAGGTCGCGCTCGGCGCATTGTAGTTCGGTGGGGGGACACGCCAATGGACAGGGGAAGTGCCTCATGAAATGCCCGCTCTATGCCAGTCTGCTCTGCTTTGCGGCCGCCATGCTGGTCTCGGACGCGGAGGCGGCCGCGCCCGCCCCTGCGGACGGCATCAGGCAACCGGTGTTCCTCCTGTGCCCGCACCGCAGGAAGTACAGCGCGTGGTCGGTGTTCCTGACGGTGGACAGGAGCGACCCGACGCGGGTGCTGGCGCTTGGCCTGGAGAAGCTCACGGGCAAGAACTCCGAGGACCTCGCCCCGAACGGCTACGAAGCCGTCCTGACAGCGCAGCAGGATCAGAAGACCGCGCGGGAAGTCCTCGGCACCCTCCGGGCGCAGGACTTCGCCGACAGCGTATTGAAAATCGAACAGGACGACGCCCTGCACCTGTCAGTGTCGGCCGTCGGCTCGCTCTCCTATCGGCTCGCGTTGAGCTTGCGGGTGGGCGGCGACGACCGCTTCGTCATCGGGGGCAAGGCGCAGGCCAAGCGGGACGTACTGCTGCGGTTCGACAGGACCACCGGCAAGTGGGGAGCATACGCCGTGATCCTCGAGGACGCCGAGGGCAGGAAGATTGTGGAATCGGGCGCGAAGCCCATCAGCGGCCTCTGTTTCGAGGTCAAGCCGACCGGCATCTTCCGCATCGTCGGCAGTGTCGCCGGCGAGGCCGTCGTGTTGATGGACAGGTAACCACAACCCGCGAGAAGAAGCTCATGCCTCCAGCCGGCAAACTGCCCGCAACCTTCGCACGCTTGAAGGGCGAAAAGCGCGCCGCGTTCATCCCCTTCTTCGCCGCCGGCGACCCCGACATGGCCACCACCGCGGACCTGCTCAGGGCCGCGGCCGACGCGGGCGCGGATGCCATCGAACTCGGCGTGCCCTTTTCGGACCCCATCGCCGACGGGCCGGTCATCCAGAACGCCTTCTACCGTGCGCTCGACAAAGGTTTCAAGGTGAACCAGTTGTTCGAGCTGGTGCAGCGGCTGCGGCGGACAGGCTTCAGCACACCGCTGGTGTGCATGGTCAGTTACACGCTGGTGTACCGCCGCTCGCTCCGGACCTTCCTGACGCTGTGCCAGAAGGCCGGCTTCGATGGCGTGATTATCCCCGACCTGCCCGTCGGCTATGAAGGCGACGCGACGAAGATGGCCGCGCAGACAGGACTGGACCTGGTCTTCCTGATCGCGCCCACGACCACGCCCGAACGCCGCGCGCTGATCGCGCAGTCGTCGCGCGGCTTCATCTACTACGTTTCCGTGGCCGGCATCACCGGCACGCGGTCATCTCTGCCGGAAGACCTGGCCCAGAACGTCCGTGCCATCAAGGAACGCTCCCAGACGCCCGTCTGCGTCGGCTTCGGGATCTCGCGGCCGGAACAGGCGGCACAGGTGGCCGCCGTGGCCGACGGCGTCATCGTCGGCAGCGCGCTCGTGAAGAAGGTTGACGAGGCGGTCGGGGTAAAGCTGCACGGCGACGGTCTCGTGCAGCATGTCCTGCCGCTGCTGCGAGAACTCTCAGCCGCCACGCACGCGCGCCCAAACCCGAAACCCGAAACCCAAAAACCGAGACCCTGAACCCTCATTCCGCCTTTTTCGGCGGTGGCGGCGCGCCCGGCGCACTCGGGATAACGTCGGGCGGCCATTGAACGCTGGTATCGCGGGCAATCCTCTCCCTGATCTTCTGCCAGTATTCGCTGAAATTCGGATGAGGCTTACGATCGGGCGAATGCGAGAAACACCACGTGTAGAAGAGCCGGTAGAACCTGAAGCATTCGGCATGGATGAACTGCCGCGACGCCGTGGTTTCGGTGTCCATCAGCTCGATGTACGCCCAGTGAGCCTCGGGCGCGCGCGGATGCAGCGGCCCCCAACCGGTCTTGCCATCGGGGCTGCACAAGCCAACGAACTTGCCTGTCACGGTGAAATCGTTGCCGAGCTTGTCCCTCCCCAGGCCACAGAACTGCTCGTACATTCTCATCGCTTCTTTGGCTTCGCCACGGATGTTGCCGGCCCACCAGGCGAGCGTGAGATAGCGGTCAGCCCAGGGGCTGTCGCGCTGGTCGGAGGCAGGCAGCTCCTCGTATTTCGCAATGATCTTGGCCTTCATCCACGCGTGGCCCGACGCGGAGAACAGCCAGCCGATCATGAACAGGCAGAGGACCAGTACGGCGACAGCAGCCTTCCATTTCCAGCTCAGCCTCTTTAATGCCATACCCGGCTCTCCCTTACGGCCCCCACAAAACCACTCACGCATATTACTGTACACCATCACGCTTTGGTTAGCAAATCCGCCCGTGGCATGGGCGTCTTGCCCATGCCCCTCCGGCAGCTTTCGTCACTCGCGCCCCCTCGGCCGCAACTCGCGCCACGTGCCGCCGCGAAACGCGTGGACCGCGTAACCCGCGCTGTGCCACAACCCTCCCGGATTGTGGCCGCCGTTCCCGCCGCAGACCACACGCAGCGTGCCTTCGCGGCGCGGCGACAACACCAGCACGCCCCGCGCCTCCGGCAACCCGGCCAGTCCCAGCGCCAAAGCATCTTCCGGGCCGCCTGCTCCTCCGGCAATGGCCACGCCGCACCCGCTGCGCCGCACGAGCTCCCTCGTCTGGAGCGGCCAGAGTCCAGCCGCTCCGGCGCTCAAGCGCAAGACATCCGCCCGCAGGAACGCTCCGTCATCGGCCGTTGCACCGCCGCGAGGAGCGGCCTTCGACAGCAGCCTGTCGAGCGCAGCGCCAGAGGCCGCATTGGCAAACAGCACGCTCACACCGGGCAGCGCCACGCGCACGCACACATCGCTCTTCGGGGCTGCGGGCCGCTCGTGCGGCGGACCGTCGTCGCAGAACGACAGCCGCACCACGCCGATGTCCGCAGCCTCGAACGCGCCGCCGCTCGCCCCGAACAGTTCGCGCGGCGTCCCGTAGGGCGTGCCGCGCTCGCGGAGGAGACTCTCCAGTTCGCGCCGCGCCGGGCTGGCCAGACATGCGCGCGGCAGGACCACCCGCGCGGCAGGCACGCGCTTGAGGACCTCGACTGCCCCGCCGATGGCGTCGTAATTATCAGCCGTGAGCACCAGCAGCTCCAGCCTGCTCGTGCCCCGGCGCCGCAGGACTTCGGCAAGCGCCGCGCCCTGCCACGGCGCGCCGGCGTCAATCAGCACCGTGCAGCCGGGCGCTTCCACCAACGCCGCGCGGCCGGCGCTCAGATCGAGCACCGTCACGCCGGTCTCCTGGGGCTTGAGGGCGTGCAACAACCCCGCGGGCAGCAGCAGCAGGCAGCTTGCCAGGACGGCCGCCACGCGCCACAACGCCGCGCCGCTGCTGCGCCGGACCCACCACACCCAGCCCCACGCCGCGCCGTAGGCCGCCAGCACGACGATGGCCGGCGGCGGCACATCCAGCGATGCGGCGGGGACCATGGCGCACGCGCCGTTGAGCCACTGCAGCGTCGCCAGGCTGAGCCACGCAACCCAACCCGCTGCCGCGGCCAGCGTGGCGGACACGGCGCCAACGGCAAGCATGACCAGGCCGCAGACCATGCAGAAGTTGCTCAGCGGCACGGCGATGAGGTTGATGAGCAGACTGAACGTCGCGAAGCGGCCCATGTGCCAGGCTACCACCGGCGCCGTGCCGACCCATGCCGCCAGTGACACGAATAGCGCCTGGCGTGTGAAGTGTGAGAGGCGGAACCGCGCCGGCTGCCCCAGGGGCAGCAGCCACGGCCCCAGCGGCGCAGCCTCGACCGGCGCGATGCCCGCCGCGCGCAGGCGCCACGCCTGCCAGGCTTCCTCCAGCGCGGGGTAGATCGTCAGCAGCGCCAGGACGGCGAGGAACGAGAGCTGGAAGCCGGCGTTGAAAAGTTCAGCCGGCGACACCACCAGGATCGCCAGCGCCGCGCCGCCCAGAACGCTCTGGGAATCAGGCTCACGCCAGCATACGACCGCGGCAAGATACAGCACGACCATCACGGTCGCGCGCATGATCGGCGCGTCGGCCCCGCCCAGCGCGCAGTAGCCGCAGGCGCTCAAGCCCACCAGCCACGCCGCCTTGCGCCGCGACAGGCCCAGCGCGCTGCACAGCCACCACAGCATTACCGCCAGAAAGTGGATCTGCAGGCCGCTGATGGCCAGCAGATGGGCCGTGCCGCTCAAGGTGAACGCCTCGCGGTCGGACGCGTCCATGCGCTCCCGCCGGCCGAACAGCAGCGCATTCAGGAGGGCTGCCTGACTGCCTTCGGCCCGTCCCGGCAGAACGGCCTTCGGCAGCAATTCCTCGGCCCGCTGCGACAACGCCACGCTCGCGCGCCGCAGGCGCAGGTCCACGCGATACCAGCGCGGGCCGGAGAGGCGCTGCACGCCGCCGGGAAGCACCACGCCGACGCGCGTGATGCCCTGGCGCCGCAGATACGCGCCGTAGTCGAAGCCGCCGGGCAGCGTGAGTTCCGGCAGGGAATGGAGTTCCGCCCGCAGCTCGAGCACGTCGCCTTCACCAATGTCTGCGACGCCGTCCGCGCCGGCCGCCGTGTCGCGCGCCGCTCTCACCCGCACGCACCCGGACGCGGACTGCAGCGGCGCGTCGTCCGTGCCGAGCGCTTCGACCGCGATCGTCCAGGTGTCGCGCGGGGCACGGCCGCCTTGCGTGGGAGCGGCCACAGTCTCCACGACCGTGCCGCGCAGCAGCACCGATGGGGCGTGAGGCGGTGTCAGCCGCGAGATGTCATCAGAGGCGGGGATCCGGGCGCGCAGGGCGTGGGTCAGAGCGCCGGCGGCGAATGCCGCAACCAGCGCGACAAAGAGCACTGTGTGCGTGCCAACAGCCGGCATCCTGCGGCGCCAGAGCAGCAGCACGGCCAGAACCAGCGCCACGGCCAGGGCGATGCCGCGAACGGGCGCCAGGGGCGGCGCAAGCCACGCGTCACACGCGATCCCGGCACAGAAGAGTAGAGCGAGCCAGAACAGCGGCCTGCGGCGGCGGAAGAGCGACGCGCTGTGGACGGAGTAACTGGCCTGTGCTGCGAAGGCTGCGAGAACTGCTTGGGCGGGAGGCAAGCCGGAGACCACGCGTCAGGGAACTCCTGGCCGAATCCTCTTGCTGACGCGCGCGGCTCGGAACCTCCACGTGGCAGGCTGGACAGCCTGCCCTACTTCTCGGCGTTCGCCTTAGCCCACCACTGTTCCCATTTGTCGGCGTCCGGCGCGAACGACTCGTGGCTGATCTCACGCAAGGACCAGTGCGCTTCTTTCTTTGCCGGGGCCGTGCCGGTCTTCAGCACGGCGATCAACGCCGGCACGCTCTTCTTGCCGCGCTGGGCCAACGCCACCGAGGCCGCACTGCGCACGTCGCTCTCGGGGCTGGCGAGCGCCTCGATCAGCGCTTTCTCCGCCTCGGGGCCTTCCTTCTTCGCCAAGTCAGCGATCTCCTGCGCTCGGGGACTGAGGGCGGGGGGCGCGACCACGGGCGGGACGCCGGTGCTACGCGGCTGGGCGCTTGAGGAGTCCCCGGGCGAAAGTCCCGGAGTGTCCTTTGCGTTTGGCGGGGGCGGCGGCACAGGCGGCGGCACAGGCGGCGGCTCGACCTTGGGCGGGGTGGTGTCGCTCTTGGGCGGCGGCACGGGCGAGACGCCGGTGCTACTGCCGTCTATGACGTGCACGTCCAGTCTTGCAGAGGCGCTCCGGTTCTGGCCGTCCGAGACAGTCAGCGAGAAGCTATATAGCCCGGGGACAAAGACACGCAAGCCGACGCGCTCCTTGGCCAGATCAGCCGGCTTGAGCCGCAGGTCCTCGCCGGAGAGCTGCTTCCACTGGTAGGTCAGTTTTGCGCCTGTGTTCTCGGCGCCCGGGCGGGACCTGGTGCCATCGAGGATGAGGATATTGGGGTCGTTTTTGAGGCCTTTCTGGGCGGCCTTGACGGGGTTGGGGATGGCCTGGGGCAACGCGACGGGCAGACTCCCGGCCTTCATGACGTCAACCTTGATTTCGGCGGGCAGGCTCTCGGCCTTGCCATCGGAGACCCTGACCTGGAAGACGTACACGCCGGCTTTCCGCGGTGTAAACGTTGCCTTGGCGCCTTCCCTGGTCAGTTCGACTTTGGCGGGGCCGCTGGCCTGCTTCCACTCGAAGCTGAGCGGGCGCGGGCCACTGTCGGGGTCGTTGGAGGCGGAGGCGTCGAGGACCGTCTCCAGGTTTTCCTCCGTGCGCATCTCCGGCACGGCGAGGGCCGCCACGGGCGGCTGGTTGGCCGCACGAGTCTTGACGGTGACCTGGCGCGGCTCGCTCCACTCCTTGCCGTCGAACACTTTCAGGTCGAAGACATACTCGCCCTCCTTCGGCAACGTGACTTCCACCTTGGCTCTGCCGGCGCCGCGCCACGGGAACTTCGCCGTCGGCCCGGAGACCTGGCTCCAGCGGTATTCGAGCTTCTCGCCGTCCGGATCGCGCGAGGCGGTGCCGTCCAGGACGATCTTCTCGCCCGGCTCGCACGCAACCACGTCGGCGATCACCGCGACCGGCGGCTGGTTGGGGGCCTTCACGGCGAACTCAACGGCCGCCGGCGTGCTGTCCAATTCGCCGTCGTTGACGACGAGCTCGAACGCGTACTTGCCGGCCGACTTCGGGACGAAGTTCACGACCTCGCTGTTGACGATTGCGCCGTCGGCGAACGGCTGCACCGTCTCGCCGGACGTCTGCTTCCACTTGTAGGTGAGCGGCGCGCCCTCGGGATCGCGGCTGCCGCGCGCAGTCAGCTTGACCTCATGGCCCGCCATCACATTCTCAGTGCCCACACGCGACGCCACGGCGATGGGCGGCTTATTGGTCCCCTTCACCTCGACCTTGTGCGCGACGACGTCGCTCTTGGCGCCTTCCGAATCCACCACTTCGAGGTTGACCACGTAGGTGCCGGGCCGCTCGGGCTTGAAGCGCAGCGTTTTCTTGCGCAATTCCTTGCCGCGGACACCGATCTCCGGTCCGCCGTCGCTGGGCTGCGACCAGACGTAGCTGATCTCGTCGCCGTCCGGATCGCTGCTCTGTTCGGCGCCGAGTTCCACGGGGCCCCCAACCCTTGCCGCAGTCGGACCGCTGATGACCGCGACAGGCCGGTTGTTGGGCCGCGCGACGACGAGGTCGAGATAGGCCGGGTCGCTGTCCGCGGTGCCGTCGTTCACCACCAGCTCGATGCGCACCGGTCCGGGCGTCACGCCTTTGACCGCGGCACGCTCCTGGTCCGCGTTGGCCAGTTCCACGTCGCCGGGCTTGTTGCCGCGCGGCTCCAGCTTGCGCCACTTGTAGGTGAGCTTGTCGCCCTCGGGGTCTGAGGAGGTGGTGCCGTCCAGCGCGGCCTGCTCGCCCACGGCGAGGCGCCCGCCGGGCGGCCCCACGATGTTGGCGGCCGGCAGGTTGTTGTTCTTCGTCACCGTCAACTCGAACTTGTCGGGGTCGCTCTTGCTGACGCCGTCCGAGACGACCAGCGTGAAGACGTAACGCCCGGGCTCCGTGGGCGTGAACTCCCAGGTCTTGTCGCGTTCGCCCGGCACGTTGCCGGGGACCTTGACATCGTTCGGGCCGGATTCCTGTTTCCAGAAGAAGGACAGCGCCTTCTTCTCGGGGTCGGAGGACCGCTCGCCGGACAGTTTGACTTTACCGCCGATGCCGAGGGGCTTTTTGGGGCCGTCAATGATGGCCGTGGGCGGACGGTTGAGCGCGTCCTTCACGCCGACCATGGTCTGCGCCGTGGTGCTGGCGCCCTTGGCGTCCGTAACGGTGATCTTGAAGACGTACGCGCCCGTATTCCTGGGAACGAAGACCAGGATCGAGTTCTTCGCCAGTCTGTCCGGTACGGTCAGGTCAGGCGGGTCAACGCACACCCATTTGTACTCAAGCTGGTCGCCTTCCGGATCGGTGGCCTCCGCCTCGACCCTGACCTGTTCGCCCACGACGCACTCGAAGGACTTCGCCAGCTTGACCACCGGCGGCTGGTTGGCCGGGCCGACCTTGATAGTGATCCGATCCTGCTCGCTGAACTTGCCCGCGCCGTCCTTCACCATCAGCGCCACGGCATACTCGCCTTCTTCCTCGGCCTTGAACTCCACGACGGGGCCGTCAGTGCCGGCCCACGTCTTGGGATAGCGCTTGCCCTGCACGGGACCCCACACGTATTCCAGTTTGTCGCCGGTGCTCTTCGAGCCGTCCAGCTTCACCATATCGCCGACGCCGACAGCGGTGCGCTCGGCGTTGATCTTCGCCACGGGGGCGCCGGCAGCCGGCGGCGGGGGCGGTGTCGGCGGCGGCTCCTTGCCGTCGCCCTGGACCTTGAAGACCACCGGCTCACTCTCCGTCTTTGTCACGGTCTCCGCGCCGCCGCCGGGGGCGCGAGCGCCGATCTCAAGCACGAACGTGTACTCGCCGGGCTGTTCCGGCTTGCAGGTCCAGACGGGGAAGTTGAGCGGGTCGGCCAGGCGCGCCTGGGAGAAGGGCTTGGTCTTGTCGGGAACGAGCTGCCTGGCCAGCGGGCCCTTGGCTGCATCCTGCTTCCAGAAGAACTCAGGCGTGAGCGACTCATCCACCACGGACTTCGAGCCGTCCAACACGATGGTCTCGCCAACCTTCAGCGTGCCTCCCGGCGCAACGACCGGCTTCACCTCCGGCTTCTTCTTGTCCACCACCGGCGGCTTGGGCGCGAGTTCGACGGGCTGCGCGGGCGGCGTGTCCTCAATCTTCGGCGGCTGGCCGGGCGTGATGGTGACCGTCACGCGCGCCGGCTCACTCCAGCGCTTCGAATCGTTGACGCGCAACTCGAACTGATACTCGCCCGGTTCCGCGGCTTTGAAATCGAAGGAGCGCTCCTTGAGCAGCTTGGCGTCGAGCTTGAACTTCTCCGGCGCCTTGACCACGCGCCATTCCCACTCGGCAATAGACAGCCCTTCGGCGGCTTTGCTGTCTACAGCGTTGAGGCGCACAACTTCGCCGACGGTCTTGGTCTGATCCTTGCCCGCGGCGGCGACGGGAGGCGGCGGAGGCGGCGCGACCGTCACGGTGGTGCGCGCCGGCTCGCTCCAGCGCTGGCCATCGGACACGCGCAGCTCAAACTGGTACGCGCCGGCGGCTTCGGCCTTGAACTCGAACGCGCGCTGCTTCAGCAGCGCGGCATCGGGCGCGAACCCCGGCGGCGCCTGCACGACGCGCCATTCCCACGCGGCAATGGTCTGGCCTTCGGCGGCCTTGCTGTCGCCGCCATCCACACGCACCACGTCGCCGACGGCGCGCGTCTGTTCCTTGCCGGCCACAGCGACAGGCGGCGGCGCAGGCTGCACCACGGTCACAGTCGTGCGCGCCGGCTCGCTCATCTTGTTCTTGTCGTCGGTGACCTTCAGTTCGAACTGGTACACGCCCGGCTCGGCCGGTTTGAACTCAAAGGTCCGCGTCCGAAGCTGTGCGGGGGCGAGGTTGAAGTCCCCCGGCGCTTTCACCACACGCCATTCCCACTTGGCGATGGTCCGCCCTTCGGCGGCCTTGCTGTCCTCGCCGCTGACGACAACGTTCTCGCCGACCTTCTTGCCGTCCTGATTCTTGCCCGCCACGGCTACGGGCGGCGGGGTCGGCGGGAGCACCTCCTGCACATACGTTCTCTTCGTCTCGTCGCCTGCTTCATTCCTGATGGTAACCTCGAACATGTACTTGCCCGGCTCGGTGGGGATGTAATACGTTTCGCTGGTCCACTTGCCCTTCTCGCCGGTCTTGCCTTCCTCGAAACGCGCCGCGTGCGCATCCGCGATCTTGACGCGGGGCGCGCCGTTCTCCAATTGCTTCCAGGTGAAGGACAGCTTGCCGCCGGCGGGGTCGCGCGCGGTGACGCACAGCCTCTGGCGCTCACTCTCCGGCCCCTCTCCCGCCCGACACGGCCGCAGGAAGACCATACAGACCAGGCATAGCCCGGGAAGCAGTAGCCTTTTCATCCGGCTGTTCTCCGCGTTGTTGCCGCAGCGTCATCGCCCGCCACGTGCGCCTCCACGGCCTGCGGTGTCCCACCGGCAGGCGTGCTCTCGGCACTCGCCCCGCCGGCCGCACTCGGCGCCGCTGGAGGCGTCAGTCCCAGAAGTACCCCAAGTTCCGCTGTCACGGCCGTTACTTCGTCGGGCGACAACGCCGGCACAGACACCTCATGTGCCTGGCCGCCGCGCTTTTCACGGAAGACCTGTATCTCGCCGCCGTTCGCGCCCGCCTTCCGGCCGTCCTGCACCAGCATCTTCTTCCGCGTCAGCATCAGCGCCAGGATATATCGGAACGCGAGCCGTTGCGCAGCGCCGCTGTTCTGCCCGCTCACCGCCCCCTCTTCCAGCCGCTTGAAGAACTCGAAGACGTACTCGATATCCACCACCGGCCGCCGCCGGTGGCCGGCGCGCCTGGCTTCAGCCTCCTGGTCGGGTGCCGTGGCCTTCCAGAAATAGAACACGTTCTCAGGCCGCTTATCCTGGAAGCAACCCGCGCAGTAGTCCTGGCGGGAGAATGAGTCCTGCGCCTGGAACAGGGCGGAGTAATAGGCTTGTCCCGGCCCAAACGGCTGCCGGCACAAGCAGCAGGCTTGCGTAGCCTTGGCAATCTTCCAGTCGAACTCAGCCACGCCAGCCCCTTTCCCGGTGCTTGGGTTTAGTCGTGCGCTTTCCTGAGCGCACACCGGCCGTGCGCCACTGGCTACCTGGGCCGGAGGCGTCGGGCAATAGCATACCGAGCGTACGCCCGGCTGTCTACGGGCACGCCACTGATGGCGCAGTGACAAGCGGCAGCTATTCTCGGACGTACTGAGGCACAGTCAAGTTCCTGGCGGCATTATACCCGTCAGATGCGGTTGCATCCACGGCCCGCGGCTGCTTAAATCGTCCCAATGCTTGCGTCCACGAATCTCAACATCACGCCGGGCCCGGGCGGTTCACGGATGAACAGCATCGTGAACGCCATCGTCGAGGACCTGCTGCGCGCCCAGCACGTTGCGGCGCACACCGAGGCGCTCAAAGCCTACGGCGAGGCGGCGGTCCCGGGGTTGCTGCCGCACCTGCACTCGGCCGACGGCACCCGCTGCTCGATCGCGCTGTACGCGCTCCAATACTGCTGGTCGCAAGCCGCGCGCGGACCGGTTGCGGGGCTATTGAGAGACACCGACCCTGTAACGCGGCACATGGCCGCCATTGTGCTGGCCAAGCACGAAGGGACAGCAGCCCTGGCACGGCTATGCGAGCCGCTGCTGGACGAACCCGATCCCGCCGTGGCAGGCTTTGCGTTCGAGCGCGTTGAGAGCGAAGGGCCGGACCTGCCGCGGATGCTGCGCTTCATGCGCAAGCCGCCGCTCTGGGACCACGTCTGGAAGTATCTCCCGCGGTACTATTCCCAGACGCTGACGCCCATGACGCTGCGGATGATCACCAACGGCAATACCGCGCCCGCGCTGGCCGCGGTGGCGGCGCTGATCCATCAGCACAAGCGCTCCGCCGCCATACGCCGCGGGATGGCGGATCTGCTCTTGCACGTGCTGCCCGAGGCCCGCGAGCTGGCCGCGGAGTACCTGCTGTGGCATGCCACGGCCCAGGAAACCGGCGCGCTGCGTACGGCCCAGGAGCGCGAACGGGACCCGTACGTCCGGGCCGGCGTCGCAGCGGCACTCGCCGCAGCGGAACGCCGCGCGGCCGCCGTGCCGGAGGCGACCGGCAACCGCGCCGAGGCGTCCTCCCCCGCCCTGGCCCCCATCGCGCGGGAATCCGAGCTGTCCGCGAAGTACCTGGACGCGCTGGCAAGCTTGAGTTCAGGCACAACCGCGGAGAAGTGGAACGCAGCCTTCGAGCTGTACAGGTCGGCGGAGCTGTTCGAGCCCTACTGGGCGTACAAGGGCGAGGACGCGCCGGAGGAGTTCGTGGCGGCGCGCGAATCCCGGCTCAGACTGCAGGCGTGTCTGCTGGCGATCCCGTGGAAGCGCGACAAGGCGGAGGAGACCTGGGGGGGCGAGTTCCAGGCCGAGCCTGCCGCGTCGCTGGTGGCGCCGGTGCGCAACTACTTCGACCCGAAACGCGAGTCGTTCGGGAAGGTAATGGAAGAGGACGCCGAAGGCTTCGGCGGCATGGTCCACAACGCCGAGGATGTCGCCTGGCACCGCGACCACCGGACCGTCGTGGCCATCGGGAACGGGCTGGTGCGCGAGGTCCGTTGCGCGCCCACTTGGGGCTTCATGCTGGTCATCGAACATGTCCTGCCGGACGGCCAACGCTTCTGTTCGCTGTACGCGCATCTCAGTCCGTTTGTCTGCGTGGCGCCGGGCGACAGCGTCACGAAAGGCCGGAAGATCGGCAGCATCGGCCGCGGTTACACCTGGGAAAACGGCGGCTACGTCGCGCACCTGCACTTCGGCATTCACAAGGGCCCGTTCTGGCACACTCCCCGCCCCGGCTCACTGCTTGACGTGCGTTTCAAGGGCACGCTCTACACCGGCAGAGTGACAGCCTCGGACCAGGAGTACACCGTGGCCGAGATACACACCCCCAGCGGCGCATACGTGGTGCGGCGTCCCTCTTCCTGGATCTGCGGGTACGTCTCCAAAGCGTGCTGGGACCAGAAGCGTCACGACTGGGCCAATCCGCAGGAGTTCCTGACGGAACACGAGGCGTGACGCTCACGCGTCACGACGCGGGACTGGCCGTCGCGCCGTTCTGCCCGGTGCTGCGGTACATGGCGTGCGCCAGGCCGTTCTTGCCGGACCGCTTGACGGAATACATGAGATCGTCCGCGCGTTTGATGGCTTCGTCCACGGACTGCGGCGCATCAAGGAACGTCACCGCGCCGATGCTCAACGTGACGGGCGGAATGCCGGCGCCGCCGCCATCCTGCGCCGCCCCAGGCGTGGGATCCCCGCCGCCATTGCGGCGGACGACTTCCAGCAGCAACGTCCTGACGCGGTTGAGCAGGTCGTCCGCAGCTTCCTTCCCCGTCTCCGGGAACAGGATGACAAACTCGTCGCCGCCGACGCGGGCGACAACATCGGTGGAGCGAACATGGCCTCTGATCACCGCAGCCACCTCGCGCAGCAGCGTGTCGCCCTGGTTGTGGCCCAGGCGGTCGTTCACGTCCTTGAAGTTGTCGAGGTCAATGTACGCCACGGTGAACGGCGCCGCTCTTCGGCGCGCGCGGTCCAGTTCGCGGGCGGCGATCTCGTTGAACGAGCGAGTGTTCGCCACCGCGGTAAGTGAGTCGGTGCGGGCGAGCTCGCTCTCGTGATCGCGAGCTTCCTTCAGGGCCGACATGACGTAGACCACGGTCACGTAGACACCGGCGCGCATGAGGGCGTCCCAAGCCATCACGTGCACGGGCCAGCCCTGGCGCAACGTCCCGTAGTCGGCCACAAGCCACGTCGCGATGCTGCCAAACGCCACCAGCAGCCCGGGCCGGAAACCAACGCACCACGTGACCCAGAGGATTGGCAGAAGGTACAGCGTGGCGCAGTTAACCTCCGGGCTGTTAATGTGGTCGGCCACCCCGACCGCCGCCACCAGCACAACTGCGCACACCCAGCAGAACGGAACGCACCTGAACAAAGCTACCATCATCGTCCCTCAACCGCACTGCCCGCATCCGCGCCGCGAGTATAGCGAGGAGCGCGGAGTTGTGGATTCGAGATTCCGGATTTTCGAGCGGCGCGCGCAGCGGGAGCGCCGCGGCCGTCAGTACAGGACGCGTTCGAGGCACAGGCCGTGGGCCGGCGCCGTCGGCCCGGCCTTGCGGCGGTCCTTTGCAGCCAGCACCTCGGCCATCCATGCCGGCGGCCTGTAGCCCCGGCCGACGTCCACCAGCGAGCCGGCGATAGTACGGACCATCTGGTAGAGGAAGCCGCTGCCCTCAATGCGCATGACGATGCGGCCGGGGTACTCGGTGTCGGCGTGGAGTTCGATGCGGCGGATCTCGCGCACGGTCTCAAGCGGCGCCTGGCCCGCTTCAGCCCTCTCGGCCTGCGCTTCAGCCAGCTTGGTGGCAAAGGAGGTGAAATCATGCACGCCGACGAGCGCGGCGGCGGCCTGTTGCATGGGCTCAAGGCGCAGGTCGAAGCGCACATGCCAGT
>Ga0315282_10003268_pt1 | contig 29156 bp, 26 predicted proteins | sample YL17G07_20_MG_FD_203693 | JGI IMG/M metagenome (GOLD analysis project Ga0315282, IMG submission 203693) | Sediment microbial communities from Yellowstone Lake, YNP, Wyoming, USA - YL17G07_20 | ecosystem: Environmental > Aquatic > Freshwater > Lake > Sediment | place: USA: Wyoming | collected... | reverse complement strand
TTTTTTGACGACCATCTCTCCGAACCCGGCCTCTTTGTTTTTTTCAAGCTCGGCGATGACCTCGCCCAATCCGGCAGGACTTTTCACCCGGCCGAGCGTCAAATGAGGATGGAAGGGCCTGTTTTCCCGGGAAAAGCCCAACTTTTCTAGGCCGGATTCGAGCCGCTCTTGAAGCTCGCCAAGCGTCGGCTCGCCGGCCGCCCCGATCCAGAGAACTCGGGGAAGCTTTGGAGGAGGGGGAAAAAAGCCCGTTCCCTGGAATTTGAGAGAGAACGCCCTGGCTAAGGCCGCGACGTCTTTCATCAGCCCTTGGACGCGGGTTGCCTGAGCCTCGTCGATTTCGCCGAGGAATTTGAGGGTGAGGTGCATCCCTTGTTCTTTGATCCAACCGACTTTTGGTTGCTCCAGCTTTTTCAGGCGACGCAAAAAATCCGAGATGTTTTTCTTGATCTCGGGATCAAGGTCGATGGCGATAAAAGCTCTCATGGTCGTTTCCATCCTTATGATCGCCCGCTTTTCTGGAGGACGCGGCGAAGCATGTCCAGAGCTTTCTGGGAGGATTGGAATTTTATCTGATCTCTTTTTCCCAGGAATAAATTTTTCTGGACATCGACGCCGCCATCCAGGGCGAGTGCGGCATAAACAAGCCCGACCGGCTTTTCCTGCGTTCCTCCCTTCGGGCCGGCGATCCCCGTGATGGCCAGGCCAAAATCGGCGTCCGTCTGGAGGCGGACGCCCAAGGCCATGGCCTGCGCGACCTCGGGGCTCACGGCGCCATGAGCCTGGATTAAATCCAAGGGAACCTTCAGCCGTAGATTTTTTGCCCGATTGCCGTAGGTGATGAATCCTTCAAGAAAATATTCCGAGCTTCCGGAGACGTTCGTCAGGCGGTTGGCCAGAAAGCCTCCCGTGCAGGATTCGGCCGTAGCCAGCGTCTTTTTTTGATCGCGCAAAAGCCTGCCGACCACGGCTTCCATCTCTTCGCCCGAGCTCGAGAAGATATTGTCTTCGAGACGCCTCTCGATCTCTCGGGCCAAGGCTTCGATCTTGACGATCGTTCCGTCCTTGTCTTCGGCCGAGAACGCAGTCAGATGGAGTTCGATCTGCCCGGGAGAGGCCAGGATTGTCAGCCGCAGATCCTGGGCTTTAGGATATAGGCCGGCGATACGGCCTTCAACCTCGGACTCCGTCAAGCCCGCGATCTTCAACGTCTTGCGTGACGTGAAGCCCCTTTGGCTTTCGCGAAGCTTCGGCCAGATATGCTCCTCGAACATCGGCCTGAGCTCCTGGGGAGGTCCGGGGAGCAGGGCGATTCGGATCCGGCCGTGTTCAAGCCATTGCCCGGGGGCCGTGCCGTTCTTGTTCTCAAGAGCTTCGGCTCCTTCGATGATAAAAGCCTGTTTTTTATTCGAAAGCGGCATTTCCCTGCCCCGACATCTGAACCGGGCCTCAATCTTTTTTAGAATATCTTCCCTTAAGCCCAGTGTTTTGCCCAGGACCTCGGCGCAGACCTCCCGGGTGATGTCGTCTTCCGTCGGGCCGAGGCCGCCCATGATCAGAATAAAATCGGATCGAGACAATGCGTTTTGGATACAATTCGACAGATCGTCGATCTGGTCGCCGACGATCGTCTTTTTGGAGACATCCAGGCCTAGGTCATTGAGCCGCTGGGTCAAATAAAGCGAGTTCGTGTCCATAAAAAAAGGAGTCAGGAGCTCGGAACCAACGGCCAGGATCTCAATCTTCATTTTATAAAAAGATAGGCGTGGAGAAGGACGGCGGAATAGACGGCGGCCAGGATATCGTCGGCCATGATGCCCCAGCCCCCGGGCAGTTTTTCGAGTTTTTGGATAGGAGGGGGTTTGACGACATCGAAAATACGGAAGAGGAAAAAGCCGATGATCATGTTCGTCCAGGTTCCGGCAATCAGAAAATAGACGAGCCATTGGCCGCAAACCTCGTCGATAACGATTTTTCGCGGATCCTTTTGACCCAACTCCTCGGAAAATATGCTGCAGGACAGGGCTCCGAGGAAAAAGATAAGACAGATCAGGGCCGCATACCACGGCCAATTCCATCGAACGAGAAAGAATTTATAGAGGAGCGCGGCGATCAAGCTGGCGAAGGTCCCGGGCGCGATCGGAAAATATCCGGCTCCAAAGAATGTCGAAAAAGCTTTCGCTACGAATTTCATCAGGCCGATTTTCCGTGTAAATCATACACGTCCGAGGCCGTGATTTCAATCCTTTGGATCGGGCCCGGAGCCGCTTTCGAAGGCCGGAAACGTTCGACAATCACGAGGCCGTCCACTTCCGGGGCCTGAAAGCCCGAGCGTCCGATGAGACAGCGGGGATTGTCCTTCGCTGCTCCCTCGATGAGGACGTCCAGCGTCCGGCCGACATAAGCCCGGAGTTTAACTGAGGAGAGGCCGGCTTGCAGCTCCAGGATTTTATCTTTCCGCCTCTGTTTGACGATCTCAGGGACCGGATCGCCCAAGGCGTAAGCGGCTGTGCCTTCTTCTCTGGAATAAGTGAACACTCCGAGATGATCGAAGCTGGCCGCGCGGACAAAGGCCCGCAGATCTTCGAATTCCCGGCGTCCCTCTCCGGGAAAGCCGACGATGATGGAGGTCCTGAGGGCGATACCGGGGAGTTTTTTTCGGATCTTTTCGATGAGCCTCAGAGCCCGCCGGCCGTCCATGGCCCGTTTCATCTTCCTGATGAGAGCGGGATCGGAATGTTGGACAGGAATATCGAGATAGGGACAGATCTTCGTTTCCTGCATGATCTCGAGGAGCGCCTCCGTAATTTCTTCCGGGATGCCGTAGAGGATGCGGATCCAGGCGATGTCGCGAAGTTTGACGAGTTCTTCGAGCAAGCGCGCCAATCCATCACGCCGGCCTTGATCTTTGCCGAAATAAGTTGTGTCCTGCGAAATCAGGTTGATTTCTCTAACGCCCCGAGAGGCGAGATTCCGGGCCTCTCGAACGATCGACGAAACGGACCGGGAATTGTAGGCTCCTTTAATCAGGGGGATCGAACAGAAGGCGCATTGATGGGAACAGCCTTCGGATATCTTGAGGTAGGCCCAGGAGGAGGGCGTCGAGAGCGCCCGGGGCGTCCTGTGGCTGTAGAGATACGTCCGCTCGGAGGCCGGAAACGCTCGTTCTTCGACGACTCGGACAATCTTATCGAAGTCCTTGACGCCGAGCCAGGCGTCAACTCCAGGATATCTCTGCAGCAAATCCGTTTTATATCTTTCTGCATAACAGCCCGTGACGACCACTTTTTTTGAGCCATCTTTTTTCTTTAAAAAAAGCGCTTTTTTTATAGCCTCCTCGGCTTCCTCCTTGGCCGGGCCGATGAACCCGCACGTATTCAGAATGACGATGTCGGCTTTGGCCGGGTCGGCGACGAAAACATAATCCGCCTCTTGAAGGCAGCCGGCCATGATTTCGCTGTCGACAAGATTCTTGGCGCAGCCGAACGTGAGAAGAACGACTTTCTTCATTCGACTATCAAGGAGAGCACATGATTGTTGGCATTAACAAGATTCTTCGCTTCGCTCAGAATGACATCTATTATGTGTAATGAATTTCCGAATTGGATCTGTGCGCGCTCATCCTCAGGGATAAATTCTGTACAAGAGGCGGGGGAAGGGAATGGTCTCGCGGATGTGCTTGATCTTGGCAATCCAGCCTACCGTGCGCTCGAGGCCCAGGCCGAAACCGGCGTGGGGCACGGACCCGTATTTCCGGAGGTCGAGATACCATTCATATGCGGCCCGGGGCAGGTTCTGCTCCCGGATCCTCCGTTCGAGGAGCTCCAGGTCATGAAGGCGTTGGCCGCCGCCAATGATCTCTCCGTATCCCTCCGAGGCCAGGACGTCCACGCCCAGAGCTAGATCCGGCCGTTCGCGGTCGGGCTGCATATAAAAAGCCTTGATTTTGGCCGGAAAGTGGGTCACACAGACCGGGCTGGGATAGATGTCCGAGATAAGCGTTTCTTCGGGAGCGCCGAAATCATCGCCATACTGAATTTTCGAACCTTTTTCCCGAAGCTTTGGAAGCGCTTCGTCATAGGTCAGCCTGGGGAAAGGCTTTTTGATCTGCTCCAGAGGCTTCGGGTCCCGTTCGAGTTCTTCCAAATCTGATTTGCGTTTTGTCAAAACCCTTTCCAGAATAAAGAGAATAAGGTCCTCGCCGAGATCGATGATATCGGCCAGAGTGGCGAAGGCGACTTCGGGCTCGACCATCCAGAATTCGATCAGATGCCGGCGGGTTTTGGACCTCTCGGCGCGAAAGGTCGGACCGAAGCAATAGACCTTGCCGAAGGCCATGGCCGTGGCTTCGTTGTAGAGCTGGCCGCTTTGGCTCAAATAGGCCTTCTGGTCGAAATATTCCGTCTCGAAGAGCGTCGTCGTTCCTTCGCAGGCGCTCGGTGTCAGGATCGGCGTATCCATAAGCCTGAAGCCGCGGTCGTCGAAGAAATCACGAATCGCCTTGACGACTTCGCGCCTGACCTGGAGAACGGCATGCTGCTTTCGTGAACGGAGCCAGAGGTGGCGATGTTCCATGAGGAAAGGAGTCGTATGTTCTTTGGGCGTGATCGGATAGTCTCTGGCGATCTGGAGTATATCGATCTCCTGGAGACTGAGCTCGAAGCCTCCGGGCGCCCTTTTGTCTTCTCGAATACGGCCGCGGACAATGAGCGAAGATTCCTGCGTCAGCTCGTCGAATTTCTTGAAAAGGGGATGGGTTTCGTCGGCGCTGAAGACCGTCGTTTGGAGAATGCCCGTCCCATCGCGGACAAGGATGAACCGGACCTTGCCGCTCGAGCGCTTGTTATAAACCCAGCCGCGGACCTCGACCTCTTGATCTTTATAGGCGGCGATATCTTCGATATAGACCCACTTCATAGCTTCAGAATTATAAGAGAGAAACGGGGAGAGGTCAACGTCAATAACTATTTTATCATTTGCTCAAAACCGTCAACTGGACTACGGTCACTGTCCATTCCTGTTGAAGTCTGGTACCGAATTGACATAATCTAGACACATGGCCGACATCAAGCCGTTCCATTTCGTCAAACTCATCTGCGGGATTATCTCCTCGAAGGCTGAATATTTTCAACAAGCTGAAAAGAGGCTGGTCGAACTCTATGGGCCGGTGGACAGCCGCAGCCCCAGGTTCGATTTCGACTTGACGGATTATTATGAATCCCAGATGGGGAAGGACTTGAAAAGAGGTTTTCTCAGCTTTGAACGGCTGATCGATCCTGTTTGTCTCAGCGAAATCAAAATCCGGACGAATGAATTGGAGGACGAAATTCGTCGGGAATTCAACGAAAATTTCCGGATTGTCAACCTGGATCCCGGCTATATCACCCCGGCCGCGCTCATTATGGGAACGGCCAAGGATTTTTCTCACCGTATTCCGCTCCAGCAGGGGATCTACGGCCACCTCGAATTTCTCTTCAGCAAAAACGGGATCCGCGGGCTCGACTGGACCTATCCGGATTTCGCCAAAGAGGGCTATCGGAAATTTTTTGGGGGAGTGAGGAAGATCTACCTCAGCCAAATAAAAAGTTCTTAACGGCTCCCGGACCATTCTTTAGAGCTTGAGTTTTTTAAGAGCATCGGCAACACTCCGGATGTATTCCGGATCTGTGCCGCAGCAGCCGCCGACGGCCTTGGCCCCGCTCTCAATGAGCTTGGGGATGTCCCTGACGAAATCTTCGATACTTTGTGAATAGACGACTTTCCGGGAATCCGCCGTCAGCTCCGGTTTTCCGGCATTGGGTTGAGCAATCAACGGCCGGGACGAATATTTACGCATTTCGCGGATACAATCGGCCAAATCGGAACTGGCGAGCGTACAGTTTGAGCCGTAGACAGGAATGCCGAGTTTTTCAAACGCCTCAACACACTGCGCCACGCTGTTGCCCATCAGAGTGAAAAATCCTCGGGGCGTCCGGTTGAAGGTCATGGTCACGAATACGGGAAGGGAAGAAGCGCTGCGCGCTCCGCGCGCTGCGCAGAGAGCTTCGCGGAGGTCGAACATGGTTTCGATCAGGAAGAAATCCGTTTTCCCCATAGCCAGCGCTTTGGCCTGGGCGGCGAAAGCCTGTTCGAACGCGTCCTCGGCATATTCCCCTTGAGGCTTTAGAAATTTCCCGGTTGGGCCTATGCTCCCGGCCACAAATTTTCCTTTTGACCTGACCTCTCCGGCGAGCTTAGCGGCCGCGTAATTGATTTCGTGGCACCTGTCCTCAAGTCCGTAGGAAGCAAGTTTGATCTTGCTTCCCCCGAAAGAGTTGGTCGAAACGACATCCGATCCGGCTTCAAAATAGCGCCGGTGGATGTCCATGAGGATTTCCGGATGGGTGATATTCCAGAGTTCGGGACACATTCCTTGAGGCAGGCCGCGCTTCATGAGTTCGGTCCCGAGAGCGCCGTCAAAAAGGACCGTGCGTTTCCCGATCAGGTCGAAGATCGTAGCTGCAGACATTGGATTTCTCCTTTAGACATCCTCGGGATCGAAGGCCGAGATTTTGCGGAGCTTGTCGATGATCTCGGGAAGCTCCTTGAGAACGAAATCGATATCCGCCTCGGTGTTGAATCGTCCGAGCGACATGCGCACCGAAGACCTGGCGATTTCCGGCCTCAGACCGATCGCCAGCAGGACGTGGGACACTTCCTCCGATTCTCCGCTGCAGGCCGAACCGGTCGAAACATAGATCTCCTTGGTGGCCAGGGCCAGGAGTATCGCCTCGGCTTCGAGGCCCAGGAAAGAACAGTTCAGCGTGCTTTTGAGCCTTTGCTCGGGATGGCCGTTGAACCGGACTTTTGGGATTTTTTTCTCGATCCCTTTCTTTAATCGGTCGGCCAACTTTTCAATGCGGGCTTTATCGGCCAGAAACTTTTCCGGAATGAGGCGGGCCGCTTCGCCGAAGCCGATGATGCCGATGGTGTTTTCCGTCCCGGCTCGGAGTCCTCGCTCCTGGTGACCGCCGTGGAGAAAGGGGAGGAGGTTCGTGCCTTTCTTGACATACAGGGCTCCGACGCCCTTCGGTCCGTAGATCTTGTGCGCGGCAACCGAGAGGAGATCGACGCCCAGTTCATCGACCTCGATGGCGAGCTTTCCGAACGTCTGCACGGCGTCGGTGTGAACGAGAACGCCCTTCTCCCGGGCGATGCGGACGACATCTTCGATCGGCTGAATGGTTCCGATCTCATTATTGGCGTGCATAATCGAGACGAGCGCCGTCTGGGGAGTGATGGCGTTCCTCAGAAAATCCAGGTCGACGATGCCGGTGCGGTCGACCGGGACGAAGATGATTTTATAGCCTCTTTTCTCCAAATAGACCGCCGTTTCCTGGACGGCCGGATGTTCGATGGTCGAGGTGATGAACTCTTTCTTATCGGGATTGGCGTCGAGCACGCCCAAGATGGCATGGTTGTCGGCTTCGGTGCCGGAACCCGTGAAATAGATCTCGGATTTGCCGGCGCCGAGGGCCCTGGCCACGTATTCCCGAGCTTCGTTGATCATCTCTTTAACCTGGCGACCGATGGGGTATAGGGACGACGGATTGCCGAAATGCTCCGTGAGAAAGGAGGACATCTTTTCGGCGACGGCAGGGTCCAGGGGCGTGGTGGCGTTGTTATCCAGATATATCATCCGCTATCCTCACTTGATTAAAAAACAGCTCGCGAAAAAGTATTGTATAAGAAAATTCAACAAAATACTACTGAATCTATCGGCTTGTATGTCTTAATAAGTTAAAAAAAGGGTACACATACCGTAAGTGTACCGGGGTCCACTTACGGTATGTGTACCCAAATCAATTAGGCCAGTTTTTCCTTCAGAATTTTGACGACTTCAAAGCCCGCCCGCTTCTGGCCTTCTTCCGCCGCAGCTCCGATATGGGGCACCGCCGTGACATTCGGATGGTCTATGAGAGTCCAGTCTTCGGGCGGCTCCTTGGCGTAGACATCGAGCGCAGCGGCCCGGACTTTTCCGGAATTCAGGGCCTCCAGCAACGCCTTTTCATCGATCGTTCCGCCTCTCGCCGCATTGACGATGATGACGCCGTTTTTCATTTTCTTGAACTCTTCGGGGCCAAGGATGGGTTGGGCCGTTTTAGGAATATGGAGCGAGATGATGTCGGCCCGGGCCAGAAGCTCGTCGAGCGAGACCTGTTGGAAGGGAAGTTTTGTCTCAATCTTGACGACATCATAGGCCACGACCTTCATCCCGAAGGCGATGGCTCGCTCGGCGACAGCCAGCCCGATCCGGCCGCTGCCGATGATCCCCAGCGTTTTTTCATAAAGCTCGGTTCCGGAGAGAGCCTTCTTCTCCCACTTGTGCTGCTTCATCCCAAAGTTGCCCCGGCCATGTTGACGGACTGCTCCCAGCATGAGTCCGAAGGTATGCTCGGCTACGGAGATGGTCGTCGCCGCCGGCGTGTTGGCGACCTTGATGCCTTTTTCCTTGGCCGCTGCCGCGTCCACGTTGTCCAGGCCGATGCCGGCCCGGACGATCATTTCCAGGTTCGTCGCCGCGCCGATCACGGGTTTAGTGATCTTCGTGGCGCTCCTGACGATAACGGCATTGAACCCGGGAATGGTCTTAATAAGTTCAGCCTCGTCCATTCCCGTTTTAACGGTGACCTCGAAGCCCGCGATGGCCTTCAGTTGTTCGAGGGCCTCTTTGTCCAGAGAATCCGCGACAAGAATCTTTTTCATAACCATCTCTCCCTTAAAATAGGTTCGGCCGCTTTGATTGAGCTTCCCGGCTCGAACTTGTACCCGAGGTCGCTCAAGGTCATTTCAAGCGCGGTCAGGGCCGTGATGACATCAAAACCTCCCATGTATCCCAAGTGGGCAATCCGGAAGAATTTGCCCTTGTTGGGATCCTGGGCGCCGGCGATGTAGGCATAGTATTTGGACTGCATGGTCTTGACGAGCTTGGAGCCGTCGAGGCCGGCCGGCGTTTTAACGGCCGTCAGAATATTGCCGGGTTTCTCGGCCAGGAGCTCCAGTCCGAGGGCTTTGACGCCCGCCCGGGTGGCATCGCCCAAGAAACGATGATGGGCGTAGAGTTTCTCAAGGCCCATGGACTTGATGATGTCCAGGGCTTTTTTCTGCTGGATGATGAGCGAAATAGCGGGAGTGAAGGGCGTCGTTTGTTTCTCCAGATTCTTTTTCGCTTTGACGGCGTCAAAATAGAATTTCGGGCACTTGGCCGTTCCGACGAGCTTCCAAGCTTTTGGGCTGAAGGCGATGTAGGCCAGCCCTGGGGGGATCATGAAGGATTTTTGCGATCCGGCCACGATGATATCCACTTTCCAATCGTCCATCGGGCAGGGGGTCGCGCCGACGCCGGAAATGCCATCGACGACCAGGATGGCGTTCGATTTGGCCACGACTTCGCCGAAGCCTTGGATATCGAAGATCTGGCCGGACGATGTTTCAGAAAGCGAGGAGAAAACAGCTTTGACCTCCGGATTGGCTTTGAGCTCGGCTTCCAGCTTTTCTTTGGCATAATCCTGGCCCCATTCCAGGACGATTTCCTTATACTGAACGCCGAAAGCCTTGCAGAGGTTGCCCCACCGTTCGCCGAATTTACCGGCGTTGATGGTGATGGCCTTGTCTCCGGGGGACAGGCTGTTGACGACGGCGGTCTCCATCGCGCCCGTGCCGGAGGACGTAAGAATGAAAACATCCTCTTTCGTGCCGAAGACAGACTTAAGACCCTCGGTGACCTCCATAAAAATCTTGGAAAACTCGGGCGTCCGGTGGTGGATGATGGGCTCGGCCGCCGCAGCCAGGACGTTCTCCGGGACAGGGGTAGGACCCGGAGAAAGAAGATAATATTTTTTAATCATAACTCCTCCTAAAAATAATGAATAAAAAAATTAGGTGATGAATTTCCTAACCTTTTTCTATGCCCAAAAATTAACTTAGCAGAAATGGCAGCTTTAAGTCAATCAAAGCTGGCGCAAGAGCTCGACGAGGAACGCGGCCCTTTGAATAAAAGAGGGAAGGACCAGATGTTCGTTCTCGGCGTGGATGCCGTTTCCGTCCGGGCCTAGGCCGTCGAGCGTCGCGAGACCGAGGCCGGCGGCGATGGACGCGTCGGAACCGCCGCCGGTTTTTCCACCTTCGAGGGCGAAGCCCAAGCCCGCGGCGATCGTCTTGGCTTTGAGAAAAAGCTCGGAAGAAGCCCTCGTTTTCTCCATGGGCGGCGTCAGGCTTTCCACGGAGAATTTGATCTTGGAGCCGCGAAGCCCAGGAGATAATTTCTTGAAAAAGCCGATGATCTTGTCTTTCTGCGCTGTGTTCCAAAAGCGGATGTCGCAAAGAGCCCAGGCTTTGTCTGGGACGACATTGACCTTTTCCCCCCCACCGATGAGGCCGATATTCGCCGAGATGACTTTGGATTTGAGCGTCTGGACGCCGCGGAGTTGGCTGATGAGATCTTCGATGGCGTTGATGCCTTTTTCCGGAGTCCCGGCGTGGGCGGATCTGCCGAAGGCCTCCAGCCGGACGACGAGACGGCCTTTTCGTTCCACCTTAAGCGCCCCGCCTGGAAGCGCCGGCTCGAGACAAAGGACGCAGTCGGATTTCTTAGCCAGGGCCTTGATCATGTCATGGGCGGCCTCGCAGCCGATCTCCTCGGCGGAATTGATGAACACTGCGATCTTCTTTTGCGGCCGGATGCTGAGCTGGTGAAGCGTTTTGAGGGCAAAATAGGAGAGCACCAGGCCCGCCTTCATGTCCAAAGCGCCCGGCCCGAAGACTTTATCGCCGCAGACATAGAACGGCATCTTTCCGATCTTTCCCACAGGCCAAACCGTGTCGATATGAGTCAGGATGAGGATCTGGCCGTCGAGACGTTCATCCTCTTTGGCCGGGTATTCGATAAGATGGAAGTCTCCTGTCTTCTTCTGGGCAAAGCGGCTTGCCCGGACGCCGATCTTTTTGAAGCGATCGACGAGAAACGCCGAACAGGCATCGACGGCCTTTTTATCCGAGGTGGGGGACTCGAGGTGAACGAGTTCCTTGAGAAGGTTCACCAATTCGCCTTGCCGCGATTTGAAATAAAAGTTGAAGTCCATAAGGCCTCCTTATCCGAAAAAATAATCTATCACAGCTCGCTTCGAATTTCATCAAGAACATTGACATCGGCCTTGGATTCGATGAAGATGTTAGCCGCGATGCGCCGTCGGAGGCTTGCCTGGATCGTTATTCTCGGGATCCTTTTTCCGGCCGCAATTTTTGCTCAACGGCCGCTCTTTTCTCTCCAGGCCCATGGCGGCTATCCCTTCCAGAAAGAATTGAATCTTCATGGAAGAATCGAATCGGGTTTCGGTTTTATTTATCCGCTCTGGAAAAGTTTCTCGTTTTCTCTCGAATTTTCTCATTGGACAGCGATATCCAGAGAATCTCCTCACCGGCTCCATAACGGAACGGTGACGATCTCTCCGATGATCATCTGCTTCCAGGGCGAATTTCTCCAGAACAAATACGTCTCCCCGTACGCCTTCGCCGGCGGCGCCTTTGTCTTCACCGGATTTAAGATGGGAGCTTATGCGTCCATTCCAGAGGTTAAAATCGAGCAGCGGATCGAAAACGGCCTCTCTTTTTATTTCGGTTTTGGAGCCAGGACCGATTTGACCTCAAAAATGAGCCTTTTCAGCGAAGTGTCCTATCTTCCCCGGACCGCCTCGGCCAAAACAATTTTTACGGACATGAACCGAGGTGTTTCCTCTGAAGATTTTGAGGTGAACCTCCGGACGATCCATCTAAAATTCGGATTGAGATATTTCTTCTAAAAAGGGACGGGATCGTCGTTCTCGTGTTTTCCTTCCCCCGATCTTCTGAAAAAAATAAAGATACGGCCAACTTCTTCAAGCAGAACGTGGCGCCGAGCGTCTCTACGGTTGATTTTAAGCAGAATTTATCTTACATTATTCATTGGGAAAAATGAGGTTCTGAAAATGTCGTGGTTGTCGAAGAAATGGCATTCTCTCAGGATCCCGGCGCTCCTCGCCGGCTCCGCACTTTCTCTCGTCCTGCGCGCCGATATTTCCTACCCCTGGAAAGATGTCCACATCGGGTCTTTAGACGGAATGGGCTGGTGCGGCCTTGTCCTGGCGCCCCAGAAAGACAGCGCGTTTGCCTTCCGCTTCAAGGTCGAGAAAGTGGGGGGAGTGGCCGACGGAAACGACCTTTTTTATATGGTTTCTGAAGTCGGGCCGAACGCGCCCGACGGGCATTATGCCCGGATCAAATTCGACCTCGGCCTGCCCATCCTTCCCGCAAACCAAAAAGGAGAAACGCCCACTCTGATCAAGCCCTCGGAAAAATCCGATACGCTTGTTTTGGAATGGGCCCGGGAGGACGAGCGTTCGGTCATCGGTCGCATTCAGGGTCCGAAGTACGTCAAGATCCATCTCGTCCAATATTTTCCCTGGGACTTCAAAGGCCGCTACAAGCTCCTGCCCGATGGCCGGATCCAAGGCGAATCTCGAGCCGCGAATCCCAAATACAGCGTCTTGTGGACCCATCGCCCAGGAGAGGCCTCCTCGGCTTCCGAAGGGGAAGAGGTCACGCTCACTTTTTCTCAGACGCGCGAACGCAGCATTTATTTTGTCGCCAGCTGCGGCGAAAACCCGGAAGCCGTGAAAAAGCATATGGAGCGCTCTCAATATCAAAGCAAAAAAAGAATCGATTCGATCCTGGAAGAGGAGAGTATCTTATATTCCAAAAAAAGGGTGCGCATCGACGGCCTCTACGAGGGCATTCCCGAAGCCATCACCAACAATCTTTTCTGGATGATCCTCTACCAGCCCGGAAGCCATCGTCTCTACACGCCCGCCGGCCGGCGCTGGATCTTCAACCGGCCAGATAACACACCCGACCATTGGCAGATCTTCGCCTGGGACTCGCTCTTCAATTCTCTCGAGCTCTGCCTTGAAAGTTCGAAACACGCCGCCGACGCCGTGAAGGCCGTTCTCGAAACGCAGTATCCGAACGGGAATATTCCGAATTGGCGGAGCCGCTTCAGCGGAACGCCCGATCGCTCACAGCCTCCGATCGGAGCTTATGTCGTGCTCAAGCTCTTCCAGAAAACGGGTGATATGGAACTGTTGAATTTCGCCTATCCGTATCTCAAAAAATGGCACTCGTTTTGGAAGACAAAAAAGCCGAACGGACAAGCCCGCCGCGACGGCAACGGCGACGGGCTTCTCGAGTGGGGCTCGGACCGGGAGCTCGTCGCCGACAAGGTTCCGGCCTGGGAAGTCAACGCCACCGGCGAGCAGCGGGCGAAATGGGAATCCGGGCAGGACGACCTCCCGAACTGGGACGACGTGCCCTTCAATCCTGACACGGGGACATTGATGATGAACTGCCTCGACTTGAATTGTCTCTACGTCCTCGATGCCTGGTGCCTCTCCCAAATCGCCAACATCCTCAACAAACGCGAGGACTTTGATGCCTACGGGAATGAATACGAGAGGATGAAAGAGCTCATCAACACCCATCTCTGGAACCAACGCGAAGGCTTCTATTTCGACCGCTATTGGGACGGCCGTTTTTCGACGCGAAAAGCGGCTTCCAATTTCTATCCGCTCTTGGCCCGCATTCCGGACGAGCGGCGGGCCCAGCTCATGCTCAAACACCTCCGCAATCCCAAAGAATTCTGGGGCGAATACGTCATTCCCTCGATTTCACGGGACGATCCGGCCTTCAACGATCCCAAGAATCCGGAACGGCAGTATTGGCGCGGAACGATCTGGCCTCCGACGAACTACCTTGTCTATCAAGGCTTAAAAGCTTATGGAGAAGACGCGATTGCCTCTGAATTCGCCAAAAAAAGCTCCGCCCTTTTCATGCGGACATGGACCTATTTTCAGCTCTGCCCGGAAAATTTCCATCCTCTGACCGGAGAAGCGGCCGGCCAGAGATACCAGAGTTGGGGGCCATTGTTCGCTCTTCTGGCCGTCGAAGAATATCTGGATTTCACGCCCTGGGAAGGATTCCGCTTCGGCATGATCCAACCCGAAAGCAAAGGCAAGCTCCTCCGGGTGGCCATCCAGGGCCGAAGCTATGACGTCCACGTGTCCAAAAGCGAAATCCTTCTCCGAGAAGAAGGGAATGAGATCTTCACCGCCAACGGCGGCGCCGTCATCCGGCGCTTTTTGTATTCGGAAAACGAGGTCTCGTTCGAGATCAAGACCATCGCCGAGCGGAAAATCAAGATCCGATTCCTGAAAAAAGGAAAATATCAGCTCTTGATCGATAACAAGCCCAAACTGATTTTTGAAGGCCGATCCGTCAGGTTTAGCGTTCCGGACGGCGACCACGCCGTCGAGATCCAGCTCCTCAAAGAATTGGAATAGCCTGCTTTTATTTTTTTCCCTCGAGATAAGCTTTCCTCAGCGTATCGCCCCGGACGCCCTGCCGCAAGGCCTCCAAAGCCAGGATTTCTTCGGGAGCGATATTGCCGAGATTGACGTTCGGACCGAAGCGGAGGATGAGGTCCTGCTGCTGGTTTTTCAGCGGCGCTTCCCAGATTAGAGAGTTCGGATCCGCGACACCGCCGATAATATTTTCTATCTCGTCTTTGCGCGTCCGGCCGTCCTGGTCGAAAATACCGACGCCTTTTCCGGCTTCCCGGGCTTCGATGATGACTTTGAAAGCCCCCAGCTCGAGGTCCTCGCCGATCAATCGATGGACAAGGGAAACGGGCAGAACATCCTTGGGGTCCTTTTTACCGACTTCGGTGATGACCTTGAATCCGCGAGCGATGGACTTTTTGATGACTTCGGCCCGGATCTTTGGAGCGATCTCGATCGTTCCATCGGAAACTTCGATAGCCGTAAAACCCAGCTCGCCGGCGCGCTCGAGATATTCATCCACGACGCCCTGCCAGACCGCGACTTCAAGGAACGTCCCGCCGGGCATGATCTCGATCCCGCGCTTGGTGATTCTCTCGTTCTTCTCCTTCAGAAGCTTCCGGGCGTAGAAGGCGGATGTTCCAAACGTCAGTTTGATCACATCGATAGAGTCGGCGGCCGTGTCGAGCAGGTCTTCGAGCGCATGAAGGCCGACTCCTTTGTCGATGATCATAGTCAGCCCCGCCGTCCGAGGCTTTCGGCTTCGGCCGGCCAGAGGCATGCGGATGATTCCATCCCAGGCTCTGGAATGAACGCCCATTTTATCTTTTTTTCTCATGACAAAATCTCCTTTGATATCGAAAGACGGAGGCGAGGCCGTCATCCCGTCTAGTGTTATTGCATTAAATTAAATGTCATCGCGAGGAGCGAAGCAACGTGGCGATCTCCACAATTGATTCTCATTCTTGGAGATTGCCACGCTCCCTTCAGTCGCTCGCAATGACTATATAACAATAATTTATGCGTTTTTAATAATCCTCTCCGACACAAATTATCTTAATCATCCAATAAGTTCCCCCAGCATTCAACAGGATTGGAGAGAACGGATGTCGTCTTTTCCATCGTTTTATGCCCGACCAAGGCGAAGGACGCCTTCAAGCGGGCTTCGGCCAGAGGGCCATCGTCGAAACCGGGAACAGGGAGCTGGTCATAGAGGACGACCGATTCAGCGATCTTTTGAGACAAATTGTCGAAGACCGACTTGGCCGCTTTTCTTTTATCCTCCAGACGGCCGGCGATAAATCCCCGGCGGCCCTCTTCGATACGGGGAAAAATAAGAACCAGGCGGGGCTCGACGATGACGTCCGGTTGACTCTCGAAGGCCGCCAGATCGAGCGCGATTTTTTTCTGCCAGATCTCGTCTTTCGACTTCCCGGCGATCTCCGAAGGGCAGAATTGCGGGAAATCACGGACGAGCGTGCCCAGCCGGATATTATCGACGAGCGACCCTTTGAACCAGGTCAGGCCTTTCCTCTCGAACCTGAAATGAACGGTTTCTGTCGAAAAAAGCTTCAGGCCTCGTGCGATGCCGCTCAGAAGATAGACCGTTTTGCCGCTTCCGGCGCCTCCGGCCACGACGAAGAGGCGATGGTTGCCCTCATCATAAAGACCGCAGGCATGGAAACTGAAAATGCGATGCCGCAATTCCAGCAGGTAGAGGAAGAATCTGTAAAGAAATCCCTGGTTTCCCCACAGGCTGTAACGGATGTCCGAAGTCTTCTTCTCAAGGCGGAGAAGAGGGCCGCGGAAGACGGCTTTTCGTCCGGACAAAACATATTCGGCCCGGCCGGAAGGCTCGTTTTCGAGAACAAGGCGGCCATCGAGTTTTTCGGAAAACGGGATTTCAACGACAGTTCTGAAATCCGTAAGGAGCGACGGGACTTCGATTTTTAAGGGAAAGCGGATAAGGAGGGCCCGGCTGCTGGATTCGAGGCCGACTGTCGCCTGAAGGATTCGAACGCCCGTTTTATAAATCATCGTCCGTCCGCGAAGGAATGGCTATGATACACAAATCTTCCCCGGCGAACAATGGAAATCTCCCTTTAAAAAATTGTATACCTTGCGACATCATTATTCAACGCGAATCGTTTTGGCCAATCTCTAAATATTTGTAACCTTTCACCTCTATCAGTCGTATTATTCAATGATTTTGACGAATTGGAGGTAACGAGGAATTTTCCGGGCACAAAACTTGCTGTTAACCTTCCTATCCAGAGAGAAATATTACTATATTGGAAGGCAAAGAGCCGTCATTTGAAAAATACCTTTACGTCCAACGTAAAATTTTTGAGGAGTCAGAGATGAAGAAGAGCATCCAGCCTGGCGCTTTTATCGTTTTTTTTCTTTTTCTTGCCCTCATCCCAACGGCTTTTTCTCAAGAAGCGGCGCAGACAGACATCGAATCCCTGAAAAAAACAGCCCCTAAAGTTTATATCGACTGCGGAATATGCGACATCGAATACATCAAGACCGAGATCACGTTCGTGAATTACGTCCGGGATCGCAAGGAAGCGGAAGTCCATATCCTCATCACGACGCAGTCGACCGGAAGCGGCGGCCGGGAATACACGCTCTCGTTCTCGGGCCAGAACGAATTTCAAGGCGTGGACGACACCATCAAGTATTTTTCGAATAAAACGAATACAGAAGACGAAATCCGGAAAGAGCTCGTCAAGACGATCAAAATGGGGCTCATGGCCTATGTGGCCAAAAGGCCGATTGCCAACCGCATGGCGGTCTCCTATGCCGAACCCCCCAAGCCGAAAGCCATTGTCGACAAATGGAATTCCTGGGTCTTCAGTCTCAGCACCAGCGGCTATTTCAACGGCGAGCAATCCTACAAATATCAATCCATCAACGGGAATTTCTCGGCCAGCCGTATCACGCCCGACATTAAAATCAAGCTGGGCCTCTCGGCTTCCTATATAAATCAGTCCTATCGATACAGCGGCACGACCATCGACAGCGACCAGGAAAGCTACAGTTTCAGCGGCCTTCTCGTTAAGAGCATCAGCGAGCATTGGTCCTTCGGAGGATTCCTGGGGGCTTCCTCTTCGAGCTACAGCAACATTCGATTTGACCTCAGCCCCGCGCCGGCCGTCGAATACAACTTTTTCCCCTATTCCCAGTCGACGCGGAGACAGCTCCGCTTCCTCTATAGGCTCGGCTTCAGGATGGTTCGCTATCGGGAAGAAACGATTTATCTCAAGATAAAAGAAAATCTTTGGAATGAATCGCTTTCCGTATCGCTCGACGTCAAGGAGAAATGGGGAGCCATTTCCGCCTCCCTCTCCGGATCCCATTATTTTCATGATTTCAGCAAGAACAGCGCGAGTGCCTTCGGCACCGTCCAGCTCAACCTTTTCAAAGGGCTGAACGCCTTCGTCCTGGGCGGCGGCTCGCGTGTCCATGACCAGCTGGGGCTTGTCAAAGGGGAAGCCACCCTGGAAGAAATCATCCTCCGGCGCCGGGAGCTTGAAACGACCTACAGCTATTTCTTCATGTTTGGCCTGAGCTATACGTTCGGCTCGATCTACACCAATGTCGTCAACCCGCGCTTCGGCAGCATGGGCGGCGGCGGCATGAGCATCAGCATCTATTAGGGGAGAACGACCATGTCGAACAGAAGAACGAAAGATCATCCGGAACAAAGAAAAGGGACGAAGGCCATGACACCGAAAAAAAAGCTCATCGCCTTGACATTTCTCCTGATCGGACTTCTCTCAGCCATAGCCAACGGCTTCGGCCAGATCGGCGGCCAGGCCGCGAACGGCGATCTGAAGCAAAGCGCTCCGAAAATATTCCTCAAATCGAGCCTCGACCCGGCCTATTTCGAAAAAGAGATCGCCTTCGTCAATTACGTCAAATCCGAGGCCGAGGCTCAGGTGATTGTCGAGATCACCTCCCGGAAGACGGAAGGCGGCGAAGAATTCACGGCCTCCCTGACCGGCCAAAAAGAATTCGCCGGAGTCAACGATATTCTGAAATATACGGCCGATGCGTCCAAGAAACCGGACGAAGCCAAACAAGAGATGGCCAGAACCTTAAAGCTCGGTCTCATGCGCTATGTTTCCAAAACCCCCATCGCCGGCCGGGTGAGCATCGAATTCCTGGACAAGGTCAAGCCGACGGCCGTCGTTGATCCCTGGAATTTCTGGGTTTTCAGCCTCAGCGTCGATTCGTTCCTCAACGGCGAAAAATCCTACAAAATGGATGAGGTCTTCGGCAATTTTTCGGCGAGCCGCGTCACGCCCGAATGGAAGATACGGTTCGGGCTGAGCGGCTCTTCCATGAAAAATAGATACTCCCTCGAGACTTACAATTACGAAAGCACGTCTAAAAACTTAAGCTTCAGCACGCTCGTCGTCAAAAGCATCTCCGAACATTGGTCGGTCGGAGCGAGCGCCTCCGTATATTCCTCGACCTACAACAATATGAAGCTGCAAATCAATGTCTCGCCGGCCGTCGAATACAATTTTTTCCCTTATTCGGAGTCCACGAAAAAGCAGCTTCGGGTCCTGTATTCCGTCGGTTTCCAGATGATGAACTACCGGGAAGAAACCATTTACGACAAAATGAAGGAAAATCTCCTGAAAGAGTCTCTGGATGCGACGCTCGAACTCAAGCAGCCGTGGGGAACGATCAGCACCTCGCTCGGAGGTTCCCACTATTTTCACGACTTCTCGAAATACCGGCTGTCGCTCGATGTCGAGATTTCCCTCCGGATCTTCAAGGGCCTGAATTTCAACATTTCGGGCGGAGGATCACGGATCCACGACCAGCTCTTTTTGACCAAGGGCGAGGCGACGCTCGAAGAGGTCCTCCTCCAGCGCCGCCAGCTCGCCACAACCTATAATTACTTTTTCTCGGTCGGCCTGAGTTTCACTTTCGGCTCGATCTACAGCAACATAGTCAACCCCCGTTTCGGATCGGGCAGCGGGACCTTAATCAGCATCAGTATGTAAGGAGCTCGTCGGCGATAGAATCCCGCCAAACCGTTTAGCGGCACACCCCTTCCCTGACCGTAGTACAGCTTGGGTCGGGTCCTGTCGCCGACGAGCCCCAGAGTTCTTGCTCATCACCCACCTTCGGGGGGTCATTCGCTGCGAACTCTGGGGCGCCCCGGTCGGCGCCACCCGATCTTTTAAAAATACCAAACTGTACTACGGTCAGAACTTAACCGCGTTGATAATTTTCCTGGAATGGATTAAGGTGAGAACGAATTTCTCATGAAATGGGAGGAGGCGCGATGAGACAAAAATTTTCTCGGAGAGATTTCATAAAAACGGGCATGACGATCGGCGCTGCGACACTCGTCGGACGGGGGACAGACCTTCACGCCGGAAACGAGCAGGCCGCTCAAAGCTCGTCCGGCGTCGTCCGGGTCGTCGCCTCGGGCAATGGGCTCCGGGCCACGGAAAAAGCCATGGAGTTCATCCGCAGGGGAGGCGATCCGCTTGACGCCGTGATCGCCGGAGTGAACATCATCGAAGACGATCCCAACGATATGTCGGTCGGCTACGGCGGGCTTCCCAACGAAGAAGGCGAGGTTGAGCTCGACGCCTCCGTCATGTCCGGGCCGGCCCATACCTGCGGCGCCGTCGCCGCGCTCAAAAATATCAAAAATCCATCCAAAGTGGCCAAGCTCGTTATGGAGCGGACGACTCACTGTCTGCTCGTCGGGAAGGGCGCGCTCAAGTTCGCCCTCGCCCACGGCTTCAAGAAAGAGAACCTCCTGACGGACAAGGCCCGCGAAGCTTGGCTGCGCTGGAAAGAGAGTCTTTCAGACAGGGATAATTGGCTCCCGCCCAATTCAAACAAATTCCCGGCAGAGATGCAGGCCGCCATCCTGACCTACGGCACGATCAATTGCATCGCCATCGACGGCCTAGGCCGGCTGGCCGGCGTCACGACGACGAGCGGCCTGTCCTGGAAGATCCCCGGCCGGGTCGGCGATTCGCCCATCATCGGCGCCGGTCTGTACGTGGATAACGACATCGGAGCGGCAGGATCGACGGGCCTCGGCGAAGCCAATATCCGAACCTGCGCCAGCTTCCAGGTCGTCAACTTCATGGGCCAGGGCTTGGCGCCCGAGCAAGCCTGCCTTAAAGCCCTGGAAAAAGTCGCGGCGAAGTCGAAGCTCGCGCCTGCCGCGTTGAAGCTCTTGAACGCCGACGGGCTGCCGAGCTTCGGCCTCAGTTTTTATGCGATCAACAAGAAGGGCGAATTCGCGGGAGCGTCGATGTGGAGCGGCTCCCGGTATGCCGTCCATGATGGACAGAAAAATGAATTGAAGGAATGCGCCTATCTTTATAAAAGGAAGGATTGATTATTCTTCCTCGAGGATGAGGACCTTATAGCCGTCCTCGCAGAGCCGCTGGGCGATCAGCTGCGAAGACTCCAGATTTTTCGTTTTGATGCGCACTCGGTAGTAGACCTGGAGGGGGGTTTCATATTCGGTGATGTAGACATTTTTGAACTTCTTGAGTAGTTGCTTCTCCAGGGCTTTGGCATGGTCTTCATAAATGAACGAGCCGACCTGGACAGAGTAGGCAAGTGGGGAAGAAGCGACTAAAGTTTGGCCTTTCAGAATTTCAATCCTAACCGGCGCGACCCCGCAGCCGACCATATCGAGCAGGCAGGCCGCCGCATAGGAAAGGTCGATGACGCGATCCTCGATGAACGGGCCGCGGTCGTTGATCCGGACAGGGGCCGTGCGGCCGTTGTTCAGGTTCGTGACCATGACTCGGGTCCCGAAAGGCAGGGTCTTGTGGGCGGCCGTCATGTCGTACATGTTGTAGATCTCTTTGCTGGATGTCCGTTTTCCGTGGAAATCCGGTCCGTACCAGGAGGCGATTCCGATCTGGGCGTTTCCGCTCCCGGGAAAGTATTTCGTCCTGGAACAGGAGGCAAGAAGCCCGAGGCCGCAGACGAAAAGCGTCAAAATCTTCCCCGCAGATAATCGTCCTCGCCTGTGATTTGGCATGCGCCTATCATGCCAGCCCCTCCTCGGGGAAACAATCGCCGAAGCGGGTGATTCTCTGCAGTAATTCTGCCCATTTTTCCTCACCCCCCGCGGTGATTTGAAAATCGTCTCTGCGGATATAATGAAGGAGACAATGGATTATCCTTCCCGATTCAAGTAAAATACAGCGTTCGATGAACGCTACGAGAAGAATCCTCTATTTTTTCCCGGCCTTGTTTTACTATGGAATCATCTTCCTTTTATCTTCTCAGTCGAGCTTTCCCGTCAAAGAGCCGTTCGGCAACTTCGATAAGATCATCCATGTTGCAGAATTTGCGGTCTTGGGCTTCTTCCTCACTTATGGCTATGTCAAAAGCTTCAAATTCTCGTGGCTTTTAAAAGCCATCTTGGTTTTCTTGACTGGCCTCGGTCTCGGCCTCCTCGACGAATTCCATCAATCCTTTGTTCCCGGCCGTAATCGCGACCTCTGGGATGCCGTTACGGACGCGGTCGGTATCGCGGTCGGGATCCTTGTCTTTCGGCTTATTTTTAAAAAAGTCCGACGGAGATTTCCGGGCAATTCTCTAATCCGTTGAGAGCCGGGCGTCACTCACCGCCCTGGCAGAATTTGAACAAGTTTTTTTTTAAAAAAGCGAACGCCTTTCCGACGTCCGAACAATAGGCGAAGAGCTCCACATCCTCCTCTGAAATGGTTCCGTTCTTTATAAGCTCCTCGAAGTTTACGACTTTCCGCCAATACTCCTCGCCGTAGAGAAGGACGACGACGTCCCGGCGCGGAATTTTTCCCGTCTGGAGCAAGGTCATCGTTTCGAAGAATTCATCAAAAGTCCCGTATCCGCCCGGAAAGGCGATGACGGCCCTGGCCCGGGAGATGAGCCAAAACTTGCGCATGAAGAAATAATGAAAAACGAAGGCGAGCTCGGGAGAGATGTAAGAGTTCGGCTTCTGCTCGAGCGGGAGCGAGATGTTCATCCCGATTGTTTTTCCCCCGGCGCGGGCCGCCCCGCGATTGGCGGCTTCCATGATGCCCGGGCCGGCCCCCGTGCAGATGACAAAATTCTTTCCCTTGGGCTTCAAGGGAATGGCCCATTTGGCCAGCCGGTAGGCCAGCTCTTCAGCTTTCCAATAGTACTTGAAAAGAGGGGACTTCTGGTCTTCAGGGTCGGCCCTGGCCGAACCGAGGAAGAGGACGGTGTTGTTGACCTTCAACTTGTCGAGCCTCGTTTCCGGCTCAAGGTATTCGCTCAGGATGCGGATCGTCCGCGCTTCGGGGCAATTCATAAATTCGGCGCTGTTATATGCCGTTTCCGGGATCGTTTTGTTGTTCATGTCGGCCTCGTCCTTTAAAATCCATTCTAGCCGAAAGGCATTTTGACTTCAATCCGAGGCTTATGGTATCTATATGAGTTATTCATGAAGAAGACAACAAGATGAGACAACCGCTGGCCCGCCTAGCGCAAATGACCTATCCGGGACGGCTGATCGCCATTGGCCGGAACGCGTCCGGCGAATCGAACGTCGTCATTTACGCCGTCACCGGACGCTCTGCCTCGAGCCAGGCCCGGACATTGGTCCTCGAATCGAAAGCTGTCTGGACGAAACCGACCGATCCGGAGATCCTGAACATGGGGAATCCAGACCTCCTCATCTATCCGGCGCTCGTCTTCGGGCGCGGGATCGCCGTCAGCAACGGAAAGCAGACGGCCGATATCGACGCCGGCTCGTGCCAAAGCCCTGTTCAGGCTCTCGAGCGCGCCTTGGAAAGCTGGAGCTACGAGCCGGACGCTCCCGTGTTCACGCCCCGCATCAGCGGCTGTCTCCTGCCCTCCAACCGCGCCGCGCTCAGCTTAATCCGAAGGGCAATTGGTGGAGAAACACTGCGCTTCTTTTTCGAGTTTCCTCTTGAGGCCGGGCAGGGCAAGATGATCTCCACTTATTCCGGAGAAAACAAGGATCCGCTGCCGTCGTTTCACGGCGAGCCTCTCGACCTCGAACTCCAGGAACACTCGGCGGAGGCCACGGCCGAGGCCGTGGATGCGGCCCTCGGTCCGCGGCGAGGGGAGAAGGATTTCCGCGTGTCCGTCGCCTGCGTCTTCGCCCCTGCCTCGGACATGACGGACTTTCGATGTCACATCATCAACCATCAAGAAAGGACGAGGAAATGAGCAACGAAAAGCCCGGTACGTCGGCCCGCAAACAATATTCCACCAAGGTCAAAGAGGACTTTCCGGAACTGATGTCCTGGGGCGGGCAAACGTTTCTGAAACGCCTGCCGATGCGCTATGGGGAAAATCCGGGCACTCCGGCCGCCTTTTATATCGAAGAGAAAGCCTCGGGCCCCAACATGGCGACCCTGCGGGTCCTCCAAGAGGGAAGCAAGGGCTTGAGCTATATCAACGTCGGCGATATGGACCTCGGCCAGAGGCTGGCGAAAAAGCTGACCGAAATTTATAAAGGCAAGCACCTCTGCGTTCTGGTCAAACACGAAATGCCGAGCGGCGTCGCTTTGGGAGACTCGCCGGAAGAGACGTTCGAGAAAGCCTGGAAAAGCGATCCGCTCTCCAACTTCGGCAGCGTCGATGTTTTCAATGATACGGTCAACGCCGGACTGGCCCGGCTGCTCGTCGAAAGCCCGAGAAACATCGAAGTCGTCTATGCCCCGGATTTCGAGGCGGCCGCTCTTGAAATCCTGGCCACGCGCAAACCTCTGCGCGTCGTGAAAATGGGCGGACTGCTCACGGAGCCGTCCGTCGATAACGGGCTCGAGTTCAAGAGGGTCGCGGGCGGTCTGCTCGTTCAGAAACGCTTCGATTCCAAGATCGTCGGGCCCGACTCCGTGGACGTCGTCTCCGAACGGAAGCCGACAGACGAAGAAATTAAAGCTGCGATTTTCAACTGGACGGTGGCCTGTTACACCCGCTCCAACGCCATCGTCATCGGCCAAGCCGATAAGGTCCACGGAATCGGGTCGGGGCAGAGAAGCCGGATCGATGCGGCCGAAAACGCCATCCGTTACTCGCGCCGCGGCTACGGCCCGGAAGGCTGCGTTCTCGCCTCGGATGCTTTCATGCCCTTCCCCGACGTCGTCGAACTGGCCGCGCAGCACGGGATCACGGCCATCATTTATCCCCTCGGCTCGGTCAAGGATCATGAGGTCATAGCCAGGGCCAATGAACACAAGATGGCCATGATCGTCACCCGCCAGCGCGGCCGCGTGGATTGCGAGCGGTGCTTCTTGCACAGATAAACCCTTGTCAACTCAAAATCATAGATGAGCCTGACAGAATACGGGAAAAAGAGGGATTTCAAGAAATCTCCCGAACCACGGCCGTCCAGATCCAAGTCAAAAGATCAAAAGAAGGACGGCCTGATTTATGTCATCCAGCGCCACGCGGCCCGTCACCTCCACTGGGACCTGCGGCTGGAAGAAAAGGGCGTGCTGAAAAGTTGGGCCGTTCCCAAAGAGCCGCCGACGGATGAAGGTCTCCGTAGACTGGCTGTCCAAGTCGAAGATCATACGCTCGAATATGCCGATTTCGAAGGGATTATCCCCGAGGGGGAATATGGGGCGGGGACGGTTGAAATCTGGGACAAGGGGACATATGAGCCTTTAGAAACATTGTCCTCAAAACGAGTCTTCGAGATTCACGGACAAAAATTGAAAGGAACATACTGCCTGATCAAGCTCAAAGCCAACGTTGTGAAGGAAAAAAATTGGCTATTTTTCAAGCTCAAAGCCAAAAAGAAATAAACTTTTTATTTTTTTTCTAGTGATCCGGCTTAAGAAGGAATTTAAAGAATGTATTTGGCGATCCTCTGGCATTTTCACCAGCCCGTCTACCGTCGGCCGCTCGGCCGCGAGTATGTGCTTCCTTGGGTCAATTACCATGCGACCAAAAACTATTATCAAATGGCGCGTCTGGCGGAAGAAACGGGATTCCCCTGCACCTTCAATTTCGTGCCCTGCCTTTTGGAGCAGATCGAAGATTATGCCGCCGGCATCGCCAACGACCCCTTCCAAGAGGCCCTGGAAATCCATCCGGACCGCCTCAGCGCCCGCGAGATCGAACGGCTCCGACAATTTGTTTCCGATGAGACGCGCCCGGCCGTCCTCCAGCAGCGGGCTCTTGAATCTTTCTTCTCACCGATCGATGACATAAGAGCTGATAAAGACGAACTCTTAAAGAGGCAGAAAGAGATCCTCGGCGGGCTTGTCCCTCGTTATAAGAAATTGAGGCGGGAAGGGAAAGCCGAACTGACCGTTTCGCCTTATTACCATCCGCTCCTGCCGATGATCTTCGATTCGGATGCGGCCTCCGGTGAGAAACCACCCGTCTCCTTCCGCCATCCCGAGGACGGCCGGGAGCACATTCGGCTGGGGCGTGAATATTTTGAAAAAAAATTCGGAAATCGGCCCCGCGGCTTCTGGCCTTCGGAAGGAGGAATGAGCCGGGAGGTCGCGGCGGCCATCGCCGCAGCCGGATTTTCCTTCGCCGTGACCGACGAGAATATCCTCTGGAAAAGCCTGTCCCTGCCCTATGACCGAAAAAATTTATACGTTCCCTATCTCGCCGAAGGTCTCTCCGTTTTTTTCCGCGACCGGGAACTCTCCGATCTCATCGGCTTCGAATACCAGCGCTGGAATGAAAAGGAGGCCATGAACGATTTCATCCGGAGACTGGAAGAAAGAGGCGCGGGGGGTGATGACCGATCCGTCATCGTTCTGGCTCTGGACGGCGAGAATCCTTGGGGCTCCTACCGGCAGAACGGCGTGCCGTTCCTCCGCGAATTTTTTGCCAGATTGAAAGAACATCCGGACATCAATCCCGTCTTTTTCGACAAATACCTGAGCCACCATAAGCCCTCGCGCGAAGTCTCGCTCGTTTCCGGAACATGGCTCGGAAATTTCTCCAAATGGTCGGGTTCGCCGGCGAAGAATGAGGCCTGGTCCGTCTTGAGCCGGGCCAGAGAGGCCTGCGGCCCCAGACAAGAGATCATGATCGCCGAAGGCTCGGACTGGTTCTGGTGGTTCGGCGAAGCGCACACCGAGGACTTCGCTTCTCTTTTTGAGAGCTACATCCGGGAAGCTTATCGCCAAGCGGGGAGGAGACATGACTGACCCGAGCGTTCTTCTCCTGGCCATCCATAACCACCAGCCGGTCGGCAATTTCAGTTGGGTTTTTGAAAAAGCCTTCAAGGACTGTTATCGGCCGTTTCTCCGCGAGATGGCGAAGCACCCGGACATCAAATTCACGGTCCACTATTCCGGCCCGCTCCTCGAATCCATGCAGGCCCGAGAGCACGAATGCTGGGATATCCTCAAAGAGCTGGTCGGGCGAGGCCAGGTCGAGCTCCTTGGAGGCGGATTCTATGAACCCATCTTGACGAGCATTCCGGAAGAGGACGCACAGGGACAGCTTCGGATGATGCAGCAATTCCTGGAGGAGAATTTTTGGAGGCGCCCCCGCGGCATTTGGCTCACCGAACGGGTTTGGGAACCGACGCTTCCGAAGATGCTGGCCCGGGCCGGCATCGAATACACGCTCCTCGACGAGGAGCATTTCCATTATGCCGGCGTCCGCGATATCCACGCTTATTACATGACAGAGGACGAAGGCTATCCATTGAAACTCTTTCCCATCGACAAAAAATTGCGCTATCTCGTCCCATTCCAAAAGCTGGAGGACATCGAAGCCCATCTGGACAAGATCCGGAAGGCCGGCGGGCTGGCGATCCTCGGCGACGACGGCGAAAAATTCGGCCTCTGGCCGGGCACAAAAAAGTGGGTGTATGAAGAGGGTTGGCTGTCGCATTTCTTGACGTTCCTCAAAGAAAAAAACGTCCAAACCTGGACCTATTCCGAAGCCCTCGATTCCAGACCGCCGGCGGGACGCGTCTATCCGCCTCCCGCTTCCTATGAAGAGATGATGGACTGGGTCCTCGAGCCCGAGGCAGCTGCTCTGTTTCAAAAGCTCAAAGAGCGAACTCCTCCCGAAGCCCGGCGCTATCTCCGCGGCGGCTTTTTCCGCGATTTTTTTTTGAAATACCCGGAGTCGAATCATCTGAATAAAAGAATGATCCTGGTCTCGCGCCGGGTGAATCAAAGTTCCAATGAGGAGGCCAAAAGAGAGCTCTACAAAAGCCAGTCGAACGATCCCCTGTGGCATGGCGTCTTCGGAGGGCTCTACCTCCCGCACCTCAGGGAAGCGGCCTACGCCCATCTTCTGAAAGCCGAGAAAATGTGCCCCCTCGAGAACGGTTGGCAAAAAACGGATTACGACCTGGACGGCCACCCGGAAGAATTCCGACGAGGCGAGATTTTCGGCCTTCTTGTCAAGCCGGCCTTCGGCGGAAGCCTTGTCGAGATCGACCATTATCCTTCATTCCGGAACTTGACCGACGTCCTGTCGCGCCGCAGAGAAACGTATCACCGCCAAGCGCCCCACCGCGCCGGGGAGGGGAGGAGCATCCACGAAATGGCCAAAGAGCTTCCGCCGGAATCCGAAAAACTTTTTCGCTACGACCGACACCCTCGCTATTCCGGCCTCGACCATTTTTTCCCCCCGGAAACGACCCGCGAAGAATTCCAGAGCGCGGCCTGCGTCGAACTGGGCGATTTCGTCGATAAGCCCTATGACGCACGGGTCCGAGAGCCGGTCCTGCTCCTCCGTCGGGAGGGGCATGTTTGTCCCGCCGGAGAGAGAATTCCCGTCCTTGTTCTAAAAGAGATCGATGCCGGCGGCCGGGAAATCATCGTCCGCTATTCCATCAAAAATCTGACCGATGAGACAATACACCTCTTATTCGGCAGCGAATGGAATTTCTATCAAACCCGGGAAGAAATCTCAATCGGCAACGACGAAGTCCGTCTCTGCGCCGGCCGGCTTGCTTTCGAATATCTTCCCCGTCAAGAATGCTGGCACCTTCCGCTGCAGACGCTCTCCCAATCGGAAAAAGGCTATGATATAATCCATCAGGGTTTCTGCCTCCTTCCTCTCTGGAACATCAAGCTTTCCGGAAAGGGGGAATTCGAGGCCCAAATTTTCCTGCGAGATCAACATGGCCCAAATTTTTGAAAAGACTCTCATCATGATTCTCTGCGGAGGAAAGGGCGAACGGCTCTATCCCTTGACCCGGGACAGGGCCAAACCCTCCGTCCCTTTTCTCGGAACCTACAGGATCATCGATTTCAGCCTTTCCAATTGCCTCAACTCGAGCCTGCGCCGGATCGCCCTGCTGACCCAGTATAAATCGCTCTCGCTCGAACGACATCTGCTCCACGGCTGGAACATCTTCCACCCCGAAAGCCGGGGATTCGTCATTTCGCTCCCGGCCCAGGGGCGGGTCGGAGACCGTTGGTATGAAGGGACGGCGGACGCCGTTTTTCAGAACATTTATTCGATCCAGCAGGAAAATCCCGAAGTCGTCCTGATCCTTTCCGGAGACCATGTCTACAAAGCCGATTACCGGCGGATGATCCAGTACTATCTCGATAAAGAGGCCGATGCGGTCGTCCTGGCCAAATCCGTATCCCGCCAGGAGGGCCGACGCTTCGGGATCATCAGGATCGATGAGTCCCAGCGGATCGCGGAATTCCTGGAAAAGCCGAAAAACCCGCCGTCGTTTCCTTCCAACGTCGATTTGTCCCTCGCCTCGATGGGGATCTATCTCTTCAAAACGGCCGTCCTAATCCGGGCTTTGATCCA
>Ga0315282_10003267_pt1 | contig 29157 bp, 30 predicted proteins | sample YL17G07_20_MG_FD_203693 | JGI IMG/M metagenome (GOLD analysis project Ga0315282, IMG submission 203693) | Sediment microbial communities from Yellowstone Lake, YNP, Wyoming, USA - YL17G07_20 | ecosystem: Environmental > Aquatic > Freshwater > Lake > Sediment | place: USA: Wyoming | collected... | reverse complement strand
TTGTAGGCGGCGGCGTTGCCTGGCCCGGGCTGTCGCAACCACTGCATGTTGCCCTCATCTGCCTTTGCCTTCTCGGTTGGCATCAGGGCAAACATCAAGCCGAACACCAGGACTAGCGCTAAGCCTACGCCCATTATTCTAGATATTTTGGTTTTCATTGGTTTTGGTTTTCCTCCTTAAAGGATTGTGTTCCCTTGTCCCCATAAGCTAAAAATACATGACCCCATATTCTCACTAATTCGTAAAACTAACAAAAACACATGACCTCATACTCTCACTTTTAATGGGGATCAAGTTTTTTGGGTTTCCACGAGTTTACTTTCGTCCCCCTTGCGGGTCCTTTCCATAACATCACCTCCTTTTCAATCCCCTCTATAATAGCACAAATTCTGGGTTTGTCAAGTCTTATCTCTGCCTTCATGTATAGCGAAATAGGGCTCATTTAGATAGGCTGGAGGGCTTAAAAAGGGCGTTAGCCCCTCTTAAACCCTCTTATAAATACCCCTAAGTCTCCTTGGTCAGGTTAGCCAGGAACTCGGCGTTGGACTTTGTTTTGCGCAGGCGGTCAATGACCCGCTCGGTGGTCTCGGTGAAGTTAGTGGAGTCAGAGGCAATCATGGAGACCATGCGCCTGAGCAGCCAGACCTGCTTTACCGTCTCCTCACCGAGGAGAAGCTCCTCCCGCCTGGTGCCGCTGCGCGGAATATCCATTGCCGGGAAGATTCGCCGCTCGGCGAGTCGGCGGTCGAGGTGGAGCTCCATATTCCCTGTCCCCTTGAACTCCTCATAGATAAGCTCATCCATTCGGCTACCGGTATCGATGAGGCAGGTAGCGATGATGGTCAGACTTCCGCCCTCGGCGGTATTGCGGGCGGCGCCGAAGAAGTGCTTGGCGGGGTAGAGGGCGGCGGGGTCAATGCCGCCGGAGAGGGTGCGGCCGCTGGGTGGCACCGCCAGGTTATAGGAGCGGGTGAGGCGGGTAATGCCGTCAAGGAGGATGACCACGTCCTTGCCCGTCTCCACCAGTCGCTTGGCTCTCTCCAGTGCCAGCTCAGCGACGCGGGTGTGGTTCTCCACCGGCTCGTCAAAGGTGGCTGATATCACCTCCCCCTTGGTCGAGCGCTTCATATCGGTAACCTCCTCCGGTCGCTCGCCGATGAGGCAGACCAGAAGGACGATATCGTTATAGTTAGTGGTGATGGCGTTGGCGATGGATTTTAAGAGGATGGTTTTACCGGCTTTGGGTGGTGAGACAATCAAGCCCCGCTGTCCCCGCCCGATGGGGGCGATGAGGTTGATAAGCCGGGTGGAAAGCTCGTCGGGGTTAATCTCAAGGTTAATCAGTTTATCGGGGAAGGTGGGGGTGAGCGAGCCAAAGGTGGGGCGGTTCTTGGCAAGCTCGGGATCGGTGCCGTTAACTGCCTCAACCCTGACCAGCCCGTAGTATTTTTCACCCTCCTTGGGTGGCCTCCCCTGACCGGCAACGGTATCGCCGTTGCGCAGACCGAAGCGGCGGATCTGGGACTGGGAGACATAGACATCAGCCGAGCTGGGCAGGAGGCTGTCCTGCCTCAGGAATCCGTAGCCCTCCGAGGTAATCTCCAGGATGCCGCCGCAGAAGACATAGCCCTGTTGCTCGGCGTATGCCTGAAGCAACCTCATGATGAGGTCCTGCTTCTTGAGGCTGGTATAGCTGGTGAGGCCTGCCCCCTTGGCGAGCTCAAGCAGCTCCTCCCGGCTTTTAGTTTCAAGTTCGCTAATGTTCATGGTGAAACCTCTATGATTTATTTTTCTCGCTTTGAGACGGCCTGCCAGTCGCTAAGGAAGCGGGCCACGCCGACATCAGTTAGCGGGTGTTGTATCATCTGCATCAGGACGCTATAAGGAACGGTGGCAATATGAGCGCCGGCCTTGGCTGCCGCCACGCAGTGCTCGGGGTGACGAATGCTGGCGGCAATTACCTCGGTGGGGAACTTGTAATGAGCAAAGACACTAACTATATCCTTGACTAGCTCCATGCCGTTATGCCCGGCGTCATCCAGCCTGCCAACAAATGGGCTGACATAGGCGGCACCGGCCAGTGCCCCGAGGAGGGCTTGATTTAATGAGAAGCACAGGGTGAAGTTTACCTTTATCTTCTGCTTGGACAGGGCTGAGGTTACCTCTAGACCTTCGCTCGTTGCTGGTATCTTGATTACAACGTTGGGTGCCCACTTAGAGATGAGCTTTGCCTGCTCAATCATCGCTTGAACCCCTCCCGTCAGCACCTCAACCGAGACCGGTCCGGGGATAATGGAGCAGATCTCCTGAACGATTTTTTGGTAATCAGCCAGTCCAGCGGTTCTTTCCTGGGACACCAGGGTGGGGTTGGTGGTAATCCCGCTGACGATGCCAAGTCTGGCGGCTTTTCTGATTTGGTCAATATTGGCTGTATCCAGAAAGATTTTCATTTACACCTCCAAGGAGGAAAGGGGCAGTGGCGGCTGAGCCCCTTCCCGCAGTATATCCTTGGCGACACCGATAAAATCGCGGAAAAGGGGGTGGGGGCGAGCGGGGCGGGAGCCAAATTCAGGGTGAAACTGGCAGGCTACCATCCAGGGGTGGTCAGCCAGCTCGCAGACCTCAACCAGCTTGCCGTCCGGGGACAATCCGCTACAGACCATCCCTGCTGCCTCCAATTGCTTACGGTATTTATTATTAAATTCATAGCGATGGCGGTGGCGCTCGTCGACTAGGCTCTGCCCATAGGCAGTAGCGGCGTGGCTACCGTCAAGTAGCTGGCAGGGGTAGTTGCCCAGGCGCATGGTGCCACCCTTGGCTTCTTTACCCCTCTGCTCGGGGAGGAGGTCAATGACGGGGTAGGGGGTACTTTTATTAAACTCGGTTGAGTTTGGCTCATTTGAGCCAAAGACATATCGGGCAAATTCAATTACCATGACCTGCATCCCCAGGCACAGCCCGAGGTAGGGGATTTTATTCTCGCGGGCGTAGGTTGCTGCCTTTATCATGCCCTCTATCCCCCTCACCCCGAAGCCGCCGGGGACGACAATACCCTGGGCGGAGCGCAATACAGAATAGTCACCGCCACCCTCCAGGGTCTCTGATGGCACCCAGTGGAGTTCAGCGTCTCTTCCATGATGCAGGGCGGCGTGCTGTAGCGCCTCCCGGACGGAGAAGTAGGCATCTTTTAGCTCCACATATTTCCCCACCAGGGCGATATTAACCGGCTCATGGGGGGTCTTGATAAGGTTGACCAGTTCCTGCCACTGCTTGAGGTCTGATGAGTGGGGTTTGAGTCTGAGCTTGTCAATAATTAATTGTCCCAATCCTTCCTCTTCCAGGACAAGCGGTACCTCATAAATCGTGGATACCGTGGGCATGGGGATGACTGCCCTTCGTTCCACATCGCAGAAGAGCGATATTTTATTCCTTATATCCTCTGAGATGGGGTAATCGCTGCGGCAGATGATGATATCGGGCTGAATGCCGATGCGGCGCAGCTCGTTAACGCTGTGCTGGGTCGGTTTGGTCTTTACCTCCTGGGTGGAGTTGAGGTAGGGGAGGAGGGTAACATGGACGTAGAGCACGTTATCCCTTCCCACATCGTTGCGCATCTGCCTGGCTGCTTCCAGGAAGGGCTGTCCCTCAATATCGCCCACCGTGCCGCCGACCTCGATAATAACCACCTCAGCCTTTGATTTCTCCGCCAGCCGCATGAAGCGTTCCTTTATCTCGGTGGTAACATGGGGCACCACCTGTATCGTTCCTCCCAGGAAGTCGCCCCGCCTCTCCTTGGCGATAACGGCGCTGTAGATTTGACCTGAGGTAACGCTCGATTCGGCGCCAAGGTTAATATCAATGAAACGCTCGTAATTTCCCAAATCAAGGTCAGTCTCAGCACCATCCTGGGTGACAAATACCTCACCGTGCTGATAGGGGGACATTGTCCCCGGGTCGACGTTAAGGTAGGGGTCTAGCTTTTGCACTGACACTGCAATCTGGCGACTCTTTAGGATAGTGCCGATGGAAGCGACAGTGATACCCTTTCCCACCGAGCTAACTACACCACCAGTAACAAAGATATACCTTGACATTGGGGAAACCAAACCTAGGAATCTAGTCCGAAAGCAATCTTAAACAAAGAGGCAGGTTTTTATCTATTATAATGAGGTAAATACCAATTGTCAAGTTTGTATTAGCAACAGGGATAGTGCTATTATTATAGCTATGGAGCAAAGGCTGAGGGAAGCTCTTTCCCGAAGACAGAAGCGATATATTATTGAAGCTAAGCTGGTGCCTTCAGCAGTGCTGGTACCTATCTACTATAAGGAAGGGGAGTATCACATCCTCTTTACCAAGCGGACAGGGTGGGTGAAGAAGCATAAGGGGCAGATATCCTTTCCCGGGGGAGCCCAGCAGGAGGGGGATAAGACGCTGATTGATACCGCCCTGCGCGAATGTGCTGAGGAGATAGGCTTAGCCCCTGGTGAGGTTAAGCCGTTAGGGGAGCTGGATGACACCCTCACCGAGACTTCCAATTATGTTATCTCTCCCTTTGTTGCTCTTATCCCTTATCCCTATCAGTTCCGGGTTGATGGTGGGGAGGTTGAGGAGATAATCGAAGTCCCTGTTTCGGCGCTCCTGGATGAGAAATGCCTACGTCAGGTGACGGCAATTATAGGCGGTCAGGCGGTTGCCTCATACTTCTATAACTATCAGGAGAGGCTGATCTGGGGGGCAACCGCCAGGATACTCCATCAGTTTCTTGATATTTTTACCCGGGTGATGGGGGACTAAAAGCCCGCTCTGGTAACCCCCTCCCCATTTTAAACCTGTGTCTTTTTTCCCACCCACCCGCCCTCTGAGGTTGATAAGCAATTTCAAATATTGGGCTTGTTTATGATAATATATAAGGGATAAAATATTAATGGTGGTAGATTATGAGGCAGGAGAGATTTACGGAACAGGCGCAGGAGGCACTGGCTTTATCTCAGGAGCTGCTGCGCAAGTATCGCCATAGCCAGTGGGATGTGGAGCATATCCTGCTGGCGCTACTCCAGCAGGAGGCGGGGTTAGTCAGTGACATCCTGGGCGGGCTTAGTGTTGATGTTGATGAAGTGAGGCAGCAGGTAGAGGCGGTGCTAGATAAGTTCCCTAAAGCCACCTATGAGACCGGGCAGGTCTATGCCACGCCGCGCATTGCCAGCCTGCTGAAAAGGGCAGGGGATGAGGCCGACAGGCTGAAGGATGAGTTTATCGGCACGGAACACATGCTTATTGCCATCGCTGGGGAGGAGAAGGGGGAGGCGGCTAATATCCTTAAACGTTTTGGCGTTGACCAGGAAAAGGTATATCGCGTCCTTCAGGAAATCCGTGGCGGGCATCGGGTTACCGATGCCGGGGCGGAGAGACGCTATCGCTCCCTGAAGAAGTACGGTCGTGACCTCACCGAGCTGGCGAAGCAGGGAAAGCTTGACCCGGTTATCGGTCGTGAGGATGAGATTAAGCGGGTAATGCAGATACTGGTCAGGCGCACCAAGAATAACCCGGTGATTGTCGGTGACGCCGGCGTTGGTAAAACGGCTATTGCCGAGGGACTGGCGCAGAAGATTGTGGCTGATGACGTCCCCGATTCCCTCAAAGGGAGAAAGGTGATAGCCCTGGATATGGGGGCACTGGTCGCCGGGAGCAAGTTCCGTGGCGAGTTTGAGGAGCGGCTTAAAGCGGTGATGGATGAAGTGCGCCAGGCAAAGGGAGAAGTAATACTGTTCATTGATGAAATCCATACCGTGGTGGGGGCTGGGGCGGCGGAGGGGGCGATTGATGCCAGCAACATGCTCAAGCCAGCGCTGGCTCACGGTGAGCTGCAGTGTATTGGCGCTACCACTCTTGACGAATACCGCAAGTTCATTGAGAAGGATAAGGCGCTGGAGAGACGCCTCCAGCCAGTGTTTGTCACTGAGCCCAGCGTTGAGGCAACGATTGAGATGCTCAAGGGGCTCCGCCCCAGGTATGAGGCGCATCATAAGGTTAAGATTAAGGATGAGGCCCTGGAGGCAGCGGCCAGACTCAGTCAGCGCTATATTTCAGACCGCTATCTGCCGGACAAGGCTATTGACCTTATTGATGAGGCAGCGAGCAAGATTAGAATTGATACCGAGAGTGCCCCGCCCGAGGTTAAGTCCCTGGAGCAGAAGGTCAAGCAACTGGCCAATGAGGAGGAGGCAGCCGCCCAGCGCCAGGACTATGAGCGCGTCGCCCAGCTTAAGAGCGAGCGCCTGCGTCTTGAGGAAGACTATAAGCGGGCAAAGAGTGAGTGGCTGAAGGGGGAGAAGATTGACGAGGTGGTTGATGAGGAGGACATTGCCCAGCTCATCTCCAAGTGGACGGGCATCCCCGTCTCCCAGATGCTGGAGGGCGAGGTGGAGAAGCTCCTTCATATGGAGGAGCGGCTTCACGAGAGGCTGGTAAATCAGGATGAAGCGGTCTCGGCTATTTCTGAGGCGATAAGGCGCAGCCGAGCCGGGCTTAAGGACCCCCGCCGACCCATCGGTAGCTTTATCTTTCTGGGTCCTACCGGCGTGGGTAAGACCGAGCTGGCTAAGACTTTAGCCAGGTTCCTGTTTGATGATGAGAATGCCATGGTGAGACTGGATATGTCGGAGTATCAGGAGAGGCACACCGTCTCGCGGCTTATTGGCGCCCCACCGGGATATGTTGGCTACGAGGAGGGGGGGCAGCTTACTGAGGCGGTGAGACGGCGCCCCTATCGGGTGGTTCTGCTGGATGAGGTTGAGAAGGCGCACCCTGAGGTATTTAACAGCCTCTTGCAGATACTTGATGACGGGCGCTTAACCGACGGTCATGGTCACACCGTAGATTTTAAGAATACGGTAGTCATTATGACCTCTAACGTTGGCGTTGAGCTTATCCGGCGGGAGATGGGCATTGGTTTCGCTGCCAAGAAAGAGGAAGCCAAGAGCCAGAAGCAGGCATATGAGGCAATGAAGGAGAAGGTACTGGCGGAGATGAAGAAGACCTTCCGCCCCGAGTTCATTAATCGGATAGATGAGATAATAGTTTTCCATCAGCTAACTGAGGAGCAGCTCGGGAGCATTGTTGAGCTGCTGGTTAAGGACCTTAAGGGGCGACTGGCGGAGCGCAGGCTGAACCTTGAGCTGACGGCAGCGGCGAAATCATGGCTGGTCAAGCAGGGCTATGACCCGGTATATGGCGCTAGGCCGTTAAGACGAGCCGTCGAGCGCTATGTTGAGAATCCGCTGTCAGCCAAGATACTGCAGGGCGAATTTGCTGATGGTGACAGCGTTCTGGTTGATGTGGGGGAGGAGGGCTTGACCTTTACTGTGAAGAAGGGGGCCAAGGCTGCTGCCTGAGGTAAATTGACCGGGACGATTTAAGCTGTTAGGATAAAATCGGGGGCAAGAAGCATGAGCCAGGAAGTTAAGCCATCTCGGCCAAGAAGAGATATTTATCTCGGTGTAATAACAGTAGTTGTTACCGTTGCTGTTTGCGTCTTGGCCGTTTATTACCAGGGCGATTTGATGAAAATCGCCCACATTGCCGGCTACAGTCTGCTCGGTGTCTTCATCGTCTCCTTCGTATCGGGAAGTGTCTTCAGTTTTGTAGCGATACCCCTCCCTTACTGGCTCCTGGTATTCACCCTATCCAGCGTATTAGCCCCCCAGTGGGGGCTACTGGCGCCGGTATTTGTCGGCATGACCTCAGCCTTAGCCACCAGTTTAGGTCATTTACCCACCTTCATGATTGGCTACGGGGGCGGGAAGACCTACGAGGGATTAGCCAGGTTTATTGGTGATAAGATTGGTAATAAGAATGACAGTAATAAGCCTAGCTTCTATAACCGATGTATGGACTGGGCGCGGCGCCACGGTTCGTGGGCGGCCTTTGCCATGTCGGCGGTATTCAACCCCCTCCATTTGCCGATGACAATTGCTATCGGGACGCTCCGTTACCACCCGCTGAAATTTTTCCTCTTCTCCTTCCTTGGTAACACGGTTAAAGGCTTATTCTTAGCCTTTTGCGGCTATTTTGGGCTGGGTTCCATACTCCGTTTCTTTGGCATAAACGTGGTTTCGGCTGACTATGGGGGCTGGGAGGTCTACTCTGGGTGGGTATACCAATCCAGCTTGCGCTTGCAGCCAATTTTTGCTAGATTAGATAGTGTTTTTACGGGGCTGTAGTTCAATTGGGAGAACGTTTGACTGGCAGTCAAAAGGTAGGGGGTTCGAATCCCCCCAGCTCCACCATAGCGTGCCCGTATGAAATTCCTAGGGTACGGTGAATACACCTAGAAAACGCAACAGAGAACCCAATCCAAAATAACCCAGATAGGCAAGGAGCATAGCCTCGACTATCTTACCGGCCAGGCAGGCAAGAAAGAATTTGGTGAAGTGGGAACGCGCTGCTCCCAGACTGATAAGCATGGGCATGAGAATAGGATTGGGATAGATAGACAGTAAGAAAACGGTTACCACCCCTCCTCGACTGGTGGCGAAGTTTAAAATTCGGCTCATTCTTAACTTCTTTAAAAACCGGCCCATTAGCGAGGAGGAAGCGTCACCAGCCTGGTCTGAAACACCGAGGTTTTGGAAGAATAGGTTCCCACCGCGCCCGGCCAAAAAGACAAATGCGTTTCCAATGCCATTGCCTAGACCGGAGATTAGCCCCACTATGGCTGGATTTAGAAAACTGCCGAGGGTAAAGGTTAGTATCATGCTTGGGGTTGGTATCGGTATTGGCGAGCCAGCGAATAATGATATAATGAAAAGCCCCAGATAACCTTGACTCGAAAGCCCTTCTATCCATTTCCAGTGCCAAATGAGTAAAAGAGAGCCGACAACACTTACGACTACCGTTGCTGTCAGTACGCTGATAGCAACATATTTCCCCTTGCTTGAGCTTCTGCTAGTCACCGTTGTTTCCTATTATATAATACCAATGCCTGTTTTTACAGTCCTTGTCTTGAGGGAACCACTTGAATATCAACAAAAACACTTCTATTATAGTTATATAGCATGGCATAGTTAAAACTAAAAAGGAGGTCGAGATGAGCTCAAGCCAACAGGATTTATCCATATTTAATAAATTTAATTTTGAGCGGCCGCCGGTAGGTGTTAAGTTCTTATTCGGGAAACCGGATGGAATCAAGAAGCTGGACAAGACCTTAGCCTTATGCGAGATGCTTAGGGAAGCCCAGCAAAGCGCCCCTTTTTACGCAACGAAGGATGATTTTGAGTGCGTTGGACCGCTAATATTGGGTATGGCGGAGCCTGAGCCAATTTTTGAGAGCGGGCAATTAGGACCAAGGTTGAAAATCTTTAAGGAGCCACGCGCCAACAATAGAATCTATTACTACATCCCAAGAATAGCTAAGGGTACCGTTAACTATATTGCCTTTTCTCCGTTGGATAAATTGTCATTCACCCCGGATGTACTAATTGTTACGGCAAAGCCGAGCCAGGCAGAGATTATACTGAGAGCTACGACCTATACCACGGGGAAGATGTGGACGGCTAAGGGGACATCGGTCATCGGGTGCGCCTGGCTATTTGTTTATCCCTACCTAAGCGGCGAACTCAACTTCACTGTCACCGGTCTTGGTGTCGGCATGAAAGGAAGGCAGGTACTACCTGAAGGTCTGATACTTATCTCCATCCCCTGGGACCTCCTCCCCACGATGATAGAGAATTTGCAGGATATGGAGTGGGTTCTTCCCGAGTATAAGGCGACTAGAGACGAAAATAGCGAAGGATTTATAAAACTAGCTCAAGAATTACAGCGGGAATTTCAAGCCAAGTAAGATAGGGGCTTGCCCGTTTTTAACATATGTTTTTCTTCCTACCCACCCGCCCCTTGGGGCTTTGCTGCCTCTTTCTTTAGAAGATTGCACCGCAGGTATAATCTTGCTACAATTACCCTCAGTAGAATGACGACTAGATATACCCCCCAAGAGATAGAGAAGAAGTGGCAGCAGAGGTGGGCCGAGGACAAGCTATATGAGGTTACTGAAGATGACCCTCGCCCCAAGTGGTATGCCCTGACCATGTTCCCCTACACCTCGGGTGACCTCCACATCGGGCACTGGTACGCTACGGCGCCATCAGATGTCCACGCCCGATTCAAGCGGATGCAGGGCTATAACGTGCTTCACCCCATGGGCTTTGACGCCTTCGGACTTCCCGCCGAGAATGCAGCTATCAGCCGCGGCATCCACCCCTTTGTCTGGACGATGCAAAACATAGACAATATGCGCCGCCAGCTCAAGAGCATAGGCGCCATCTATGACTGGAGCCGGGAGGTAATTACCTGTCTCCCCGAGTACTATAAGTGGACGCAATGGTTCTTCCTCAAGCTGTATGAGAATGGTCTGGCTTATCGGGGGAAGGCGCCGGTCAACTGGTGCCCCCAATGCCAGACGGTGCTGGCTAACGAGCAGGTGGTAGACGGCTCCTGCGAGCGCTGCGGGGTGGCGGTCGGCCGGCGGGATCTGGAGCAGTGGTTCTTCCGCATTACCAGATATGCCGATGAGCTTATGCAGCATAACGGCATTGACTGGCCGGAGCGAATAAAGCTCATGCAACGGAACTGGGTGGGCAGGAGCCAGGGCACGGAGATTTCCTTTGCCCTTGACTATCCCGGCGCTAGTGAAAAGGAGATTCGTGTCTTTACCACCCGCCCCGATACTATATTTGGCGTTAGCTTTATGGTTCTGGCTCCGGAGCATCCTCTGGTGGCGAAGCTGACCTCGCCGGAGAAAAAGGCTGAGGTTGAGGCTTATATTGAGAAGTCGAGACGCCAGAGCGAAATAGAACGCCTGTCAACGGAGAAGGAAAAGGACGGGGTATTTATCGGCGCTTATGTCGTCAACCGGCTCAACGGGGAGCGGGTGCCAATCTGGATTGCCGACTACGTTCTCTTGAGCTACGGCACCGGGGCGGTGATGGCGGTGCCCGCCCATGACGAGCGCGACTTTGCCTTTGCCCAGAGGTATAAGTTGCCAATCAGGGTGGTGATTGCCCCACCGGACTGGCAGGGTGGGGAGCTGGAGCAGGCTTATATTGAGCCGGGCACTATGGTTAATTCAGGGCAGTTTGACGGCCTCCCCAGCGAGCAGGGTATTGATAAAATCTCTGATTTCCTGGAGAAGAAGGGTTTGGGCGGGCGAACGGTAAGCTATAAACTCCGCGACTGGCTTATCTCCCGCCAGCGCTACTGGGGGGCACCGATTCCCATGGTTTACTGCCCGAAGTGCGGCGTTGTCCCCGTCCCCGAAAAAGACCTGCCGGTGCTGTTGCCCGAGGACGCTGAGTTTAAACCGACTGGTGAGTCCCCGCTAAAATACTGCGAGCAGTTTGTCAATACCACCTGTCCGCGGTGTAAAGCCCCCGCCAAGCGTGAGACCGACACCATGGACACCTTTATGTGCTCCTCGTGGTATTTCCTGCGCTATGCCAGCCCCCGTTATAGAGAGGCGCCTTTTGACGATGAAAAGGTAAAATACTGGCTGCCGGTAGACCTTTATACCGGCGGTGCCGAGCATGCCGTCATGCACCTTTTCTATGCCCGCTTCTTCATCAAGGCACTGCGGGATATGGGGCTGGTTGGTTTTGGCGAGCCGTTTAGCCGGCTGTTCAACCAGGGGGTTATTATTGCCGAAAAACAGAAGATGAGCAAGTCCCGGGGTAATGTGGTCACCCCCGATGAGTATGTCTCTGAGCTCGGTGCCGATGCCGTGCGTGCCTATCTTATGTTCATCGGACCCTGGGAGCAGGGTGGTGAGTGGAATGATGCTGGCATTAGCGGCATGAGTCGCTGGCTTAACCGGGTGTGGAACCTGGTGACCGAGGGATATAGCCAGGGTGGGGAGGCTAGCCAGAAAGCGGAGCGAGCGTTATCCCGCGTAGTTCACCAGACCATCAGGAAGGTTACCGAGGATATGGAAAGGCTCAAATTTAATACTATGGTAGCGGCGCTTATGGAGTTCACCAACTATCTGACGAGGGTCAGAGAGGAAGGGACGGTTAATGTTTCCGCCTGGAAGGAGGCTATTGATACTCTGCTCTTGCTCCTAGCTCCAGCTTGTCCCCATATAACTGAGGAGTTGTGGCAGCAGAGGGGGCATGAGTACAGCATCCATAACCAGGGCTGGCCCAAATGGGATGAAGCGCTGGCTAGAGACGAGGAGATTACCCTGGTGGTTCAGGTCAATGGCAAACTTCGCGACCGAGTTGCGGTGCCAGCGTCTATCACCGAGGCTGAAGCCAAGGAAAAAGCGCTGGGCAGCCAGAAGGTAAAAGTCCACCTGAAGGACAAAGAGATTGTTAAGACGATATATGTCCCGGGTAAGCTGGTAAATCTGGTAGTGAAATAAAATTATGAAAATAGCGTTTATCGGCGGCGGCAATATGGGGGAGGCGATGCTGGCGGCTATCCTGAAAAAAGGGGTGGCTAAGCCAGAGGCTATTATTGTCAGTGACATTGCTGACCCCCGGCGCAAGCTTCTTGCACGGAAGTACCGCGTAGCCGTGACTGGCAGTAACCAGCATGTGGTGGAGATAGGCGATATATTGGTTCTGGCCATTAAACCGCAGAATATGGCTGAGGTGATAAAAGAGTTAAAAGGTTGCCTTAAGCCGTCTCAGCTTGTTTTATCAATTATCGCCGGGGCGAAAACAAAAACCCTATCTCGCAGACTGAGGCATGACTCTATCGTTCGGGCGATGCCCAATACCCCAGCCCAGATTGGCGAGGGGATGAGCGTCTGGACAGCCACCGCTGGAGTGACCGAGCAGCAAAGGGCATGGGCCGGCTCTATTCTCGGGGCTATGGGTAAAGAGGTTTATGTTGATGATGAAAAGTATATTGATATGGCTACGGCGGTAAGCGGTAGCGGACCGGCTTATTTCTTTCTTATGGTTGAGGCGCTGGTTAATGCCGCAGTAGGGATTGGTCTTCCCCGGGAGAAGGCTCTGGAGATGGTGCTACAGACCATGCTCGGCTCGGGTCACCTTATTCAGAGGTCGGGTAAAGAGCCCGCCGAGTTGCGCCGCATGGTTACCTCCCCCGGTGGTACCACTGCCCAGGCTCTACTTCAGTTAGAAAAGGGGAAATTCACCGCCTTGATTAAGCAGGCGGTAAAGGCTGCCTACAAAAGAGCCAAGGAATTGGGCAGGTAGAGCCATTTTCCCCTTTGGAACCTCCGAATTTTCCTCCCGACATTTGACAATTTATCAAAAAAGTTCTATATTTCATACAAATCGGATATTTACTACTATGAGGAGGGGAGGCACATGGATAGTAAAGATGTCTGGCATGAGTTCAAGTGTTTTGGCTCAGCGACCGTCGGTCCCAGGGGGCAGGTGGTTATACCGGCCAATGCCCGCAGGGAGCTGGGCATAGAGGCAGGGACCACGCTGCTTGTTTTCTTGGGGCCTGAGGGGCGGGGGTTATTCTTATTCAAGGCTGAAGCCATGGAACAAATGGTAAGAATGGTCAGCGAACGCCTGAGCGCTGTCGAGGGGTTATTGAAAAGCTACACGCCATCTAAAGCGGCTGGTAGAAGCTCCGAGGAGGAAGCCGATGAGAAGAAATAGGGTGAAAACAGTTTTAATGCTAGCGCTGGCTTGTTTACTTGTGGTCAGCCTTGGCGCCTGTGCCGGTCAAGCCGAGGAAGGTCAGCTGCAGCTGGTTGAGGTAAGCCGGGGCGATTTAATGGTAACTGTCAGTGCTGATGGCAATCTTTCTTTTGTTAAGGACAGGAAGTTAACCTTCGGCATTAGTGGCACTATAGCTGAGGTAAATGTTGAAGAGGGTGAGCGGGTAAGCGAGGGGACGGTGCTGGCAAAGCTGGATACCATTTCTTTAGACCTAGCGGCCAAGGCTGCTGAAGCCGACCTGGGGATAGCTGCGGCTAACTATAGCAAGCTAACCTATCCCTATACCTATTCTACCTTTGCCTTGGATATTCCCACGGCATTGGCAGCCATGGCTGATGCCAAACGGGAGTTAAACAAGGCCGGGGAAGCGCTGGAGATGGGGTTGAGTTTGGAACAGTACTGGCAGGTGTGGCAGGGGCTGGAGCAAGCTGAGGAAAAATTGACCGAAGCCACACAGAGCCTGGCCCGGGGACGGGGGGAGGATGTATTTGCCTCAGGAATTCTTAATGTGGCCGACTTCTGGACGGTAAGGGCTGCCCAGCTGGGGATGGAAAAAGCCCAGGTGGCTCTGGATATGGCTAATAATGACCTGAAGAAGGCGGTGATGGTTGCTCCCTTTGACGGTATCGTCGCTACGGTGAATATTAAAGAGGGGGATAATCTCTCCGCTATGGACTATGCCACCAGAACCATCATCGAGTTAATTGACCCGAGTAGCATGGAGCTTAGTGCTGAGGTTGATGAGATAGATGTACCGAATGTGAAGCCAGGGCAAAGGGCTATTATTAGTGTTGATGCCCTGCCCGGGGTCGAGCTTGAGGGTGAGGTTGTATCTGTTTCCCCGGTGGCGACTGAGGAGTCAGGGCTGGTATTGTACAAGATTAAGGTTAGTTTTGAAGCGCCGGAAGGTTCCGGGCTTAAGGCGGGAATGAGTGCCACTGCCGACATTGTCGTTAGTGAACGGAGCGGGGTTCTGCTGGTGCCCAGCCGGGCTGTTGGGGAGGATAGCCAGGGTAAGCCGGTGGTTAAGGTCATGGTCAATGGTAAGATTGAGGAGAGGGCGGTGGTTATCGGCATGAGCGATGGCTCTCAGACTGAGATTGTATCCGGGCTTGATGAGGGCGAGGTTGTGGTTGGTAAGTATTAATGAGTTAGAGACGTGATTAAACTAGAAAACATCAGCAAGGTCTACCGGATGGGTGAGGTTGAGGTCTATGCCCTTAAAGGGGTGTCTCTGACCATTAACCAGGGGGAAATGGTGTCTATTATTGGCGCCTCAGGCTCGGGCAAGTCCACCTTGCTTCACATCATTGGTTGCCTGGATAGACCGACATCAGGTCGGTACCTCCTTGACGGGGTTGATGTCAGCCAGCTTAGCGATGACAAACTGGCGGAGATGAGGAATAAAAAGTTTGGTTTTGTCTTTCAGGATTTTAATCTTTTGTCCCGTGCCACCGCCCTAGCCAATGTTGAGCTTCCCCTTATCTATGGGGGTGGTGGTGATAAGCACCAGAAAGCTACGGAAGCCCTGGAGCGGGTGGGGCTGGGAGGAAGGGCGAGGCATAAACCAACTGAGCTATCCGGCGGTGAACAGCAGCGGGTGGCTATAGCCAGGGCCTTGGTGAATAGTCCGCCCCTCATTCTAGCCGATGAGCCTACCGGCAACCTTGATAGCGCTTCCACCAAGGAGATTATCTCCATCTTTCGCCAGCTCAACGAGGATGGTATTACTGTGGTCATTGTTACCCATGAGGCGGATATCGCCGCTCAAACTCAGCATGTCATTCGCCTGCGTGACGGGGAGATTGTAATCCAGTGAAGCTTTTTGAATCGCTCACTATTGCCATAAGGTCGCTGCTGGCTAACAAGTTGCGCTCGGCGCTAACCATGCTTGGCGTTATTATTGGGGTTGGGGCGGTAATCACCTTAATGTCGGTGGGGAGGGGAGCCCAGGCAGCGATTACCTCCACCTTTGAGAAGATGGGCACCAATTTACTCTATGTAATGTCCACTTCATCTGAGGAGGGGGGGATGATGGCAATACAATACGGCTCTACGACGCCCAATCTCACCCTTGAGGATGCCAGGGCTCTGGAGCGCATCGACTCGGTGACGGCGGTAGCCTCGGTAAATGAGAACTATGTTGAAGTAACCGCCGGCGGCGAGAGTAAGGCGGCTATCATCCACGGGGCTACCCCTGAATATCAGCAGGTATATAATTACTCCATAGCCTCGGGGGAGTTTTTTTCTAATAGGGACATAGCCTCCAGGAATACGGTAGTAGTGCTGGGGAGCAAGGTGGCTGAAGACCTGTTTGGTGATGAAGACCCTGTTGGGCAGAGGGTTAAAATCAAGGGGAAGCGATTTGATGTTATCGGGGTCATGGCGCCCAAGGGTGGGGCGATGATGGGGGTCAGCCTGGATGATATAGTGGTGACGCCAATAACTACCTTTCAGGCCAGGCTGTTTACCCAGCAGACCACCCGGGGCGAAGACGCAGTTCAGACAATCGCTCTCCAGGTAGCCAGCGCTGATGCCATAGATAATGTAAAGGGGGAGATTGAAACTATCCTGAGGAAGCGACATGGGATAGCGGCAGATGAGAAGAATGATTTTGCCATCATCAGCATGGAGCAGATGCTGGGCATGTTCCAGCAGGTACTTGGCATATTTACCCTAGTCCTGGGAGCTATTGCCAGCATCTCATTATTGGTCGGTAGCATTGGCATTATGAACATCATGCTGGTCTCGGTAACGGAGCGCACCAGGGAGATAGGCATTCGCAAGGCGGTAGGGGCAAAGCGGAGGGATATTCTGGTTCAATTTCTTTTGGAGGCGGCAGTGCTGAGCCTGCTCGGTGGTGGCATCGGCATACTTGGCGGCTGGATGTTATCATTATTAATTTCTCTCATTAATATTGGCGGCATAGCCCTTCATTCTGTGGTCTCGCTGGATATTGTGGTTCTGGCGGTCACAGTATCGGTGTTTATCGGTCTGGCGTCGGGGGTATACCCGGCGATGAGGGCAGCCAGGCTAAATCCTATTGACGCCCTGCGCTATGGATGAAGGAGGTTTTACAATATGAACTGGCTTGACATCGTTCTCCTGGTGGCGATTGCTCTGGCTACTGTGGCTGGGCTGGGAATCGGGATTATTAGAGCTGGCTTATCCCTTGCCGGGTTAGTGGTTGGCGTAGTCCTCGCCGGACACTACTATCTCCCCTTCTCCCAGCTGTTGGACTCTTTTTTGCAACCTGCTATAGCCAAGGTTGTTGCCTTTGCCATTATACTGATAGCGGTAATGGTGGCGGCGGCTTTTCTGGCTATGTTCTTGAAGCGGGGTGCCTCAGTGATAAAATTGGGCTGGGCCGACCGGCTGGGTGGGGCGGTCTTTGGTCTGGTGATGGGGACTATATTTTGTGGTGGCCTGCTGGCGGTGTGGGTCAAGTTTGTCGGCAGCGCTGAAGCTATTACCCAGTCAACCCTGGCGCGGATGTTGCTGGACCGTCTGCCGATGGTGCTGGCGCTGCTTCCCGATGAGTTTGACGTGGTGCGCTCTTTCTTTCAGTGATGGGCTTTGCCCTGAAACTTCTTTCTCAGTGCGGCGGCAACGTGTTTAGGCACAAGGTCATCAATAGTGCCGCCGAGACTGGCTGCCTCCTTAAGCAGGCTGGAGCTGAGAAACTGGTATTCCAACCTTGACATCAGGCAGACGAACTCCAGCTCAGGGAATAGCTTTTTGTTCATCATTGCCATGTCAAATTCCCGCTCAAAGTCGGCACTCATCCTTAGCCCTCGCACCATAGCCTTTGCCTTTACCCTCCGGGCGAAATCAACGGTCAGCCCGCTGAAGGACTCCACCTCAACGTTGGGCAGGTCGGCTATCGCTTTTCTTATTAGCTCCACCCTCTCTTCAGTGGTGAATAAAATGGGTTTATTTGGGGTCTCGTAGACACCAATGATGAGCTTATCAAAGACCCTGGCGGCTCTGCTGGCGATGTCAAGGTGTCCGTTGGTTATTGGGTCGAAGCTGCCCGGATAGATAGCAATGTTCAAGTCCTTTCCTCCTTTTGAAAAACTTTAATGCAGCTATCACCGTGGCGGCGCTCCTTTATCGCCCGCAAGGGGGCATAGATTGATTCCAGGGGGAGGTGGGGGGAGTGTGTCACCACGACGATTGTCTGGGGTCCGACTAATTTAGAGCTTGCCAGTTGCTGAATTAAGCTGCCTATAGTCGAATCAGAATAGGGCGGGTCTATGAGTATGATGCTATATTCCTCCTCAAGGAAGGAGAGCGCCTTCGCCACGCGGCAACAATAAACATGGGCCTGGGCAGAAAGCCTTGTCTTCTCCAGGTTTTCCTTGATTATGCGGCAGCATCGCGGCTCATGTTCAACAAAGTCAACCCAGCCGGCGCCGCGGGACAGTGCCTCAATACCGAGGGCTCCGCTGCCGGCGAAGAGGTCAAGCACTCGTGACCAGTTGCTGGTAGTGGTTTCCAGGATGGAGAAGATTGCCCCCCGGACTAAATCTGTCGCCGGGCGGGTAGCTGCCCTCTTTGGTGCTTTAATTTGATGTCCTTTGGCTCTGCCAGCAATAACTCGCATCGGTTCTCTTCCCTTGCCCTGTGATGATAGCCAGTTTTAAGTAGTGTTGTCAATATAAAGTCTATTGTGATATACTGGTAGCCGCTATTGTGTAAGTGGGAGGAAGATAGTTGCTGGCAGACTACGGCTATATCGGTTTACTTCTTGTAGTTGCCATTATCTTTGCTGTTACTACTCTTCTTATCCCCTTTTCTCTTAGTCTCCCGGCACGACTTGAGTTATATCTTCGCCGGCTCCGCCAGTATCTTCTTTCTCATTACCCCGCCCTTGCCCGACTCCTCCCCGCTCTTTCTCTTCCCAAATTTATGCAGATTGTTCCCTACAACCCCACTCCGGTCAAAAGCTCCACCTTTGAGTGCGGGATGGAGACCATAGGCAAGGCGTGGGTTCAGTTTAACTTCCGCTATTATTTTTATGCCCTGGTGTTTATTGCCCTTGACGTGCTGGTTGTTTTTCTCTACCCCTGGGCGGTTGACCTGAGGAAACTGGGGTTATTCGGCTTTATCGGGGTGGTTATTTTCATCTTCATTATAGTTATTGGCTATATCTATGCCTGGAAGAAGAAGGTCCTGGAATGGAAGTAGATGGACTTTATTCCAGCTGGCAGCTTGATGAGGCTGAGGGTGAGCAGATTGAGGCGCTTAAGGCGCGCTCTCAGCAGCCCATCCCCGACCCCGATGAGTGGCTGGAGGGGGAGCTCAAGCGCAATATCCTGCTGACCTCGGTAGACGCCATACTTGACTGGGCACGGCGCTCTTCAATGTGGCCAGTGTTTTGTTTTCCCGCCTGCTGCGCCTTTGAATTTATGACTACCGCCGCCTCTCGGTTTGATATCTCCCGCTTTGGCATGGAAATCGTCCGCGCCTCGCCCCGTCAGGCTGACCTGATGATTACCGCCGGCACCTTAACCTGGAAGATGGCGCCCCAGGTAAAAAGAATCTATGACCAGATGGCGGAGCCGAAGTGGGTAATAGCCATGGGGGCGTGTGCAATCAGCGGTGGCATTTTCGCCTCGTCCTATAGCGTGGTCCCGGGGTATAACCGCATCATCCCGGTTGATGTCTATGTCCCGGGTTGCCCACCCCGCCCCGAAGCCCTGCTTTACGGGATAAGGGCGTTACAAAAGAAGATAGCTAAAACGAGCCTTATTACCCAGGGTTGATAGCGATGACAGTACTATCTGGCAAAGAAATAGCTCATCAAATAGAGAAAAAGTTTCCCAAGAGTATTATAGAATCCAGCCCCCAAAGCCTGGTGGTGGACAGGGAGTTCCTGTTACCGGTAGCCACCTATCTAAAGACCACGCCCGGGCTTGACTTTGATTACCTCACTGCCATTACCGCGGTTGACTTTCTTGACTACTTTGAGGTTATTTATCAGCTAACCTCGCTACGGCGTAATCATAGCCTGGTGGTCAAGACCCGTTGTTACGGGCGGGACAACCCATCCCTTCCCTCGGTGGTCAAGCTGTGGCGGGGGGCTGATTTTCAGGAGAGAGAAATCTACGACCTTTTTGGGATAACTTTTGAGGGGCACCCCAATCTGAAGCGCATCGTCCTCTGGGAGGGGTTTCAGGGGTATCCACTGCGTAAGGATTACTTGTGATGGTAATTAAAACCGAGCCCTTTGTGGTCAATTTCGGTCCGGCGCACCCCAGCACCCACGGGGTATTCCGCATGAGGATGACCCTCGATGGAGAGGTCATTGTTGATATGGAGCCGGTCTTCGGCTATCTTCACCGCGGAATTGAGAAGCTGGCTGAGGAGCGGACCTATACCGGGTGCATTCCCCTGACTGACCGCCTGGACTACCTGGCATCAATGAGCAACAATCTGGCTTACGTTTTAGCCGTGGAGAAGCTGGCCGGGATTCCAGTCCCGGAGCGGGCGGAGTACATAAGGGTGATTATGGCCGAGCTGCAGCGCATCGCCAGCCACCTTATAGCAGTGGGCGCTTTCTTGAACGATTGCGGCGCCTTTATGACCCCCATCGTGTATATGATTCGGGAAAGGGAGAAGATTCTGGACCTGTTTGAGATGGCCTGCGGTCAGCGCCTTACCTATAACTATATGAGAGTCGGCGGCGTCAGCCAGGATGTCCCCGAAGAGTTTTTACCTGCCCTAGGCAAGTTCGTTAAGGTAATGCCGGGCTGGATTGATGAGTATGACCGGCTGCTTAAGGAGAACGAGATACTGCTGGCTCGGGCCAAGGGGGTAGGTATCCTGCCTAAGGAATTAGCCATAAATATCTCTGCCAGCGGTCCGGTGCTTCGTGCCAGCGGGGTGAAGTGGGACATTCGCCGGGCAGACCCGTACTCTATCTATGACCGCTTTGAGTTTGATATACCCATCGGCAGCGTGGGCGATTGCTACGACCGCTACCGGGTGAGAGTTGAAGAGATGCGCCAGAGTGTGCGCATCTTGAAGCAGGCGCTGAAGGATTTGCCTGAGGGTAAGGTGAGGAGCGATGTCCCCCATCTCATCCGCCCCCCGGTGGGCGAAGCCTACGCTCATATTGAAGCCCCCAGGGGTGAGCTTGGCTTTTATCTGGTGGCAGATAATTCTATCGCCCCCTATCGCTTCCATGTCAGGGCACCAACCCTGATAAATTTGACGGCTCTGCGCGAGATGATGGTGGGGTGGAAGATAGCTGACGCCATAATCATCTTTGGCAGTATTGATATCTGTATGGCTGAGGTGGACCGGTAATGGCGATGCCAATGTTGCCTCCTGATTGGCCCGGCGGCTTCTGGGCGCACTGGGGGGTATTTGTCGTCATTATCTTTGTTTTTGTCCTGGCTACGATTATGGGGTTTATCTGGTTTGAGCGGAGGGCGATGGCGATTATGCAGGCGCGGCTCGGACCTAACCGGACGGGACCCTTTGGCGTTTTCCAGCCGGTAGCCGATGCCCTTAAGTTATTGATTAAGGAAGATATTGTTCCGGCGAAAGGTGATAAATTAGTTCACTGGCTGGCGCCGGTGGTTGCCGTTGTCCCGGTACTGATGATTTTTGCCGTGGTGCCGTTCCAGGGCGGAGCCATCCTGGCTGACCTCAATATCGGCATCCTTTATATCGTGGCCATCAGTTCGGTGACCACGGTGGGGGTATTCATGGCGGGGTGGGCTTCCAATAACAAGTATTCTCTCCTCGGTGCCATGCGCCAGGTAGCCTCAGTGGTGAGCTATGAGATACCCGTGGTGCTATCTATTATTGGGGTGGTGCTACTCGCCGGCTCGTTATCCATGCAGCAGATAGTAATAGCTCAGGATATCCCCTTTATTTTGTTGCAGCCGCTGGGCTTTTTGCTCTTTTTTATTGGCGCCTGTGCTGAGATTAACCGCGCCCCCTTTGACCTGATGGAGGCTGACTCTGAGATTGTCGCCGGCTTTAACACCGAATACTCGGGAATGAAATTTGGCCTGCTCTTTACGGCAGAATACGGTGAGGCACTAGCCATCTCCGCCATTGTCACCACCCTCTTTCTCGGCGGCTGGCGAGGACCGGTACTGCCGCCTTGGCTCTGGTTCTTAATTAAGGTCGGTTTTGTATTCTTCGTTATTGTCTGGATAAGAACTACGGTGCCGCGGGTCAGGATTGACCAGTTAATGGCGCTGGCGTGGAAATTCCTCTTTCCCTTAGCCCTGCTCAATCTGCTTATCACTGCCGTAGAGATATTAGTCTTGCCGGCAGTTTCGCCCTGGGTGCTGGTGGGGGTTAATATCGCGGTTATGATAGTCCTGGTGTTTTTGTGGTCAAGACTCTTTAAGTTAGGCTGGGGTAGAGTTGAAGTTTGAGCGTTATGGAATAGGCATCGCCAAGGGTTTATCGGTAACCTTACGGCATCTGCTTCGGCGTCCGGTAACCACGCAGTACCCGGAGCAGAGGCTGGTTACCTCGCGGCGGATTCGGGGTAACGAGCTTATCTGGGACAAAAATAAGTGCACCGGTTGTGCTACCTGTGCCAAGACCTGCCCTCAGGGTGTTATTCAAATTGTGACCTCGGTTAGTGCCGAGGAGAATAAATATAAGGTCGAGAAGTTTGAGGTTGATATGGGCTACTGCATCTTCTGTGGCTTGTGCGTTGAGGCTTGCCCCTACGAGGCTTTATTTATGGGCTATGCCTACGAGAGGGCAAGGTATCGGCGCCGCGAGCTAATACTGGCTAAAGAGGATTTATTGGCATCAGAGGCAAGGAAGCCCAGCGGTTACTTCAGACCCAAGATTGAAGCCACCTTACCGCGGCAGACTCTACTTCTTGATGGGGATAGGGGGAGGCGTGATGGGCATTAGTATTGCTTTCTGGATATTAGCGCTAATAGGGGTAATAGCCGCCCTGGCCGTGGTCTTACTTCGCGATGTCTTCCGCGCCGCGCTGTCCCTGGTTTTATGCTTCCTGACGGTGGCTGGAATCTATATTACCCTCAGCGCCGACTTTCTGGCGGCGGTGCAAATTTTAATTTATGTTGGCGCCATATCGGTCTTAATTATCCTGGCGATTATGCTGACCAGGGAGGTTCAGCATGGCAGTCCGTCAAACAGGCTGCAAATCCCGGCGTTTATTGTCGCCATATTGTTCTTAGGCGGGGTAGCCTTCGCTATGCTTAATACCCCCTGGCCGGTATCTTCAGCCCCACCCCTGGAGCCGACCACCCCGGCCCTGGCCGGGCTGCTCTTCGGCAAGGGCGGCTTTATCCTGCCGGTGGAGATTGCCCCTCTTCTTTTACTGGCGGCTATCCTGGGGGCTATCGCCCTGGTTAGGGAGAAATAGATTATGGTAGGTTTGGAACACTATCTTATATTATCGGCGGTCCTGTTCTCCATCGGGCTTTATGGCGCCCTGGCCAAGCGCAATGCCATCGTTATCCTGATGTCTATTGAGCTTATGCTCAACGGGGTGAACATCGCCCTGGTCGCCTTCTCCCGCTATATTGTGCCCTTGCTGCTGACGGGGCAGGTGTTTGTTATTTTTGTTATGGTGGTGGCGGCTGCCGAGGTCGCAGTAGGGTTGGCGATAATAATTGCTATCTATCGTCACCGCGAGACCATAGACGTCACCAAGATTAATCTAATGAAGTGGTAATGAGATGTGGGTAGAGGTTAAGCAGGCAAACAGTTTAATGACCGCCGAGATGTGGAAGGAATTCTTTGAGGGCGAGGGGATACCAAGCCGTATTTTACCAGCGTCTGGTGGAGCACCAGGGCGCGAGTTAGTTGCTTACCGTATCCTTGTGCCTAAAGATAAAGAACATGTGATTCATGAGGTATTGAGGAAGTTGTGATGCCGTATCAATTGGTCTGGCTTATCTTTCTACTGCCGCTCTTCTCCTTTGCCATAATAGCGCTCTTTTTCAGGCCGTTCTTTAACCATAAGCCCAGGCTTGGTGGCTATATCACTATTGCCTCTCTCCTCGGCTCTTTTGCTCTCTCGGTGTGGGTGTTACTAGAGGTGATGGCTATGCCTACCCACTCATTACCGGTGCCCGATATTAACTGGGTGGTTATTGAGGGCGGGATTACCATTCACCTCGGGCTGATGGTTGATTCGCTGACGGCGGTGATGCTAATTGTGGTCACCCTGGTCAGCCTGATGGTGCAGATTTACTCCCAGGGCTATATGCACGGCGACCCTGGTTATCACCGCTACTTTGCCTTTATGTCCCTGTTTACCGGCTCAATGCTGGCCCTGGTTATGGCCGATAACCTGCTCTTTATGTATGTCTTCTGGGAGATGGTCGGCTTATGCTCTTATCTGCTTATTGGCTTCTGGTTCCACCGTCCGGCGGCGGCGAATGCCGCCAAGAAGGCGTTTATTGTTACCCGCCTCGGCGATTTTGGCTTCCTGGCGGCAATCCTGCTTCTTTTCTTTAACACCGGCACCTTTGATATTGCCCGGCTTCATTCGCTGGCGATAACCGGGGTGCTGGCGGGCTCCGTTCTTACCTGGGCGGCCATCGGCATCTTTGCCGGCGCGGTGGGCAAGTCAGCCCAGTTCCCCCTCCATACCTGGCTGCCCGATGCTATGGAGGGCCCGACCCCGGTCAGTGCTTTAATCCATGCCGCAACAATGGTTGCCGCCGGCGTCTTTCTCGTCGCCCGATGCTATCCCCTGTTTTCCCACTCGGTTGAGGCGCTGACCACGGTAGCCGTCATCGGCGGCTTTACCGCCATCTTTGCCGCCACCATGGGTCTGGTGATGACCGATATCAAGCGGGTGCTGGCTTATTCAACTATAAGCCAGCTTGGCTATATGATGCTTGGCCTGGGGGTTGGGGGGGTAGCCATTGGTATCTTTCACCTGTTTAATCATGCCTTCTTCAAGGCGTTATTATTCCTTGGTGCCGGCAGTGTTAATCATGCCACCGGCACCTTTGATATGAGGGAGATGGGGGGACTGCGTAAGTTTATGCCCTGGACCTATGCCACCTTTCTTATCGCCTCGCTGAGTATTGCCGGCATCTGGCCTCTTGCCGGGTTCTGGAGCAAGGACGAGATTCTGGCCGCCTCTCTACAAAGCCAGCCTATTCTGTTCTATCTGGCGATGGTAACGGTATTTATGACCGCCTTCTATATGTTCCGGGTGGTTTTTTTGACTTTTGGGGGTGAGTACCGGGGCGGCGGGGCTGAGGCTCATGGTAAGCCTCACGAGTCGCCATCGGTTATGGTTATGCCCATGGTCGTCCTGGCGGTACTTTCGGTGGTCTCTGGTTTCTGGAATGTTACCGGCGCCTTCGGCGAGTTCATGGGTCACGGCGAGACCCATAGCTTCGCCCAGGGGTTCTTCGGTATCCTGGCTCACCCCTTGCCCCGGCTGTCACTGGGGCTGGCCGGTCTGGGCATCCTTTTAGCCTATGTGATGTACGGGGCTAAGTGGCTATCGGCGGAGCGCCTTGGCAGAATCTTCAAGCCGTTTTATATTCTGTTTTCTCGTAAATACTGGTTTGACGAGCTTTATGAAAGGGTCATTGTGAAGAATTTTTTGGTTCGTGGGCTTTTTGCCGCATTTCAACTCTTTGACAACTATGGTGTTGACGGGGCGGTAAACGGCGTAGCCAGTGGGGCTATGGCCACGGGTAAAGCGATACGGAGGGCGCATACCGGCCAACTGCAATTATATGGTCTGTTTATTGGCATCGGCATCCTGGCGATTATTCTTTGTTTATATTTCTTTGGGTGAAAAAGGAGTCAGCATAATTGGGCTTTAATTACCTGACCTGGATAATCTTTCTCCCGGTGGTGGGGGCGATTCTGATTGCCTTTCTGCCCGGCTTGTCAGGGCGGGCGATTAAGTGGCTTGCTGCTCTGTTTACCTTTGTGCCGCTGGCGCTATCTATTTTCGTCTTTGCCATCTTTGACCGCTCGCTGGCGGGGGTAATCCAGTTTGAGGAAAAATTTTCCTGGATTCCGGCGATTAACGCCCATTATCACCTGGGCGTCGATGGTTTAAGTTTGCCCCTGGTGATATTGATGACCCTTCTCGGCTTCCTGGTGGTTCTCATCTCGTGGAAGATTGACCTGAGACCGAGGGAGTACTTCGCCTGGCTTCTGCTTCTGGAAACGAGCATTCTGGGGGTATTTTGCTCCCTTGACCTTTTGCTGTTCTTCCTCTTCTGGGAGATAGAGGTTATCCCGATGTATTTCCTCATCTCCATCTGGGGGACGGGACGAAAAGAATACTCGGCGATAAAGTACGTGGTATATACCCTGTTTGGCAGCGCTATGATGCTTGCTGGCATCCTAAGCCTGTACTTCGCCACCGGCAGTTTGGACATGGTGGAGATTGCCCGGGGCGGGCTGGGGATGATTCAGTCAGTGATGCCGGCGGGCGCTATCTTTCTCCTCTTGCTTATCGGCTTTGCCGTGAAATTACCCGTCTTCCCGCTGCATACCTGGCTGCCTGATGCTCACACCGATGCCCCCACGGCAGTGAGTGTGGTGCTGGCGGGGGCGCTGCTTAAGATGGGCGGCTACGGGATGCTCAGGCTCTGCGTTAGCATCTTCCCCACCGTTGCCCAACAGTACGGCTTCATTCTGGTAATACTGGCGATAATTAACGTCCTCTACGGGGCGGCGGTAACCTTGAGGCAGACCGATTTAAAGCGGCTGATTGCCTACAGTAGCATAAGCCACATGGGATATGTTCTTTTGGGCATCTTTGCCCTGGGGCAGGTGAGCATGGTCGGCGCCAGTCTGCAGATGTTCAGCCACGGTATTATCACCGGCTTACTGTTTGCCATGGCGGGGCTGGTGATGCACAACGCCGGGGAGAGAGACCTCCGAAAGCTTGGCGGTCTGGCTAGGCAGATGCCGATTATTGCCGTTGTCTTCTCGGTGGCGGGTCTTGCCGCCTTGGGGCTGCCGACCACCAGCGGCTTTGCCGCCGAGTTTCTGGTCTTCGTCGGCAGCTTTACCAGTACTGTTGTTTCTGGAATTCAAATTTACACTATCCTTGGCGTCCTTGGGATTGTTATCACCGCCGGCTATATTCTGTGGATGCTCCAGCGCGTCTTTTACGGCCAGGTGCTGGAAGGGTTCAAAAAAGCTTATGACGCCAATATTCTGGAGCGGGTATATATGTTTGTTTTTGTCGCCGTGATTATGCTGGTCGGTATCTACCCGGCAGTCCTGACCGATGTTATTAAAATGGGCGTTATGCCCATAATGAGGTTATTAGGTGGGTAAGGCATGTTGAATATAGGGCTACTGGCACCTGAGCTGACCCTGGCCGCCTCTGCCATATTGGTCATCCTGCTTGACCTTTTTATTCAGCGCAAGGGTTGGCTGGCGGTGGTGAGTATAATCGGCGTGGTAGTTGCCGCCGGCTTCACCATTAACATGTGGGGGGGTGGCTCACAGCTTATATTCAACAATATGCTGGCGGTGGATAACTTTGCCCTGTTCTTTAAACTGCTATTTTTAGCCATCGCCACCCTGGTGATTTTGGCTTCCGTCGATTACGTTACAAAATTTTCTCGCTTTCAGGGCGAATACTATGCCCTGGTGCTGCTGGCGGCCCTGGGCATGATGCTGATGTCAGCCACCGCCGAGTTAATCTCTATCTATATCGCTCTGGAGCTGGCCAGCATCTCATTATATGTTCTGGCTGGCTTTCTCAAAGACCCCAAATCAACCGAAGCCTCATTAAAGTATCTATTGCTTGGGGCAGTAGCCTCGGCGGTGCTGCTCTTTGGCATGGCTCTTGTCTTTGGCTTTACCGGCAAGACGCAGCTTGGGGAGATTGCCCAGGCTATCCAGAGGCTTTCGCTATCCGGTGTTTTAGCCAGTCCCGGACTTATCCTGGGCATGGTATTAATGGTCGCCGGCTTTGGCTTTAAGATTGCCGCTGTCCCCTTCCATATGTGGGTGCCCGATGTCTATGAGGGGGCGCCAACACCAATCACCGCTTACCTGTCTGTAGCCAGTAAGGCGGCCGGCTTTGCCATTATCTTGAGGGTCTTTTACTCCGCTTTCGGACTGCCATCATGGCTGAGCCTGGACTGGGGGTTAATCTTCGCCGTGCTGGCGGCGATTGGCATGACCCTGGGCAATATAATCGCCCTTCCCCAGACCAACATCAAGCGAATGCTGGGTTACTCAAGCATCGCTCAGGCTGGCTACCTCATGGTGGGGCTGGCCACGGTGGGGTTTTCCCCGCTGGCAGACGTTGTGGGGAGGAGCGGTCTTCTTTTCTTCCTCGCCAGCTACGCCCTGACCAACCTCGGCGCCTTTATTGCCATTATCGCCATCTCCAGCAAGCTAGATAGCGACTTAATTCAGGATTATTCCGGGATGGGCAGGCGGGCGCCGCTGCTGGCTTTAGCCCTGACCCTGTGCCTTATCTCCCTGATTGGCATGCCGCCGGCGGCCGGGTTTATGGCTAAGTTCTATATCTTCAGCGGGGCGGTGCAGCACGGCTTGCTCTGGCTGGTGGTCATTGCCGTAATCAACAGCGTAATATCCGCCTACTACTATCTGAGGGTGGTCAAAGTAATGTGGCTGGGCGAGCCAGCCTCCAAGGAAAAGGTGCCCTCTTCTTGGGCGCTGAGGTTGGCTCTATCTATCTCCTGCCTCGGTGTGCTGTTGCTTGGCATTATCCCCGCCTATGGGATGAGACTTGCCGAAATGGCAGCCAGTATATTCGGTTTTTAAGTGCGCAGCAAAGCTAAGGAGGCTAAGATGTTGTTCTATTTATTCTTGCTGGCGGCGATTGTGTTAATAATCCTGGCGGTAGTTAAGCTGGGCAGTATCGCCTTTCAGCTTACGGGGATGGAGCCTAAGATGGCGACCTTTCAGTCTCTATCTGCCTTCACCAATACCGGCTTTACCACCAGTGCTTCTGAGGATGTGGTACAGCACCGCACAAGGCGGGTGATAGCCTCGGTTTTAATCATCATTGGCTATATTGGCATCGTCGGGGTAATTGTAACCCTGATTCGTTCCTTTGCCGTTGAGTCGGGTAACTGGCTGCCCACCTTGATGCGCTTGGTGTTTGTCCTGCTGGGCATATATGCCCTTTATTTTATATTTATTTTCACCCCGCCGGGCAGGAAGTTAGGCCAGAGGTTTGCCCGTTATCGAGAGCGGAAAAATAAAACCAAGCCGGTATAGTTTTATATAGTGACCCTATCCCCTCTTCACCCTAAAAAATCTGTGATTTTTCAGGGAACCCGAATTTCTTATGGTAACCCTATCCCCTTTATCCCCTTCCCCTTATTAAGGGGAAGGGGAAGTTTTTTCTGAAGAGGGGCTTCGCCCCTCTTAAATACCCCGTTAAGTTTGGCTCATTAGCAGAGACACAGGGAAGAACTCCAGCCTAACCAAATGGCGTGAGCCTCGTTGTATTATATAAGGGAGA
>Ga0315282_10003266_pt1 | contig 29165 bp, 23 predicted proteins | sample YL17G07_20_MG_FD_203693 | JGI IMG/M metagenome (GOLD analysis project Ga0315282, IMG submission 203693) | Sediment microbial communities from Yellowstone Lake, YNP, Wyoming, USA - YL17G07_20 | ecosystem: Environmental > Aquatic > Freshwater > Lake > Sediment | place: USA: Wyoming | collected... | reverse complement strand
TAAGAAGAAAGCTGTCCTGTCCCCCACTCTTGCCGCCTGCTTTACGTTATTGGTTACCAGCACTATGGTGTATTTTTCTTTTAACTTAAGCATCGCCTCCTCTACCTTGGCGGTAGAAATCGGGTCCAGCCCTGAACAGGGCTCGTCAAATAAAATTACCTGCGGCTCTACTGCCAGGGCCCTGGCGATGCACAGGCGCTGCTGCTGCCCGCCGGATAATTTAAAAGCCGATTCCTCCAGCCTCATCTTTACTTCTTCCCAGAGATAAGCCTTTTTAAGCGCAAGCTCCACCCTCTCTGCCAGCTTTTCTTTATCTTTTAAGCCGCCGAGCCTGGCTCCGTAAGCTACGTTATCAAATATGGACAGGGGCAGAGGCAGGGGCAGGGCAAAGACCATACCGACTTTCCTGCGCAGCAATTCTTTATCTATATCCCTGATATCTTCTTTATCCAATTTCACCTCTCCGGACATCCTGAAGTTGGGCTGCAGCTCATTCAGCCGGTTAAGCATCCTTAAAAAAGTGGTCTTGCCGCTAGAGGCAGGCCCGATTACGCTTAAAATTTCATTAGCCTCTATTTCCATATTCAAGCGCTTTAGCGCATGCACGCTGCCAAACCAGATATCCAGTTCATTTATTTCTAACTTCACCATTTCTTTTTCTTCCTGAATTGATAACGTATGATTATCGCCACTAAATTCATAAATAAAACCAGCGCCAGGAGCACAAAGGCAGTGCCGTAACGCACCTTCTCATCAACGTTGGGGACCTGTGTTGAAATAACATACAGATGATACGGCAGAGCCATTACCTGATCAAATATGGAATGAGGTAGTTGCGGCAGGTAAAAAGCCGCCACAGTAAAAAGTATGGGTGCTGTCTCTCCGGCAGCCCTACCCAAACCCAGGATTGTTCCGGTTAATATGCCGGGGATGGCATTGGGTAAAACAATATGCCGGATAGTCTGCCATTTACTTACCCCCAGGGAAAAACTTACCTCCCGGAAAGAATAAGGCACGCTCTCCAGCGCTTCGCGCGAAGTGGTAATAATAATCGGCAGTATCATAATCCCCAGGGTCAGCGAGCCGGAAAGAATAGATGCGCCGAATTTAAAAAAGACCACAAATAATGCCAGGCCAAAAAGCCCGTAAACTACCGAAGGCACGCCGGCTAAATTGACAATCGCCAGCTTAATCAGCCGGGTGAGCAGGTTATCCCTGGAATATTCGCTTAAGTATATCGCCGCCAGAAGCCCGATGGGCAAAGCAAAAATGATGGCTCCGGCTACCAGGTATATCGTGCCGAGGATTGCCGGGAATATCCCTCCTGCGCGCATCCCCTGCCTGGGTATATCCGAAAGGAATTGCCAGTTGATAGCAGGCAACCCTTTCTGCACAATAACCAGCACAATCAGGCCTACGGGTATTACTATTAAAAGGGTCGCCAGAAATAAAAAGAAAAAAGCGATATTCTGCGCCCTATAGGGATTCTTCATTGCTGCCTCTTATGCAGGAATAAATCTGCGGTTACATTCACTATAAAACTGATGATAAATAAAACAATGCCTATGGCGAATAACGCAAAGTAATGCTCGCTGCCGACTACCGTCTCCCCCATTTCAGCCGCAATGGTAGCGGTTAGCGTCCTTACCGGCGCTAAAATACTCCCCGGCATAACCGCGGCGTTTCCGGTAATCATCATCACTGCCATAGTCTCTCCGACGACCCTGCCAAGGCCCAGCATAACCGCAGCCACTATGCCGCTGGATGCTGCCGGAAGGATTACACGCCAGATAGCCTGCCAGTGCGTTGCCCCTAAGGCAAAGGCGCCTTCCTTGTAGGACCTGGGCACGGAATAAAGCGCGTCTTCCGCAATGGAAACTATCGTAGGCGTCGCCATCAAAGCCAGCATTATTGAACCGGATAGGGCAGTCAGGCCGGTAGGCAAATGAAAGATATTTTTCACCGCAGGCACAAGAGTCACCATACCGATGAACCCTAAGACCACGCTGGGTATGGCTGCCAGTAATTCTATGCCTGCTTTAAGAATTTCCTTGATTTTGGCAGGCGCTATCTCAGCAATGTAAATCGCGCAGCCCACGCCTATGGGAATAGAAATAAACGCAGCGCCCAGAGTAACCAAAAGCGAGCCGAGTATCAAAGGAAGTATTCCCAGCTGAGGCGGTTCTGAAATGGGATACCAGCTCCTGCCGAAGAGAAATTTAAAAGGGCTTGCATTTTTAAATACCGCCAGCCCTTCCTTAAGCAGGAAGAGGAAAATCAGCGCCACAAAAAACATGGAAGCTAAACCGCAGATTAGAATAAGCTTTTCAATAACGAACTCTTTAATCTTACGCATAATACTTATTCTTTAATGGGTACGAAATCCGTAGCCAGAACAATATCCTGGCCTTCTTTGGAAAGTACAAAATCTATAAACTTTTTCACCAGCCCTTGCGCAGAGCCATTGGTATACAAAAACAACGGCCGACAGATGGGGTATCTGCCGTTTAAGACATTTTCTATTTTTGGTTCGACATATTCTGATTTTGCGTCAGGGGCCACAGCCACGGCTTTCTGTTTGGCGGATATGTATCCCATGCCATAATATCCTATGGCGGCCGGATTACCCGCCACCTCGTCCGCAATCGCCTGGGAAGAAGAAAGAAGCAGCGCTCCCGGGGCAAATTCTTCTTTGCCGTCGGGGTTTCCTTTTCTTAATACGTGTTCCTTAAAATAAACGTGGGTGCCGGAGTTTACCTCACGCGAGAGCACCACGATTTTTTCATCCTTTCCGCCGAGCTCCTTCCAGCTGGAAACCTTGCCCGTAAAAATTGCGGCTAACTGCTCAAGCGTAAGTTTATTTACGGGGTTAGCCGGGTTTACCACCACCGCCAGCCCGTCTAAAGCCACCTTTATTTCCTGCGAGTTTACGCCTTTCTGTTTGGCCAAAGCAACTTCTTTCTCTTTGATATTACGCGAACTCATGGCAATGTCACAGGTGCCGCTAATGAGACTAGAGAGCCCTGTGCCTGAACCACCTCCGGTAACCGCGATAAAATCTCCCGGGTTTTTCTCCATATACTTCTCCGCCCAGGCTTGAGCCAAATTCACCATAGTATCTGAGCCTTTAACTTGCAGAGAATTTTTTGCCTGGCCAGCAAGGCAATAGCCAAAAAGAATAGTTAACGCCAAAACAAGACATAATTTTTTTACCATAGTTTCCTCTCTGTATGTAAAATTTTTAGAAAGCTAATTTTAACTTCGCGCTGAGCACATTTGTATCATTCCAGGTGCAAACACCGGTGTTCTTGGTGCTCCTGAATATATAGCAGAGCTCTCCCTTCAAATTCTTTGCAAGCGTAAAAGCAAAACCGGCGTATAGCCTGTTTTCGTTCAAATCTATCCCGTTAAATTTAAAGAAGATCTCGTCGGAAACCATGGGCTGGATCTGGAACCTGGTGAATTTCCAGGGGAATTTTATATCCAGCTTGTTGCGGAACCTCCACTGATTCGCCTGATAATCAAAATAGCGGTATTCAATGCGGGTGCGGTTAGAAAGGCTAAAGCCCGCGGGATTCCAGTAGGTAAAAGCAACTAAATATGGCTCGGTTTCATCACGGAATTTACCGGCCTTCTTTTCCTTGATATAGCGCAGGCCTCCTCCGAAATTAAAATACTGATTGAGCAGGTAAACATAACCTTCATCATAGTGCTGATAATAGAAATCGCTGGCATTATCGCCCCAGCGGAACTCCTGCTCAAAGGCAAGCTTTGAAGATTTATTGAGTTTTACCTCTTGGGCATCCGTATTCCACACCTGAAAATCATGGTTATCGTAGGCATATGCCCTAAAAGCTACCGTATTCAAGAACAAAACTAAAACCAATAATTTCATTTTACTCAAAGGATGTTACCCCCTGGTTATGCCTAATATTTTGTATCTTAGGATTCCGGCGGGAATTTTAATTTCAACCAAATCGTCTTTTTTATGGCCTAAGAGGGCATTGCCTACGGGAGAGGCAATGGAAATCTTGCCTTGCGCATAATCGGCTTCTATTTCCGATACCAGGGTATATTCCAACTGTTCTTGCGAATCTAAATCCTCCAAGCGCACGGTCGCGCCTATGAGAATTTCATCTTTAGACATAGCCTCATTATCCAGGATGCGCACAGGGGCCAACTTGTTTCCTAATTCGGCTATCCTCTGTTCATTATGCGCCTGCGCCTCTTTGGCAGCGTCATACTCGGCATTTTCGGAAATATCTCCGTGCGCCCTTGCCTCTCCCACTGCCTTAGAGAGCTCCTTGCGTTTTACTGTTTTAAGATACTCCAGTTCCTGCATTAATTTTTCATATCCGGCCTGAGTCAAATATATTTCCGGCATATGTTATCTCCTTTGGATAGGCCTGCAGGCATTCACGCATACCCCGCAGACATACTGGTCAACCAGGCGCTGTTTCTGGAAACCCTGCAGTTTTTCAAAACATCTGTGATGGTCAAAATCCGCCGGGTTTTCCTTTATCGCCTGCGCCGGGCAAGCCTTAAGGCAGAGTAAACAGGAAGCGCAACTGCCTTTGGCGGGTTTATCTGTTTTTAAAGGCATGTTCGTAAGCACAGAAACTAAGCGCAGCTGGCTGCCTAATTTCCCGTTGACTAAAAGATTATTCCTGCCGATCCAGCCCAAGCCTGCTAAAACAGCCAATTGTTTGTGTGAAAGGTGGGCCTTCTGATTCTGCCAGTCTAAGATTTGTGAAGCAGGGATATTTAAAGCAAGGAAACCCTGTGACTGGATAAAATTACCCAACCTTAAGCTCGCTTGGTCTAAGAAGGTATTTACCGTGCGGTAGTGATGGAAATACAATTTGGTGGGCTGGTTGGTAATCTCCTCTAAAACTCCTGCGGATAACCGTAATCCTAAGACAACTGCCCTGTCTAATTTCTTTAATACTTCCTGCGTAAGTAAAAAATCCGTCTTCACCCGGGATATATCCGCCACGCCGAATAAATCTACGCCTAATCCGCTGGCAAACTTTTTAAGCCTAAGGTAATTTTTCTCTTTCTGCATTTATCTTCCTTAAATAGACCATCAGGATAGAAATGGCGGCGGGCGTCACTCCTGAGATACGCGAGGCCTGGCCTAAATTCAGCGGCCTGAATTTATCTAATTTTTCTTTTATCTCGCGGGAAAGCCCGGGGATATCCGCGTAGTTAAATCCTTCGGGAAGCCTGATTTTCTCAAGGTGCTTAAACCTCTCTACCTCTACCAGCTGCCTCTTAATAAATCCGGAATATTTTACCTCAATTTCAATTTGCGCGAAAGCAAATTCGGGTATGCTTATTTTTGTATCTAGAGTTTTTTGCAAATCCCCTAAATTTACCTGCGGCCTTTTTAAAAGCTCCTCCAGCGTCGCTTGTTTCCTAAGGGGTGCGCTGCCCAGCTCCAAGAGCAGATTATTTAAACCTGCCTGCGGCTGTATCCGCGTATTTTTCAGGAATTGCATTCCTTCTTTGACCGCCTGGATTTTCCTCTCCAGCCTCTCATAGGCCTTCTTCTCTACCAGGCCCAGTTGGTAACCTATTTTTGCCAGGCGCGCATCCGCGTTATCCTCGCGTAAGAGCAGGCGGTATTCCACGCGCGAGGTAAACATACGGTAGGGCTCAAGAGTGCCTTTGGTGGTTAAGTCGTCCAGCAAAACGCCGATGTAACTGGTGGAGCGGTCTAAAACCAGCGGCTCTTTTTGCCTACTGCGCAAGGCGGCATTAATGCCGGCAACTAAACCCTGCGCTGCTGCTTCTTCATAGCCGGTAGTGCCGTTGATTTGTCCGGCAAGATACAAATTTTTTATTGCTTTTGTTTCCAGCGTCGGATAAAGCTGGGTAGGTTCAACTACCGTATGCTCTATGCCATAGCCAAAACGGACAACCCGCGCATTTTCCAGGCCGCTGATAGAATGCAGCATCTCCAATTGCGCATCTTCAGGCAGGCTGGTGGATAAACCATTGGGGTAAATCTCATCTAGAGACAACCCCTGCGGCTCCAGGAATACCTGGTGCCTTTCTCTATCGCTGAATTTTACTACTTTGTCTTCTATAGACGGGCAATAGCGCACGCCCGTGGCTTTAATCACTCCGGTGTACAGCGGAGAACGGCCTAAATTATCCCTGATAATGCGCTGGGTATTTTTATTAGTATAGGTAATGTGGCAGGGGACCTGCTTTTGAATTATTTTTTCCGTGGAAAAAGAAAAGGGCTTAGGGTGCTTATCCCCCTCTTGAAGAATAAGGCCGGAAAAATCTATGCTGTTTTTGTCTATGCGCGGGCAGGTGCCGGTCTTAAAGCGCAAGATATTAAACCCCAGTTCCTTTAAATTTTGGCTTAAGGACACAGCGGCCGGCTCATTGAGCCTGCCTGCGCTAAAATTCTTCAGGCCTATATGTATAAGCCCGTTCAAAAATGTGCCGGGTGCAATTACCACGCAGGTTGCGTAAATCTCCTCAACCTCGGCAGTAATTACCCCTTTTACCTCGCCGCCATGCGTAATCAACTTCTCTACCTCTGCCTCTTTTACCTCCAGGTTATCCTGTCCGCTAACTAATTCTTTCATATAGCGGTTATACTTTTGCATATCTATCTGCGCACGCGAAGATTGCACTGCCGCGCCCTTAGAGGCATTGAGTATCCTAAAATTTATGGCGCAGGCATCCGCTGCCCTGGCCATCTGTCCGCCTAAGGCATCAATCTCCTTGACTAACTGACCCTTACCCACCCCGCCTATTGCCGGATTGCAGCTCATCAGGCCGATATTTGCGGCGTTTAAAGTTAATAGTAGGGCCTTACAGCCCAAGCGGCTGGCGGCAACGCTCGCCTCAATTCCCGCATGCCCGGCACCGATGACTATAACGTCGTATTTATCCATAAAAAGGATTATCTATTTTATATAATCTGTTTAAGTTATCCGAGAATTATAAAACGGCGGGAAAGGTTTCTTAACGGCAATGGCTCTTTCTTAGCAAGAATGGGTAGTCTTTGGTCAATCGACCCGAGCGCTTGATAAACTCTTATTTCTAAATTTTGCAAAATATTTATCTATTTCTGGCCTTAATTCAATGCCCGCCTGCTCAAAACAATTCAGTAAATCGGCATACGCTCCTTGTCCGCCGACAAAATCCCAAAATTCATTTGCAACCTTTACCTCTTCCTTTAGATCCAACATCCCTTTCATTGTCCATCTTGCGTACGGTTTTGGCTCATAAGGGTTGTAAGGAATCGCGATAAAAGTTTTTACTTTTGCTGTTTGATTTCGGTAAAAGTACAGCGCTAGCCACTCAAGCATATTCCTTTTATAAGAAATAAAGTCGCCTTTGTTAGGCTTGACTGTTTTCAAATCAAACATAAACACTTCGTCATTTTTTGAAACAAGGAACAGATCAACCTTTACCGATTTGAGCTTGTTCTCTCTTCCTGCCCGCGCCGCTTTTCTTAATTTTTCGGTTTCGTCTATCTTGTTCACTTCTCCGCCGACAGAAAGGTCATTCATTATCTTCTGAATTTCGTTTTGCGCACCCTGGGTTATGATATTTCCAAGCTTATATTGAGTATGAGTTTCCTTAAAAATTGGTTTTGCAAGTTCTTTCGCAACAGGCTCGTAAATGGAGGTTCCAAAAGTTGTGTTTAATGATTGAAGAAAACTGAACAAAGCCATTCTGTCTTTTCCCAATAAACGGTAATGAAACGGCATATTATCCGTTTCCGGCCTGTAATCTTGAAACTTATATCTCAAGCAAGTTTTTATCGTTTCCGTAACGCGGCTTCTATGTTCTTTCGTTAACGCCATAACTGTTAGTTATTCCTCTTTAGCTCTTCCAAAGCATACTCAATTGCGCTATGCCAACGATCACCCATAAAATCTCCAATCTTATCTGCGATGAAACCCAGCTCTTGTCTGCTAAAAACCTTATCTTCGCCCAAAACAGTCGTCACGTCTTCGGCTGTGATTGCATAGAGTATTTTCTTTTTCATGATCTTCCCTCTAATAAATGAAAAATACTTTCGGAATAGGCTGCCTTGTCCCTTTCGGTGCGATTCAAAACCGGCCTTCTGTATTGATTGACTATTTTCATCCCTGCGTTTTCCGCTATTTGCGGGTATATATTGTATTTGTCGTTCGCTACTAGAAAAACATTATAACCCTCGCTTAAAAACTTCTTACAATTTCTTAACACTTCAGATATGCCATGAATATAAGAAGCTCTCGCTTCGCTGCCTTGTCCTTTAGATAGCGGGCCTATTTCTAGTTCATCTCGCCGCTTAAAACCAAATAAATCATAAGCATAAGCATGCTGTTCATGGTAATCAATTAACCCGACGTAAGGAGGGCTGGAAAATATACCTTGTATTTTTTGCTTACTTAATATTTTGGCAAGGTCAGGATTTAATCTACTAACCTCTTCATTAACATCTATCGTCCGAGCATCACCGGTCAGACAAATTTGCCAGGTATCTGTTCTCAATTTATTAAAAATTTCTAAACGCTGAATTGTATCAATACTATATCTCTCCCACCAACTAAAAATCGAGAACAGCGGCTTACAAATTTTTCCATGCTTTGAACAATAATAAGTTTGCGTGACGGGTTCTTTCAAAGTAGCTAAATCGGAATGGGTAGTGGCACGGCAAGAACGAACCGTTCTACTTAAAATAACCGAAATGAGCTCTTTTATTTCATGATTTTTAATCTGCTTGGTCAGGTCTGCAACAAAATTAATTTCATTCCGAACGTGTTGCAAATACCATTTATCCAAGAAATTATCTGCCTTTTCTTGCTTAATATTTATTTTACGTTCCTTAACAAGCTTGAGAAAAATAGGCAGAAACTCTTTTTCCTTTTCCGCGCCATATTTATATTCATTAATCTGCCCCCTATTAACCTTATATCGGAATCCTGGTGCAGGAAAAAATTTATTGTTAAATTTTGCAAGTTCGGCAAGCAATTCATTCTCAAATTTAACGGTTTCAGAGTTTGCAATAAATGCCTTTAATTTATATGTGATATTTCTTAATTCATTTTGCAATTCGGCACAATTATATTTGCCGAATTTAATATTGCTGATTAATGAATTGAAAACGGATATGTCAACCCCTATTGCGTGCATTCCTAACTCATTTGCCTGCACTAATGCAGTGCCGCTTCCACAAAAGGGATCTAATACGATATCGCCTTTTTTAAAATAAACTTCCTTTTTAAAATTATCTTTGTGACTATCCAAAAAGTATTCGACTAATTGAGGAATGAATTTACCTTTATATGGATGTAGGCGATGGACGTGTTTAGTGGTTTCGGCTTCTTTAACATTATCAAAAGATAATGCCCAATCTAAATCATGGCCCAATTGATTTTTCCAGTTAATCTCTCTTTTACCGTTAAAGGATTTGTAATAATTAATCAATTCTTTCTTGTCAATTACGGCATTGCCATTATTACCGATTTTCTTAATTCTGCCGTATTGAAGCAAGTAGGCGATGTTAGAAGTAGTAACGTTCTTGCCCAGATAGCGGCTTGCCCAAACGCTCGCTTGCTTTATATCCATTAAATCCAGTTCTGCGGTATTACTCATTTGAGTTTTTGCTCCAATTTTTTATCTTCTCTACTATAATAGACGCAAAAACTACTAAAATCTAACACAAAATTTCACGTTTTAATGATGCTCCGTAATTAAAAACTCCCTAACCAGGCATCTTTAGGCAAGGTTTTCCTAAGCGACAACCGGCTTTTAGTCCGGCTATCAGGAAACTGAACATAGCAAATCTATTCCTTTGCTACCTTTACCAATAGGGGCATAATGTCTCGGCCGCATAGTTCTCCTAAGGAGCCAAGATTTGCGGCTCTCTCTGAAAAGCTTAAAGAGCCGTCCGGCTGGATGCTGCCGCCGCAGATTAATAAAGGAACAGGGTCAGAGGTGTGGGCCTTGACTTTGCAGACTGTGGAATGGTCAGCGGTAACCGCAATGATTACCTTCTCCATTTCCAGATTAGGAATGAGGCCGGCAAAGAAGAACTTGTCTATCGCCTCAATCACTTCTTTTTTCTTGCGGAAGTCTCCGTCATGCGCCGGCTCATCCGGGCCTTTGATATGCACGTAAATGCCGCCGTATTCTTTGAGCGCCTCTATCGCCAGTTTTGCCCAGACCGGATAATCCACGTCCAGGTGGCCGCTAGAATCCGGCACCTCAATTATCTCCATCCCCGTCAGGAGCGCAATCCCTTTTTCTACCGGCATCTGCACAAAGGAGCCGAACTTCAGGTTAAACAGGCTGCCGATAGCGGGAAATTTGGGGAGATGGTCGCCGGCATCGCGCGATAAAATCAGGTTTCCGGGGAGCTTGCCTTGCGTTACCCTCTTTTTATTCAGGGCTGACTCATTGAGGGCTTTTTGCGACTTGCGGGTGAACTCATTTAAAAGCAAAGCCGCTTCCTGCGCCTCTTTTGAATTTTCATATCCGGGCATAGGGCAAGACTCAGCCACGAAATTCTCGAATCCCTCTTTAGCTACGCCAAAAACCCCTTCCCGGGCATAGGCAGGGTCAGTATTGGTAATCCAGCCGGATAATCTAGAACGCATCCCCCTTATTACCAGGACCCCCCGATGGCCTATGGTATTTTTAAATTCAAAAGTGGCACTTGAAAGAGTAACCTTCGAATTTATTTCTTTGGCCAGGCCGGTCGCTTCCTCGGTGGTCAGATTCCTGCCCACCCTGCGGTCTTTAATACTTTTACCGTCCTGGGCAACAGTGGCAAAATTAACCCGTAAAGCTACGTCCCCGTCATGGACGCTCAGGCCTTCGGCAAAAGATTCTAAAGGGCCGCGCCCGGTATAATACTGCTGCGCGTCGTAGCCTAAAAGACTGATCACCGCAATATCCGACTCCGGGGCAATGCCCTTTCCTACAGGATATACTAAGCCGGTTTTTCCGCGCTGGGCAAGGCGGTCCATATTAGGCGTAAGCGCTGCCTCCAGCGGGGTCTTATTATCTAATTCGGCAATAGGCAGGTCGCCCAAACCGTCCAGTACTATATATAAGATTTTTTTCATATCTTAAATTCCAAATCACAAATTCCAAATTACAAACAAATTACAATACCCAATGACCAAAATTTAAAACCAACTTGTTGGTTTTATATTGTGATTTCGGTATTTGGTATTGTTTGTGATTTGTGTATTGTGATTTGTGATTTTAATCACTGTTAGCACTTCGAAAAACCGCAGGCATGGCACTTCTGGCAGCCTTCTTCATGGCGCAGCGCACCCCCGCAGTCAGGGCAGACCCCCACTATTTCTGCGTGATGGCTGGTAGCGGAATCCAAAGTAAAACCTTCATCCTCATTGGAATGTTTCATGGGTAAGGGCACGGCCTCTGCTACAACTTTTACCGCCTGAATATTCACCAGCCGCTTCTCGATAACCCTGGCAATGGCATCTGCGCAGGAAAAAATACGCTGACCCTTTTCCCAGGAAGGGCTGGGGCAGCGGATATTGCGTAACTGCTCGATAATCGCCTTTACTTCTATCCCTGAGCGAAAACCTAAAGAAACCAGCCTGCCGATAGCCTCAAGCTGAGATGCGGCGCAGCCGCCGGCTTTACCCATCTGCGTAAAAAGTTCAAAAGGATTACCCTCTTCGTCTACGTTTATGGTCACATAGAGGTTGCCACAGCCGGTAGAAACTTTGGTGGTAGTGCCGATAATGACTTCCGGCCTGGGCCGGGGCACAATTTCCTTCTTTAAACCGCTATCCCTTTCCTTCTGCTTCTCTTCCTGCTGGGGGTTGCCGATATTTAAAACCTGCTCTTCGCGGCTCTTATCGCGGTAAATAGTAATACCTTTACAGCCTAATTCATAAGCTAAAAGATAGGCCTTACGCACATCTTCCATAGTTGCTTCATGGGGAAAATTTATAGTTTTGGAGGTAGCGTTATGCACATATTTCTGGAAGGCTGCCTGCATACGCACATGCCACTCCGGAGAAATATCATGGGCAGTAACGAATATCCTTTTTATGTCCGAGGGAATCTCCTGTATCTCCTGGATGGAAGCGCTCTCCGCTATTTTTTCCATAAGTTGCCTGTTGTAAAATCCCCTTTCGCGCGCAACCTCCTCAAATAACGGCTCTACCTCTACCAACTTATCGTTATCCATTACATTACGGTAATAGGAAATGGCAAAGAGCGGTTCAATCCCCGAAGAAGAGGGCCCGGCAATAATACTGATGGTGCCGGTGGGCGCAATAGTGGTCAGTGTGGCGTTACGCATCTTCGCGGGGTTATCCTTCCGGTCGTAAATACTGCCCTTAAAAGAAGGGAACACGCCTTTGGCCGCACCCAGCGCCAGGGATTTCTTTGTTGCCTCCTCCAGTATGAAAGACATCACCTTCTCGGCAAGCGCTACTGCCTCCTCGCTGTTGTAAGGTATGCCCAGTTTGATTAAGAGGCTGGCCCAGCCCATCACACCCAGGCCTATCTTACGCGTGAGTTTTGTCGCCTTTTCTATCTGGGGCAGGGGGAATTTATTTACGTCTATCAGGTTATCCAGGAAGTGCACGGCTAAATGCGTTACTTCCTTTAATTTTTCCCAGTCAATTTCATAACGCAAGCCCACCTTCTTATACAAAACAGCCAGGTTTATGGAGCCTAAATCGCAGCTTTCATAAGGAAGAAGATTCTGTTCGCCGCACGGATTGGTCGATTCAAACTTGCCTAACTTTGGCGTAGGATTAAAGTCATTCATCCGGTCCATGAAAATAACTCCCGGCTCCCCGTTCTTGTGCGCCTGTTTTACAATTAAATCAAAAACCTCTTTTGTATTAAGGCGCCTGGTTACTTTTTGAGAATGGGGGTCAATTAAATCATAATCCTCGCTATTTTCCAATTTTTTCATAAAATCCTCGGTGATGTTAACCGAGATATTAAAGTTGTTTATCTGTTTATCATTTTCTTTGCAGGTAATGAATTCCAAAATATCCGGATGGTCTACGCGCAAAATCCCCATGTTTGCACCCCGACGGGTGTTGTGGCTGACAAAACCATTGGCTATATAGGTGTTATTCTCGGGGACAGAAAGGTCTAAGGTGAAATCGCTACCTTTTTTTATCCTGACCACCCTGTCATAGAATTGGTGATTAGAAAGAAACCAGTTCAAGGTAGGGTTATTACGAATTTCTGTATGTTTATCGGCTAATTTTATAAGGCGCATACGCGTAAGATTACGGGAAGCGCTTACACTATCAAGATAATGTTGTATATCCCGATAAAGCTTAAAATTAGCTCCACGTTTTGAACGATTAGGCCCACAGCCTCTTCCAGGACCATTGTAGATTTGACGCAAAAGTTCTTCCTGATGAGGGATAATATCATTAAACTCCCAAGCCCCGCTCAGGGATTTTTTAATCTTCTTATTCTTTAAGGAACTGATAAACCCAATATCCTGCGCAAACCTTTTTATCCCTTCCTGAGTAATTATGCTTAATTTATATAGCGGCTTCTTGCCAAAAGCTCCTTTTCTATTCTTGCTAACCCTGATTCTTGAAGGCACGCCTAGTGATAAAAGCAATAACTGAGCATTAAACATCAAATTTCCGGAGATGCTTGCTAAAGAGGGATAACCCTCTTTGCTCACATAGCCATCAGCGCTAAAAAGGCCGCACAAAAACCCTTGAGCAAATTCTTTTCCTGCCCTAAAGACAATTTCTGGAACATCTGCATTCCGGGCGGATTTTTTTTCAATGCCAATTTGCCTGAACCAGTTTACTAGTGTCGTAGCGTTTAAAAAATAATTAGTGCTTTTATCGTTCTTTTTCTTTTGTAAACTGAATTTAAGCCCGAATAATTCTTTAGTAATCTTATATATATGTTCTCTTAAGTCTTTGTCCTCATCATTAATGGTAAAAATCAATCTGCCAGTGCCTCTTTTATTTATAGTCATTGCCCCGTCGCCAACAAAGAATCCCACAAACTCGCCCAATTCTAAAGAAGGCTTCGTAGGTAAAGATACCTTCTGAGCGTTGAAATGCGGTTGAATAGCTAGTTTAGGCAAAGGATAATTCCCTTCTTGAATGTAGGTATCTTTCTGCAAAGCAAGCCAATCTCCTGGCCGGATATCTTTTATATGTCTCCAGATATAATTTCCTTTTTTATCAATAACCCGCAACCTGTGTTCTAGCGTTGCACTGACAGAATACCCGTTGTAAGTTGTAATTTTACGAAGTTGGGCTAGTCCATTATTATAAAATTCATCCGAGACAGCAAGCCCATTATCAGTAGCTACTGTAAACGGCCTTCCATTATGCGGATGCCAACTGTTAGACTCTGTATCTTTGGGGCCCAGGCTTTTTATCTTTACTAAACCAAATTCTGTAGAAATCCTTGTGCTCGGGACAACACAACCGCCCTGCTTTACCGCCTCGGTTGCGGAATCATAAACCCGCATAAAAGAAACCGGCCCTGAAGCAACTCCTCCGGTGGTTTTGACCATGGCATTTTTCGGCCGCAGGCGGGAGAAAGAAAATCCTGTGCCGCCGCCTGACTGATGGATTAAGCTGGTAATCTTTAAGGTTTCAAAAATCGATTCCATGGAGTCCTCGATGGGAAGACTAAAACAGGCGGAGAGTTGGCCCAAATCTTTTCCGGCGTTCATAAGACAGGGGGAATTAGGCATAAATTCCAGGCTACTCATTATCCGGTAAAAGGCCTCTTTTAAAGAATCTACCTGGCCGCTGGAGCGGCCGTATAATTTATCGGCGCCGGCAATAGCCGTGGCCACGCGCAGGAACATCTCTTCAGGCGTCTCAATGACTTTGCCCCGCTCGTCTTTCTTGAGGTACCTCCTCTCCAGGACTTTCAGCGCATTGCCAGACAACTTCAACATTATTACCTCCTATTATTACAGATAGGGATAAAGACTTTAATCTTTCCTCTTTAATATAAAAAAGTATACCTTACCTCTCTTTGGCTGTCAAGGGAAAAATACAATATGTGGTGTAGTCTTGTCCAATAATATACAATAAGTTGTGTTAAGCAGAGCTTACCGGCTGGCAGGATTCCCTGACCACTAACTCCGTCGGAAGAACAATTCTTTCTATTTTTTCCGTGCCTTTGGCGGAACTCATCAGTTTACTTAATACTTTAACACTCTCCTCTGCCATTTTAATCAAGGGCTGCCTGACGGTAGTAAGAGAGACAGGGCCGTAGAGGCCGGAGGGGTTATCATCAAAACCCACAATGGATAAATCTTTTGGTATTTCGTGGCCTGCTTCTTTGGCCACAGCCATTACCTCCAAGGCCATAGAGTCAGAGGCCACAAACACCGCGGTTGCTGGTTCCCCCATTTTTAAGAGTTTCTCCGCAGCGCTCCTGGCCTGGCCGCGGGAATAATCCGTCTTAAAAACATACTTTTCGTCAAAAGGTATTTTCTTTTTGGCAAGCGCTTTTTTATACCCCTCAAGCCTCTGCGCCGCTGCCTGGGTCACCAGGTCCCCGGTTACGTGCGCAATCCGCTTATGGCCTAAACTGATAAGGTAATCCACTGCTGCCTCTGCACCCCCCGCATTATCAATGGAGATGCAGCTTACCTGCGGGTCGTCAACGTAATTATTGATAACCACGATAGGCAGGCCCGTCTTTAACGCCTCTTCAAACTGCCGGCGGTTGCCGATAATATCCGCAAAGATTAAACCGCCTACGCCTTTTAAGGAAATCTGCGTGCGGCTGTCCGCCAGATGCAGCAAGAGGTCCAGTTTTAATGCCCCGCAGAGAGTCCCTATCCCGCGTATTAACTCCAGGGCATAAAAGGAATAAAACACCCCTTCGTAACGGGGTATAATCAGCGCGACCACATTGCTCCTGCCGGTAGCCAGCCGCTGGGCAAGCACTGAGGGTTCAAATTTAAGTTCTTTTACCGCTTCCAGGACCTTAAGCCGGTTTTTTTCTTTGACAGAGGGGAATTTATTGATCACGCGCGAGACGGTGGTGATGGATACGCCTGCTAAGCGGGCAACGTCTTCTATGGATATAGTTTTGGAAGGGCCTTTTCTGAGGCGAGTCATTTACGACGACAGACTTGCTTATCTAACTTGATCCCCGACCTTAATGGGGCTGGATTCTTTCTTTATGTCGCAGGCAGTGATATCCCGGCGTACCTGCACGGCTTCTATTTTGGCGATAACATTATCGTCCCGGTAGACGCTGAAGATATCCCCCTGCTTAATCCCCGCATCCTGGCCTAAATCTATGACTACAAAATTATTCTCTCTGTTTACCGCCAAAACCCTGCCGCCAGCCGCGGGTGGACTGAATTCCTGCGCAGACGCTTGGCGCTCCTCCTGCGGCCGCACCACTATCGCAGGCAATTGCACTGCGGATTCCTTTTCTTCTGCCTGAGCTGGCGCCTGCTGCGCCTCTGTGGGGGCAGCCTCTATCTGTTGTTTAATTTCGCCTATCTGGGACATTCTCTCTCTAAGCATGGCCTCCATATCGCCAAACCTGCGCTCCAGGTTAGCATTATCTACCTCCAGTTCCTGAAGCCTTTTATCCATGGCCGCCTTACGGTTAATCAGGGTCTTTAGCTGGCGCACTAAAAGCGCATTGTCCTTCTTTACCGCCCCCAGTTCATTCTGTATGCGCATCTTTTCATTCTTTTCGCTGACTAACGCTTGAGTTAAGGTATCGGCCATTTTCTGGTTGTATTCAAAGCGGTGTTCTAAGTCCGCCCTCTCGCGGCTTAAACTCTTGACATCCATTTCTAATATGCCCTTGGCACGCTGCAGCTGTTCGTTGGCTATCTGGGTAGACCTTAATTCCTTGCGTATGCCCTCTAACTGTATTTCCAGCTCTATTTTTGCCTTAAGGATACCTGCCCAGTAGGCATCGCTTATTTGCAAGCCGCCTTCCGGCGGAGCGCCCGCGACGGGAAGAGTTGCCTGTTTCTGCGGCTGCTGCGCTTTTAGTTTTTCCGCCAAGGCGCTCTTCTCTGCCTGGGCCGTTTCGTACTTTTTCTGCAATTCCTCTTTTTCGCCGCCGGCCTTATCCAATTCCGCCCTCAACACGCTGATTTTATTTTCATTTTCGCGCAGGCTGCCGGTGAGTTTCTCAAGGTTAATTTTTAAAGATAAGTTTTCGCTCTTTAAATCTTCATTCTGGCGCTGCAATGCTTGTCTTGCGCTTAAAGAGGCCAGGAACAGGAAAAGACCTATCAGGGCCAGGCCGCCAAGCCCGATGAGGATATATTTTGTCTTCTGCATTTCTACCCTACCATAATTGAGCGAATAACTTGCGCATTACTAAACTCGCCGCACCCAAAGCCACCGCGTTTTCCTTCAACTGCGAATAGGCGATTTTTAAATCCTCTGTTGCCTCCCTGAACGCCCACTCCTTCACCGTGAGGTTGACTTTTTTAAGGAAATCCTCTCCCGCCTCCTCAAAACCGCCGCCGATAATCACTGCCTGCGGGTTTAAGAGGTTTACCAGATAGGCAATTTTAATACCCATCCTCTTGGCTGCCGCATCCAGAGAGGCCAGCGCCAGATCATTTTTTGCGCGCGAGGCGATGAAGACGCTTTTTAAATCCACGTTTTCTAAATTGCTGGCGGTAAGTTTAAAAAATCCGGCTGCCTTTTCTTTCTCGGCCTTAAGCCTGGACTTTATATCTTCAACCACGCCTAAGTCCATCTCCCAGCGTTTAATAAAACAGGTATCTGCGGCCGCGCAATTAAAAAGCCCTTCTTCCTTATAATTATGTACAGCGACTTCTCCGGCATAACCCTGGGCGCCCCTGTAGACTTCTCCGTTAAGCATTATGCCGCAGCCCACCCCCGAAAACATATAGAGCACGTTTGTAAAACCCTGATTTATGCCCAGCCAGTGTTCGCCGAAACAGGCGGAGGTTGCGTCATTTTCAATGAGCGTAGGCAGGTCAAATTCCTTCTCAATTAAATCTTTAAGCGGCAGGTCCACCGACGCATAGGCATAATTATGGTCTATCTTCTGCGGCCAGTGGATGGAATTGTTTTCCTTATTGATCAAGCCGGCAACGCCTATGCCTATGCCCCGGATGCCGGAGGTATATTCTTTGGAACGCCGCAGGATTTCGCGCACGATTTCAAGGAGGCACTCGGCAATCTCTTTGACGGATTGCCGGGGACGGGCAATCTGGGTCTTGGTGATGATGTTCCCTTTGAGGTCGACCAAGAGGCCCACCATATTCATCAGGTTAAGCCCCACGCCGATGACAAAGCCGGCCTGCGGGTTTAAATCCAGCAAGACCGGCCGCCTGCCGCCTTCGGAGACATCCAGTTCTTTCTCGTAAACCAGGTTGTGTTTTATGAATTCGTCAATGTAGTTGGAAATGGTCACTACATTTATGCCCATCTCTTTGGAAATGTCCGGACGGCTGATGGGCCCGCGCTTTCTCAGGATCTCCAGTATGTCAATATTGCGCCTTTCTTTCTCCGTCAGCTCTTCTCTTTGGAAGTCTATCGCGCGCATACCGCTTATGATGCCTTTCTTTTAGAATTTGGTATGGGAATAATCCTTTATAAATTTATTAACTATATCATTTATACTACTAAAAAAATATAAGTCAAGTTTTTTCGCAGGATAAAATGCACGATAAAACTGCTTGCAATATACCCTAATCTTGATAGAATACATTCCTTCAATTTAACGCGGAGTAAGTAAAATAGATATGGCGCTAGCAAGGAAGATACTGGGGCTACCGAAACATTGTTTTAAAACCCTCTATAACTGGACGGCGCACTGGGCAAAAACAGCGCAGGCGCCTTATGCGCTTTTTGCAATCGCTTTCATGGAAAGTTCTTTCTTCCCCATCCCTCCGGATGTCCTGCTCATTGCCATGGTAGCGGCCGCACAAAAAAAATGGCTGCGCGACGCGGCAATCTGTACGGCAGGTTCGGTGGCCGGGGCTTTCTTCGGCTATTTTATCGGCTGGGGTTTATATGAAACTTTTGGCAGGGCAATCGTCAACACTTATCATCTAGGGCCTATGATGGAGCTGGTAGGGCGCAAATATGCAGAGAATGCCTTCCTGACCGTATTTACCGCGGCCTTTACTCCCATACCCTATAAAGCGATTACTATCGCCGCGGGGTTATTCCGTATTCCCCTGCTCACGCTTCTTGTCGCTTCCATTATCGGCCGCGCAGGCCGCTTCTTCCTTGTCGCCGGGGCGCTAAGGCTTTTTGGAAAAAGCATCGAAAGGACTATAGAAAAATATTTTGACCTTTTTTCGCTAATTTTTATCCTGCTGTTAGTCGGCGGGTTCCTGGCGCTAAAATACCTGAAGTAACCCTTTTTTTAATAGATATCCACCATTTCAATATTATGGTCGATGACGCCGGAGGCAGATACTACTACGAGGTTTATTTCTTTTGTGCCGGGGATATAGCTGGTATTAAAAGAGGATTCATTTAACGCTGGGTTCCCGGTGCTGCCGGTATGGCCTGACCAGAGGTATTGCAGCTCTACCTGCATGCAGCCGGTTTCTCCGGCAGAGGCAAGAGAACTTATATTTATACTCTCATCCTTCTTTGCTTTATAGGCGCTGGAATCCAGCTCTAACTTGTGTGCATCAAAAAGAGACGCCCGGCCTTCTAGAGCAACATCCAAAAATGCCTTAAGATTATATTCTATTACCCGGCCCTCTTCTATCTCTTTTAACCTTTCTCTGGCCAGCGCTGCGGTATCGGCAAAATTATTCCCTGCCAGCCCTATCAGTTTATTATAGTATTCTTTTGCTCCCGTCAGATCAGACTGCCACTGGGCTAATAAACCTAACTGATAAAGCCCGGAAATAGACTGCGGGCTTAATTCTTTTTTCTGCGCCAACCTCTCAAAATACTCCCTGCCTGCCTTTAAATCCCTTAATATATATGTATGGATAATGCCTATTTTATACGTGGCCTCGTCAGAATGGGTGGTTAAAGGGAAAAGCGCCAGCAAGTCCTCATACAAATCTTTGGCCTTTTTGTATTCCTTTGCCTTCTCCAAGTTAAAGCAGCGCAAATACATTAGTCCCTCGTCAAAAGCGCCCCTGCCGCCAGTCTCTTCTATTTTCTGGAATATCTTTTCCGCATAAAGCATATCGCTTGGGCCTGTGCGTTGATAGGCAAAGACCCTGGCGATTTCCGCTAAGCCCGAGATTATTTTTTCTTTTTGAACGGCATTAGCGATCCTGTCAATATAAGCATCGTAAATAGGCTCTGCCAGTTCCAGGTTGCCCTCTTTATAAAAGCCGGCTGCTATATCTCTTAACTCGTCATCCTTTAATCCCGAGGCAACTATTTTACCCGCATAAACCTTGTATAGTTGGCGGGCCTTTGCCTTTTCTCCGTAAGTAAAAAGTTTATCCGCGACTTCTTTGATGGGTTTTATATCTGTGGGCCCTTTGGCGTATTCCGCAACGGAATTAAGCAGGTCGGAGAACGACTGCTCTGCGAAAACATCCTGCTGTTCCCGGTGGAATTGCCAGGCAAGGAGCCTGGCATAAATATGTAAAGTATCCGTAGGGCTAGTTGCCTGAATAGCCTTTTGCGTGCCCACGGTTACCTTGTCCCTGTAACTGGCGCCCCGGGTAAAATACTCATCCCAGGATTGATTAGCTTCCAGGAATTTCAGCTGCTGGTAACGCGTAAGCGCGCTGTAATAATCAATAAACGGCTCCAACTCCTTCCTGTTGCGGCCCAGAGAATCCAGGTAATCCAGGAATTGCGTAAACTTATTCTCTTTAAGATACAAATCCTTTATTTCCTCAAAAGGCGCATAAAGCTCCTGCGCAGTCCTGGCCTCAATAATCTGCTTGCTCAAAACAACCAGCCTGTTGCCTTCCTGAGCAAAGGCTAAATGACAAATGACAAAATTCCTGCCTGCCGGCAGGCAGGCAAAGCACAAAATAAATCCAAAGCTCAAAATTAAAAACGAAAGTTTTGACATTTGAATTTTGTGCTTTGTCATTTGGATTTTACCTTTTTATTCTTCCTGCCCAATACGGGATTCTTCCAGAATTCCCTGAGCAGGTAATAACTCTTGCGCGGGGAACGCTTATCCAGGCCGAATTCCTTCTCGTCCGGGGATAAGGCCACAATGCCAAACCACTCCTCATTCATATTTTTGTTATCCGGCGCCTTTATGTCAAAATAATAACTGCCGTTTGACCAGCCTGCCTGCGTATCCTGCACCTGCCAGCCTCCAGCATCATATTCGTTATGTTTCCACCATTCATCCGTCCATTCAAATATTATGCCGCCTAAGGCGTTGCCCGCGCCTTCTTTATTCTGCGCTAGGTTCTCATAAATCTGCCTCCACTGCGACTGCAGGAAAAAGGCCTGTGCATTCTGGTCTTCCTTATTCAGATAGGCATCATAGGCGTCCGCGCCGAATTCAGATAAGACCAGCGGCCGGTCAAATGTCGCCTTTAGGGAGTTAAACAGGTTGCCGAAGGTTTTCCCCCGGTAAATTATACAGGCAACAAAATCAATATCCGGGCAAACCTGATTGGCAGTGTCTAATCCTATCAACTCTCCGTTGCCCAGGCCTACAGGGTGGTTAGGGTCTATCCTGTGGATCTGTCTTGCTAATTCATTGACAAAGGAATAATAAACCTTAGCGCGCATTGCCCTGCGTTTTAGAGGGTCCGGCTCTTTATCTATTTCGTCGGTAGACCAGGGCCGGACCTGGCCGGCAATAGAATAATTATTTTCATTGCCCAGAATCCAGAACAATAATCCCGGCTCATCCTTATAGGCGCCTACCATATCCAGGACTTCCTTTTTTATCTTCTCCTGAAAATCCTTATCCCCGTAAAACGGCCCGGGATATTCCCAGAACCCCAGCCAACTGCCCAGCGCAGTGCGTATACGATAGCGCTCGTATAAATCCCTGATTACGTTACGCACTTCCTGCGAGTCATTGTGCGCCTGATAAAACCTTACGGTATTAAGGCCCATCTCCTGCATCAGTTTTCCGTCTACCAACCAGGGCTTAGCCGGGTCTGACCACCAGTCATATTCGTAATTTTTGCCGATGGGGATAGGGTTATAACAGGCGCCTTTTATAATGTAGGGCCTGCCGTTTACTATGAGCCGGTAGCGGCCGAGGGAGAGTTTCTTGATGTAGACCCTGGGGCCGGACGCGCAGCCTGCCCCTATAAAAATAAAGGTTAATAAAAAAATAATGGCGAGGCAAAACTTTTTCATTCGTTTATTCAGTAGGGACGGTTCTCAAGGGGACACTTTTGCTTTGAGTTGAGAACCGTCCCTATGGCGTTATTCGTACTTTATTTCGTCCAGATAGAAGGTTGCGCCTTCCAGATTATTGTCAATATTGGTGGACCAGCAGAAACCGCCGATGATGTAAGACATATCTTTGCCCTTTAAATCAATGCTGTACTGGGTCCATTCCTTATTCAGGATAACCGGGCCTATGCCGGATGAGTCAGAATCGGAATATTCGCCCATTATCCCGCCCACCTTGAACTCTTCAATGCGCTCACCGCCTTTTGCGCCGCGCAGCCAGAAGGTCAGCTTAGTGGCCTTGGTAAGGTCAAAACCCGCATCCACCGTGCCCCAGTTGTTCGCCGGGTTCTGCCAGTATATACCTGCCCAGCGCGCTCCCTGCGCTGCTTTCCCGTTGTAGATTATTTTAATGCAGCTATCTCCGAGGTAGGGGTCCTCTTTGGATGCGCCGTCATATTTTATGTCTCCGTAATCGCCCATCCAGCCGCTGGGGATAAAATGGTTATGCGCGGAGGAGCGGTCAGAATAGACATAAAAAGGCACATTCTCCTGCTTCTTTGTTTCCGGTTTCATTGCCGCATCTAACTCAAACTTCACATCATCCAGATAGAATGTGCAGCCGTCGGGATTCAGGTCAACTGTGGTCACCCAGCCAAAACCTCCGTTAATATAGGTAAGGTCACGTCCGGAAAGGTTGATGGTGTATTCTTTCCAGGTGTCGGTAAGTTCAATCGGCCCGCTCTCTATATTTGCGGAATCAGGGTAGTCCCCTTTTATCCCTCCGACTATAAACTTCTGGATTACCTCCCCCCCCTTGGCGCCGCGCGCCCAGAAGGTAAGCTTGGTCATTCCGGTAAGGTCAAATCCGCCTTTCTTATTTCCCCAGTTGTTTGCCGGGTTCTGCCAGTATATACCTGCCCAACCCTGGCCTTGAGATTTTTTCCCGCTGTAAACAAACTGTATGCAGGTTGGCCCGGCATGAGGATTATCCGCCGACTGGTCATTCATTTTGATATCGCCGTAATCGCCCATCCAGCCAGAGGGGATATAGTGGTTATCGCGGCTGTTTTTATCCGCGTAAACCGTAAATTCCTTTGCCTTATTAGCGCTCTCGCCTTGCGCGAAAACGTTCAGGCAGGGCACAGCCAAAACTAACGCTGCCAGTATTACTAAAAACTTTTTCATTCCTCTACCTCCATTTTACTCGCATATCGCTTATCGTTATTTGATATATTGTTGTTATTTTAAACTCCTGTCCGCCTCCTTTCTACCTCCCCGCAGAAGGCGGGGCACCAAACAATCCTTTATGTTTGGGTGCCTACCGCTCTCTACTTCCACAATTTCTTATAAGTATAATACGACTTACGCAATTGCCGCAAAAACGGGCTTAACTTTCCATCCCCCTGGCTGCTCAGGCCCAGCCACTCCTCGTGCATATACCCGTCGGGAAACGGCCCGGCCCATAATCCTTTTGTGTCGTGGCGCGCCGGCTCATATGCCTTCCACCACTCATCCACCCACTCAAAGGCAACTGCGCCTATGGCATTGCCTGCGCCGCCGGAAAAAGCCATATTGTTCTCAATATCCTCCCAGCTGCCGCGGTGGTATTCTGCCTGCGCTTCCTCTGCTTCAGCAGCGCTCTTGCCTTGCGCGTAGGCCGGACAGCCAAACTCCGTGATAAAGACGGGCTTATCCGCTTCTTCTTTTACTCCCTGCCAGAGGCGGCCGAAACCGTATTCCCCCCGGTAGGCGTTGGTGCCGAATATATCTATGTCGGGTGCGTCTTTGCCAAACTTATCCAGGAATAATATATCTCCGCTGCAGATGGCTACCGGATGCTCCGGGTCAAGGGATTTTATAACTTTGGCCGCCTCATTGGCAAATTTAAAAAAGGCATCCGGCTGCGTATTAGCGTTACAGGCATAACCGTAAACATTTTCATTGCCTAAGAGCCAGAAGAGTATATAGGGTTCATCTTTATATTCCGTTACCATTTTGGTAACTGAATCCAGCATATTTTTTTTCTGCTCCTGGTTATTATAATCTGTCCCGGGGTTCCAAGGCGCGCCTGAACCCAGGGCGTATTTGCCCAGGAAATCCCCCATAATCACCCTGATGCCGTAAGTATTATAAAGGTCGCTTAATAATTCCTTATCTACTTTAAGCGGATGGTGGTAAAGCCTGATGGTGTTGACGCCCATCTCTTTCATCAATGCGAAATCGCCCACGCTCGGCTCTCCCGCATCCTGCAGGTTATTTTTGTTTTTATCCACAAAGGCGTCATACGGCCCGTCAATCCTGCCGTTCTGGTTGAAATCGTCATACATCCAGTCGCTCTGCGTGCCTTCGTCTGGGGATTGCCCCACTTTGGTCGGCGAGTAAGTTACGGCCTTAAGCACGTAGGGCTTCTCATCCACCAATAATTGCCAGTCGCCGGTTTCATATTGCACTAAGTGCACCTTGCCTTTGCTTAAGCGGCGTTTAATGCTTAATAAATCCGTAGCCGGCTTGGCTTTGAGTTTCTCCAGCATGTTGATTTTCACGAATCTTCCCGGGTTGGCGATGGTTATATCGTTAGAGACATCATTATCGTAACCGTTGATGATTTTTACATCCGCATCCTGCAGTTTATACCCCAGTTGCGGGTTGCGGCGCAAGAGGTATTTGAGCTTAGCCAGCGCAGCCTGACCCACATACCAGGGGGTATGCCAGTATGTCCAGCCGTAACTGCCGGGGAAATGCACCAGAATTGCGTAATAACCTTTGACGGCATGGGTAATCAGTCCGGATTTTTCCAGGATGAGGGCGGTATAGAATAATTTTACCCCCTGCGGCTCAGGCGCGGTAGTCCATTTCAAAAATGCCGCTTCTAAATCCGGCGACTGCACAAAATCCCAGTGAGAGCCTTCCAGTCTCTTGGCTTCTTTTGTCTTTTTAAATTCCGGGTCCCACCTGACAGAAGTGGTATTGGGATATATCCCTTCGCCTACTGCTGCCATCAGGCCTTCCTGGTCATTGACAATATATTTGTAATCTTTGGTGCCGGCATTCTGGAATTCTCCGTATTTTTCGTAATTGACAAAATCCTCTTTGCCGGGCTCGTATAGGACTACTCTGGTAGGCAGCTGGCTGACCTTTTTCTTCTCCTCCAGCTCAATAGAGCCGGTCTCCATTTTTTTAATGCTCTGCCTGGCTGCCTCTGCCACCTGCCAGAACCAGCCGCGCGGGTCCCAGGCCTGCGCATAGGAATATTTATCTATAATCAGTTTGAAAATTTTCTTTGCATCATCAATCTTTCCCTGCCGCATCAATGACTCTGCCTGGATAAAATAGGCGGTGGCCAGGTCATTTAAGACCTGCACTGCCCCTATCTCCTCTTTGCTCTTGGGCAGCATCTTTAAAGAGGCCTGCTCTTTATCCGCTTCATCCTTATACAGGTCAATGCACTCCTGCGTACATTTGAAAGTGGCCTCGATGTCGCGCTTGCCGTGCACGCCCCAGGCTTTGACAATCAACTCGCCGGAAGAAGGCTTCTCTTCGGCAAAACAGAAAACAGAAAACAGAAAACAGAAAACAGAAAAAATTACAAAAGTTCTTTTTCTGACCTCTGACTTCTGTCTTCTGACCTCTGAAGCACTCATCCTACTAACGCCCCTTGTGTTACTCCCTTAACGATATATTTCTGCATAAGCAGGTACACTAATATTATAGGTAAGGCGGTGATGGTCAGGCCTGCCATTAAAAGCGGATAGCGCGTAATAAACTCCCCCTGAAAAGTGGTCAGGGCCACCTGCAGCGGCATAAGATGCTTGGAGTCAAAGATAATCAGGGCAAGCACGTATTCATTCCAGACGTTAAGCGCGTTAAAGACCACGACCACTGCCAGGACCGGCTTGGATAAAGGAAGCGCCACATTCCACCAGATGCCTAATTTAGAGCAGCCGTCAATGCGCGCAGCATCCTCCAGCTCCTTGGGCATCTTATCAAAGAAGGTCTTGAGCAAAAATATGCTGGTGGATAGCCCTACATTAATCATGCACAAAATATAACCTAATGAAGTATTCCTCAGGTGCAGCTTGTTCAATAAAACATAGAGCGGCACGAAACTGCCCGGGATGGGAATCATCATCGCGGCCATAAACATAAAAAAGAGCAGGTTCTTTCCGGGAAAACGGAAACGCGAGAAGGCATAGGCAGCCAGCGAAGAAACAACCACTATGCCGATGACCACGCAGACCGTGTAGAATATGCTGTTGAGGAAATACCTGCCGAAGCCGCCCTGCATCCAGGCAAGGTAGTAATTTTCAAAGTGGAATTCTTTGGGAATAAGTGAGGTATCCCGAAAAATAGTCTCCTGGGTCTTCAGGCTTGAGGAAACCATCCATAACAAAGGAAATAAACAGGAGACTGCCACCGTCAACAGAAATAGGTGTATCAGAACATTGATGGTTGTCTTCTTCGTCTTATAATAAGCGCCTGTTTTCATAATCAGGCCTGCCTTGTCTTGGAAAAACGGTATTGGATAAAAGAAATAGCCATTAAAATTACGCCGAAACTGATCCCCTGCGCGCAGGCATACCCGAAACGCGATGAGCCGCGCATAGAGGCAAGTATCCTTAACACCGGCACCTGCGTATGATACGCCGGGCCTCCGCCGGTCATGGCAATAATCAGCACAAACGCCTGCATCGTGCCTAAGACCGTGAGTATGGCAACCAAGACAGCCACCGGTATCATCAGCGGTACGGTAATTTTGGTAAAGGACTGCCAGGCATTGGCCCCGTCCACGCGGCCGGCCTCATAAAGTTCGCGCGGGATAGTCTGCAGCCCCGCCAGAAATATCAGGAACCCCCAGCCAAACCCCTTCCAGCAATGCACTAATGCCACCGCAGTTAAGGCGGTCTTAGGGTCAGAGAGCCAGTTCCTGGCTAAACCGGCCAGGCCCAGGTGCCCCAGCCAGCTGTTCAGCAGGCCGTAATTGCCGTCCAATATCCACTGCCAGACCAGGCCCACCACTACCTCTGACAAAACCGGCGGTATGAAAAATATCACCCGGTAAAAATTCTTCATGCGGATTTCCCGGTCGCAGGCCCAGGCCAATAAAAAGGCCAGCGCGTTCTGGAAGGTAAGCGCAATCAGAGTAATATAGCCGGCATTAAACATGGAACCCCACCAGATTCTATCCACGGCTATTTCTTTAAAATGACCCCAGCCTACGGGGATTGCGTCTTTGAAAGACACAATACCGTCCCACTCATAAAAACCCAGCTGGAAGACTTTGATAAAAGGATAGATATAGAATATGGAGAAGATTAATACTGCGGGAAGCACAAATAAGTAGTTTTCAAGTGTAGTTTTAAGTTTCATTCGCCACTTAGTTAATTGACACCACTTTGTTAAATTTTAACTATTTTTCAAAAAACTTTTTTCGTAAGTTTGCGTTTTACATAACTTACGACATATCAATGCATTACAACAATATTTTGCTTGCTCATCCTCGTAAAACCCTGTAAAATATGTGTGTTATGGCACATTAACCAACTTACAGGAGGACAAAGGATGAGCCTTTTTAACGTAAACATCAGTATTATAAACAGGTTCTGCGATAATTTCAAAGATAATTTCAGCAATACGCAATTCCGCGCATTTGCCATGCTTCCATACGCGATGCTCAAGGATTACAAACGGCTAAATCTTTCTTCCCTTGCCAAAGAACTTCCCATCGATTACCAGGCACTACAATATTTCCTGGCAGATTCTCGCTGGGACTATGCGTCTCTCAATGCAACACGGATAAACCTACTGCGCAAACAAAGAACAACCGGATTTTCTAAAAACGGCGTCCTGGCTATTGATGATACTGGATCCCTTAAGCCTTATGCCAAAAAAACTGAAGGTGTATCTTATCAATACTGCCCTGTAATCAAAGACAAGGCCTATTGCAATGTTGCGGTGGTAAGCTGCTATGCTAACCTTACAAAACATATACCTCTAAATTTACGATTCTATAAACCAGAGGCGGAATTTATGCCGCTGGGCAAACTCGATCCTGACTTTAAATCAAAACTGGACTTTGCCATGGAACTCATTGAAGAGGCTATTACTGCCGGCATGGCATTCTCTCATATCGTATTTGACTCCTGGTATGCCTCATGCGATATGATTGATTTTATAGATAATAAAGGCCGTAAGTTTATCTCTGAGGTTAAATCTGACCGCCGCCTGCTCGTCGAGCATCCCGTGTCAAAGAAGGAAATCTGGATCAGAGCCGATGAGTTAGTTAAGCTCATCAAAAAACATCTCTGGCATAAGGCACGGATGATTGAATATAACGGCAAGCTCGTTCCTGTTTATACGCTTGCCGTTAAGGTCAAGGATTCTCAGGTTAAACTCAAAGCCTTCTGCATTATGGGTAAATGGTCGCCTGAAGATGATAAGTCCTGCCATATCCTTATTACTAACGACCTTGCGCTTGACCATAAAAAAGCTACTTCACTTTATCGCCTGCGCTGGGGTATTGAACATGCCTTCCAGGAACTCAAAGATTCCTTCTATTTCGACCATTACCAACTCAGGCATAAAGAGAAGATTATGCGTTACTGGATGCTCTGTCTTTTAGTCTGGACGCTTATCTACTGGATAAAACAGAACGCGTATCTGCGCAAGACTATTTCCTGCAAGGCATCCACCTGTAACGAATACAAGCGCGCGCTCCTTACGCTTATTGAATTCTCTTCTTATGCCGCGCTGAGAAAGAACGGTTTATTACTCACAACCCACTTCGCCTCTATCAAATCTCGGCGATTCAAAAATGCTTGCTATAACTGATTTTTAACAAAGTCGTGTTAATTGAGTTACTTGTGTTCATTG
>Ga0315282_10003265_pt1 | contig 29165 bp, 17 predicted proteins | sample YL17G07_20_MG_FD_203693 | JGI IMG/M metagenome (GOLD analysis project Ga0315282, IMG submission 203693) | Sediment microbial communities from Yellowstone Lake, YNP, Wyoming, USA - YL17G07_20 | ecosystem: Environmental > Aquatic > Freshwater > Lake > Sediment | place: USA: Wyoming | collected... | reverse complement strand
GCCAAGGCTTGGGAAACGGCGCGCAACGCCGCAGGCACCAAGGTGGATTGGCAATTCACCACTGAAGATGCCAGGATAAAGCTCAAGAGACTCTATCCATCAGTGGAGGCGTGACCGAGCACTAGACACTGACTGGGGTAATGGCGTCGCCGTGGACGCAGCGGGGAACTGTTATCTGACCGGATACACATACTCGTCCGATTTCCCAGCATCGGGCGGGTTCGATGCGAATCTTGGCGGGCCTCAGGATGCCTACGTTGCGAAGGTGACGCCATCGGGGACGCTCGCATGGTCAAGCTATCTCGGGGGGTCAGGCAATGACCCTGGCATGGGCATTGCAGTGGACGCTGCGGGGAACTGCTATCTGACCGGGTGCACAAATTCGGTCGATTTCCCAACGGCGGGCGGGTTCGATACGAGCCTTCGCGGCGTTCAGGATGCCTTCGTTACCAAGGTGACGTCGTCGGGGGCACTCGCGTGGTCGAGTTACCTCGGCGGGTCAGACTATGATCAAGGGATGGGGATCGCGGCAGACGCCGCAGGGAACTGTTATCTGACCGGACTGACATACTCATCCGACTTTGCAACGGCCGGTGGGTTCGGCGCGATGTATGGAGGGGGTGGTGACGCTTACGTCATCAGAGTGACGCCGTCGGGAACACTTACGTGGTCGAGCTACCTCGGCGGTTCAGGCGAGGAGTACGGCAGGGGCATCGCGGTAGACGTGGCGGGGACCTGTTATTTGACAGGAAGTACCGGTTCATCCGATTTTCCAACGGCGGGTGGCTTTGGCAATAGCCTTGGTGGAGGGCGAGACGCCTTCGTTGCGAAGGTGGGACCATACGCGGACCTCGTAATTGTGACCGCGAGCCTGCAAGGGGCTCCGCCGGGCGTTCCGTATTCACAGACATTGATCGCTCAGGGCGGCCTCGTCCCCTATACGTGGTCCATTGCGTCCGGCAGTCTGCCTACGGGGCTGTCGCTCGATGGCGCGACGGGCGTGATCAGCGGGACGCCGACAATGGATGGCATCTTCAACTTCACGGTGCGTGTTGTGGACTCTCAGCCGACACCGGACTCGGCGGACAAAGCCCTTCATATCATCATCGCAGAAGGGGCAACCTATTACTTCATTGCAAGCGACGACGAGCAGTCGACTACAAACACAAACTACGTCACCAAGGTCACTCTGGATTTCAACCCTCCAACGGCGGACGACTGGGTGATCTTCGGCTTCTGCGAGTGGAAGTGCTCGAATGTGAACTATGCGACGTACGTGCAGATGTTCGTGGATGGTGTAGGAGAGAGTCAGAACACGAGAAAGCCTGTTGACCCTACGGACTATATGCCGTTTATCACCGTGAAAGGGACCCAACTGCCCGCCGGGCCGCACCGAGTGCAACTCAAGTACCGCGCCGGCAACGCTGCCGCTGCAGCGTATGTCCGCAACGCACGCATCTGCGCGGTCAGAAAGGCCGCTCTTGAATACTACAACGTCGCCAGGGACACTGCTGCCCCTATCACTCAGACGATTCAGGACATCACAAGCCTCACCTGGACGCCTGTAGCTGCGGGCAACTACATCGTGATATCCACTGCGGAGCTTAACGCCACGACGGCGATATCCACCAAAGTGCAGACGGTCTATAACGGCACGGTCAATGACGAAGGAATCATGCGGGCGGCGGATAACGGCGATTACACCACCTTCATGAGCTTCAACTACCTCGTCGCCCCTGCTTTGGTTCCTATCGTTCACAAGATCACCGCGATGAAAATCGGGCCGGACCCGATCAACCACTACGTCAGACGCGCGAGGATCCTTGCCCTTCGCTTGAGCAACGGCCGGTTCAATAATACCGCCGCAGGCTACGGAACGGAGCGGACGACGACGCAGACCGCTTTTCAGGAGGCCATCACGACAAGCTGGACGTATGGTGTGAGCGGCAACTGGCTCTTCCTGAACAGCGCGAGGATGCTTAACACCTCAACGGCATGCCAGACGGAGTTGAGGGTGCAGCTTAACGACACGTTCACGAGCGGTCAGCAACTCATGAAGCCTAAGCATTCGTCAGACCTTCTCAACTACAGCTCCATAGACGTGCGTAACCTGACGACGCCGCGGAAGGTGGACATGGACTTCAGGACCACGAACGTGGGCGGGACGGCCAAGGTGAGGCGACTGAGGTTCTATGGGCTGCCGCTCGACGCACAGTAACGCGCGCGGGACGCACGGGTGTGAATCCCGACATGTCGGATGCCGGCGCGGGAAGAGATAGTGTGCAGGGGTCAGTCTGGTTGCAAACGTCTTTCTCGGGTTCGCGTGTCGGGTAGAACGCGTGCGCCAGGGCGCACCCTAATGCGGGCGTTCGCTGCATGAGCACAGCGGCCGGGGACATCTTCTTGAATCCGCGAGCCCGGTAGAACGCGTGGGCTGAAGCCCACCCTACATAACTGCCTAACGAAAAGCACATGGCGGCACATCGGTGCCGCCACGCGTGAACGGGAACCACGCCAGAACACGTTCGAAATCGATGTTTGGAATTGCCTTGCTTCACCTGGAAATCCGCGTTACAATCCCGGACAATACTTTCCGGCCAGGAACGGCTCTCCCCACCACCGAATCAGCCAGCATGCCTTTGCCGATCGCACCGGATGTCTCCCACGTGGGAAAGGGGATGCCATGAAGCATGTCAAGTCGGTCACACTGATCGCTTTCGCCTTCACGCAACTCTCCGGCGCAATTGGGCGGCGCACAGGCCGAGGCGGCGCGTCCTGTCATGGGCGCGGCGCGCTCTTCGCGCCGACGGCGCTCCTCATCATGCTGTTGCTATCGGCAGCAGCCTTTGCCGGCGTCATCCAGGACAGTGTTTCCACGCCGGCGTACACGATCGGGAAGACGCCGTCGGGGCAGGCCTACATCTCGTGGACCGACGCCCAGCAAGGTGAAAGGGGCACGGCGGGAATAGCGGGCGAACCCGACCTGCCGACTATCTCCTGTCGCATTGCCTTGCCGGTCAACGCGGACGCGGAGTCCGTGAAACTCACAGTCACAGGCGTCACCTGGCAGGACGTCCCGGGCGTCTATGGCCTCTCCGCTGTGCCCCTTATGGCCACGTCGGCCGGAGAGAAAACGATAGTCGGCATTCCTCAGGGAAAGAGAATCGAAAACGGCAGGGACGTCGCGGCATATTCAACCGATGCTTACTTTCCCTCGGAGCCCGCGATGGCGCCGGCGTTTTCCCAGGCAAGAAAATGGAAGTTCGTAACGGTCGACTTCAGCCCCTTCCGTTACAACCCGGTCACGAAGAAGCTTCAGGTGACGAACGCCTGTCAGTACCAGATCACATTCGGCGTTCATGGCATCACCAATGCCGAGAGGAGACTGCTGAAGGACACGGTGGTCGACGGACGTCTGGCGGCGTCTTTCAGGAACATCGGCAGCGCCGAATCCTGGTATAAGGCCGACGCAAGCGGAGCGCCCTCGGCCGACGCCGGCCCTCCCGCGGCGAAGGAAGACGTTCCGGCCGGCGGACCGTCGGTGGCCCCGTCAAGCTACGTCATCATAACCACCAGCACGATAGCGAGCAGCAGCACACAACTGGCGAATTTTGTCACGGCAAAGCAGAGTCTCGGATTCACTACGCTCGTGGCTGACGAGACATATTGGGGCGGAGGAACGGGCGACACGGCCGCGGAGAATATCCGCGCCTGGCTGGCGGCAAACTACGTCTCGCGAAGCATCAGATACGTGCTTCTTATCGGCAATCCCGACCCCTCCATCGGCGACGTAGCCATGAAGATGTGCTGGCCGCGAAGAGGGGCGTCTGACGGGTATGAGCAGTCGCCGACCGACTACTACTACGCCGACCTCACCGGGAACTGGGACCTCAATGGCAATGGATACTATGGAGAGTATCCGAGCGACACCAGCACAGGCGGCGTTGACTTATCCCCTGAGGTCATCGTCGGCCGGATACCGTTCTACGGGAACTACACCGAGCTTGACGCCATTCTCGTGAAACTGATCAACTACGAGACCGCGACAGGCAACCTGTCCTGGAGGAGAACGGGGCTTATAGGGGCGGCCATCGCGAACTACTACCACGAAGACGGCACAACGAACGCACGGACCGACGGCAGCGATTGGGGCGACTACTGCAAGAGTCTCGTATTTGACGTGGCGCCCGCGGCGAGCCACCGCCAGTACGAGAAGGACGGGCGAGACCCTGTATCGAGGACCTGCGAACTGGCGCTTACCAACGCAAACTTCGTCAATGAATGGAACAACGGGTACGGGTTCGCTATCTGGTTTGCGCACGGCTCGCACAGCGGCGCATCAAGAAAGGTCTGGACAAGCGACGACGGAGACAACGTCCCGGAAGCCGCGGAGATGACCTGGTACCCCATCATATCGTCCTCCGACTGCCCCTCCATTTCCACCGGCGTGGCGCCCATAGTGATACAGTGCTCCTGCGAAAACGGCCACCCCGAGGATTCAAACAATCTGGAGTACAGGCTGCTCTATCGGGGAGCTATCAGCAGCGTAGGAGCGTCCCGGGTATCCTGGTACGCCTATGGGGGCTGGAACACCGGTTTGTGGAACAGTGTCGGCGACATAGCCTCCTATGGCTACTTCATTCCCAGCAAGATGCTGATGGGTAACATGACGCTCGGGGAGGCAAACCATTGGTGCCGTCAGAACTTCGGCCGGGCAGGGGGGGGATCGTCGTATATGAACGTATACGACTTCAACGTCTACGGCGACCCGGCGCTCTTGCCGTTTTTCGTGATCACGACGACCGGCCTGTCGAACACGACTGCGGGCGTTGCATACAGCCAGACCGTCGCCGCGACGGGCGGCCCCGTGCCCTATGCGTGGTCAGCCACGGGCGCGCTGCCCACGGGCCTCTCGCTCGACGCCTCCACGGGCGTCATCAGCGGCACTCCGACGGCCTCAGGCACCTTCAGCTTCACGGTGAGCGTCACGGACTCGGCGGTTCCGGCGGCTACGGCGACAAAGGCGTTCTCCCTGGCGGTTAACGCCGCCATCAGCATCGCGCCGAACATACCGGCCGGTACGGTCAATACCTACTACGACCAGACGTTGGTCGCTACCGGAGGCACCGGGCAGCGCACATGGTCCATCGAGTCGGGCGCTCTGCCGACGGGCCTCTCGGTACGTTCGAGCGGAAGCATCACCGGCACGCCGACTGCCGTTGGGACGTCAAGCTTCACCTTGAAGGCGACAGATACAGTCGGGGCATCCGCCACCCAGGCGCTCTCGATTGTGATCAACGTCGCCTTGAGCGTCACAACCGCGAGCTTGCCGGCTGATACTGTGGGCATCGCATATAACCAGACTCTCGCCGCAACCGGCGGCACGGGGGCTCGGACCTGGTCACTCCTGGCGGGGACTCTGCCGACAGGGTTGTCACTCACTTCAGGCGGGTCGATAACGGGCACGCCAACGGCCGCAGGGACATCCAACTTCACCGTAAAGGCAAGGGATACGGCGATGGCATCGGCTACGAAGGCGCTTTCCATTGTGATTAGCGCGGCGCCTTCGATTACGACCACAAGTCTTGCGGCGGATACGGTGGGGATCGCATATAACCAGACCCTGGCCTCAACCGGCGGCACGAGCCCCTTGACGTGGTCGATACAGTCGGGGAGCCTGCCTGCGGGGTTGTCGCTCGTGGCGGGGACCGGGGCCATTACGGGTACGCCCACGGCTACAGGGACATCGAGCTTCACGACGCTCCTGACGGATAGCGTCGGCGCGACCGCGACGACGGCGCTTTCCATTGTGATCAGCGCGGCGCCTTCGATTATGACATCGAGCCTGCCTGCTGATACGGTAGGCATCGCGTACAACCAGACTCTGGCCTCAACCGGCGGCACGAGCCCCTTGACCTGGTCAATCCAGTCGGGCAGCCTGCCTGTCGGACTGTCGCTTGTTGCCGGGACCGGGGCCGTTACGGGTACGCCCACGGCTACAGGGACATCGAGCTTCACGACGCTCCTGACGGATAGCGTGGGCGCCACCGCGACGAAGGCGCTTTCCATCGCCATTAACGCAGCGCTTTCGATAACGACTCAGGGCCTGCCCGCGGGCAGCGTGGGTACGGCGTATAACCAGACAATGGCCGCGGCTGGCGGCACGGGCGCCTTTACCTGGTCGATTTCCGCCGGGAGCCTGCCAGCGGGACTCTCGCTTGCGGCCTCCACAGGGGCCATAACGGGCACGCCGACTGCTTCCGGGACGTCGACCTTCTGGGCGATGGTGACCGACAACGTCGCGGCTACGGCGACGAAGCAGCTCATGATGGTTGTGAACCCGGCGCCGAGCTATGCATATCTCGTGAGCGACAATGAAGATTCGACAACCAATACGAACTATGTCAACAAGGTTAATATGACGCTCAATACGGCGGTGACCGACGACTGGATCATCTTCGGGTTCTGTGAGTTCAAGTGCCCCAACGTAAACTACGCCACGTTCGTGCAGCTGTTCATCGACGGGGCGGGCGAGGCGCAGAACACGAGAAAACCCGTTGATCCTACGGACTACCTGCCGTTTATCAGCGTAAAGGTAAAGAACCTCACGGCCGGATCGCACACGATCCAATTGAAGTATCGCTCCGGCAACGCCGCGGCCTCCGCCTACGTCCGCAACGCGCGCGTGTGCGCCGTGAGAAAGGCGGCGCTGGAGTTCTGGAACGTGGCCAACGACAATGCCAAGGCGCTCAGCGTCAACAGCACGGATATCGCGGTGCTCACCTGGACGCCGGCGACGATAGGCAACTATCTTGTGATCTCCACGGCGGAGCTTAACGCGACTACGGCGGTCTCCACCGACCTGCAGACCCTCTACAACGGCGTCTTGAACGACGAAGGCATCATGAGGGCGGCGGACAACGGCGACTATACGACGTTCATGAGCTTCAACTACCTCGCCAATGCCGCTGCGGGCGTGCCGATAACTCACAAGATCACGGGCAGGAAGATGGCAACGGATCCGATAAACCACTACATTCGTCGCGCGAGGATTCTGGCGCTGCGGCTGTCCAACGGCCGATTCAACAACACGGCGGCGGGCTCAGGAACGCAGCAGACGACGACACAGACCGCGTGGCAGCAGTGCCTTACTACCACATGGACGTATGGGGTGAGCGGGAACTGGCTGTTTCTCAACAGCGCAAGGCTCAATAACGCGTCGACCAGCTATCAGAGCGAGGTGAGGGTACAGCTTAACGACAGCGCAACATGCGGAGATCAGTTGATGAAGCCGAAGGACGTGACGGATCTCTTGAATTACAGTTCCATAGATATCCGCAGCCTGACGACGCCACGGAAGGTGGATATGGACTACCGGACGACGAATGCCGGTGGGGCGGCGATTGTGAAACGGCTGAGGTTCTATGGACTGCCGCTGGATGCGCAGTAAGGCGCGCGCGGCGCACGGGTGTGAATCCCGACATGTCGGATGCCGGCGCGGGAAGAGATAGTGTGCAGGGGTCAGTCTGGCTGCAAACGTCTTTCTCGGGTTCGCGTGTCGGGTAGAACGCTGACGGTCCTTACGTGCGGGTTGGTGGAAGACCGGCCTACCCTGCCGATGTCGGAGTGGTTATCGAGTACTTGGCGAGCATGTGGAATGTACCAGCCGCAGAAACCGAGGCAATTGTCGAGGCCAATGTCCGGCGGGTTCTTCAGCCCATACACAGGAGCGGAAGCACTTAGCGCGATGCGTTTGTGCACTGTTGGTTGGCAGAAGTGGGAGGTGCGTTTGTGAAGCAAGTTACGTTGGTGGCGCTTTACGGCGAGAAGAAGAAAGAGGTCGCCGACCTGGTTGCGTTGTGCCAGAAGGTGATCGCAGAGGCGCTTAGAACCTGTTCCAAGCCGGGCGCTTTCAAGCCATACGAACTTGCTCAAGTTCACGCGACGATCGTTGGTCTTGAGCGCTATGCAGGATCGCGGCACGATAACCTGAATTACGAAGCCAAACGACAGCGCAAGGTTCCTATGAATGTAGACGGGTACTTTAACTATCTGCGTCAGTGCGGGCACATTCCGTTCGAAGTCCAGATTGGCGGCTTCGCCGAACGGGACTATCCATTCACGAGCCGGGACACCACGCCTTTCAAGAGGTCCTTTTCAGTTCAGGAAGGCAAAGACCGCGAGAAGGACAGTGAAAGAGTCGTGGTCATGGGTTGGCCCGTTCGCGGCAAGCCTCTTGATACAGAGCCCGGCAGCAGTGCTACATGGGCACAGGAAGCTCGGCTGTATCCAACGACTCTGGACGCTATACGGCATGCCGCACAAGGGTTCGGCATCTTGCATGGCTACCACAAGGCACCCACAGACGTAGATAATGATCTGTTCTTCCGAATTGGCCTGATCGAGCCGAAGGCGCTGACCCCGCCTGCGAGAAGCTATTTGGAGTACAAGATCAGGCGTCTCTTGGGCGCACAGCCGCCGCTGATCATCGACATAGGGCCGGATGACATCTTTGTTGCCTCGTACGTGGACGACACTCTTCCGCCAGACTCAACCAAGACGTGGCCGTTGACGGATCCAAGAGTGACTGGGCCTTTTGTTGAGAGTCTATACGAGTAAGGCGCGTGGTCGCTGTAGAAGCTTGTCCCGTTCGGCGAGGACTGGCCATAGCAGCGTGAGCCCGTGAATTCTCACGGGCTCACGTGGGTCCTTGTCGATCTTCTCAGGCTCTATTGCGCGTCGAGCGGCAGGCCGTAGAATCTCAAGCGTTTCACTTTGGCTGTGCCGGCGGCGTTGGTCGTCCTCCAGTCCATGTCAACGGTTCTTGGAGTGGTCAGGCTGCGAATGTCTATGGAACTGTAGTTGAGGAGGTCCGTCGCGTGCTTGGGCCTCATCAGTTGGTCGCCGCAGGTCGCGGAGTTGTTGAGCTGAACTCTCACTTCCGTCTGATAGCTCGTCGAGGAGTTGTTGAGGCGGGCGCTATTGAGGAAGAGCCACTTGCCGTTGGCTCCGTACGTCCACGTTGCAGATAGCGCCTGCTGGAACGTCGTCTGTGTCGTATTATGTTCGTTGGCCGAGGCGCCTGCCGCACAGTCTCTTGCCACGGCCGCAGCTCGCCGGACACTTGACTATGCCCATGGGTGCCCATATAGTTTCGGTCGCGGACATGGCTCTGAGGGAAGAGGGGGTACGCTCACATGATGCGATATTGTCACATCACGCTTGTTGCGGCATTAGTCATTCTTGCGGTTGCGTCGTGGCGCGCGGAGGCGGGGACCGACGGCGTCCTGCGTCAAATCGACCGAATGGCAACGGAGGGGGAGAAGGCGCCGCCCTCTCTTGGGGAATCCATACGGGACGCAGCCGAAGCGGATCCCAAGGGGGTGTCGGCGGCGATTCTGGCAAAGCTCAAGGCGGGCGGACTCCCAGCGGAGCAGGAGGCCGTGTACTGCTGGGCACTTGGCTTGACCAGGCAGCCTGCCGCGATGGACACGCTTGTGGATATCTACACGGGGAGCAAGTCTGACCTTCTCCGCAGCAATTGTCTTCGCGCGATCTCAATGACCAGAAACCAGAAGGCAGGGGAATTCCTCGTCAAGGTTCTCGAAGGCGAGAAGAGCGAAGAGATGAGGTACGCGATACTCAACCTTCTGGGAGAGATGCAATACGAGGGCGCGCTTGCGAAGATGGAGGAGGTCCTCAAGAAGGACCCGGAGGAGTACTACTGGCAGTCCATATTTGTCTTCGGCAAGATGGGCGACAAGGCTGTGCCCTTTCTCATCGAGCGGATCGGCGACAAGGACCGCAATGTCAGAGCGAACGCGATAAACGTCCTGGGCCAGTGGCTCGTCGCGCCCGAAGCAACCAAACCCCTCGAGGAGCGCTACTGGGTGGAAAGCGACAAGAACACGCGCAGCGCCATTCTGAACTCTCTCGAGAGGACCATAGCAGACCTGTCCGAGATGAAGGCGTTCTTCGAACAGGTGGTCGCGAAGGAAAAGGACACGGAGCTTCTCGGCTTCGCGAAGGAGACAGTCGCCGGTATGGAGGAGATGAAGGCGGCCATAGCCGAGGGGGAGGAAAACAGGACCCCATCGGCCGCCGCGTTCAAGACGGCATTGACAGAGCTTGACAGATCGGCGGGCAAGAAGGGCGATTACCGCGCTCTCGCGATATCAAGCGTCCTTAGCGATGAGCCAAGTCTCAAGGCACTCCGCGCACGCATCCTCCAGAGAGACTCGGATGAAGCGTTTGAAGACTATCAGAAGGTGAACAATATCATAATATTCAACCGGCACGCAGCCTGCTGGGCAGCGCCGCTGGAGAGCACCGGAAGCTCCGACGCAAAGTGATCGACAGCGGAGGGCACGTGGGTTGAAGGCTGCCAAGAACGGCTGTGCCAGTCTACCTTAGGGCACATGCCGCGCGTCAGCAGACCCATGAGCAAGGGCACCCCCTACATGACAGAGAAAGCGCGAGGCGCCATGTTGAGATCCGCTACGCGGAAGTGCATAGGAACGTCACGGGGCGGGTTCTGCCCCAATCGTGCAGGGGCATTCAGACGTCGTGAGCGCAGTCGGGTCGTCTGCGGGCGACGCATCCACCTTCGCCGAGGCTTCGTCCTTCGCTGAAGCTTCGGACGACAGGCCGGCGGACGAATGTGTCGCCCCTTGTTGCCCTCAGCAGAGTGATCCCTGCCACAATCGCTGGTCACACGGGCACGTAGCGTCGTCTTCTTTCCCTTTCCATGCCTAAGCCTTTGGTACCTCAGGCCTTACGATCTCACGTCTGACGGAAGAGGCGCGGACGGACTCGAAGCTTCCTTTTTGCGAAAAATCTGAAAAATGGTATGCACTTTTTCAGAGCTCGTTCGTTATAGGTACGGAAGAGGGTCTGCAAACTATTCGGCGGCATCCTTTTGAGGAGTTTGCGATGAGCGCAACTAAATGCTGGGCTGGGCTGTCCGTGGTTCTTCTCACATTCATACTCCTGTCTCTGCCGACGGAGAGCGCCGCCGCAGCGACAGGCCCGGAGCTCACATGGTCGAGCTACCTCGGCGGATCAGGATACGATGGGGTTAGCTGCGTCGCCGTGGACAGAGAGGGAAACTGCTATGTGACGGGGGACACGCTTTCCGCCAACTTTCCCACAACGGAGGGACTCGACAGGAGTTCCGGTGGCCATGATGATGCATTCGTGACCAAGGTGACGCCGTCAGGAGAGATTGCGTGGTCAACCTACCTTGGCGGAGTGCTGGATGATGAAGGGTGTGGCATTGCCGTGGACAGCACGGGCAACTGCTACGTGACTGGAGAAACGCTTTCGCTCGATTTCCCTGTGACGGAGGGTTTCGATAGCACCCTCGGCGGCCCCGCAGACGGGTTCGTGACAAAGTTGGACGCTTCCGGAGCCATAGTGTGGTCGAGGTATCTCGGCGGCCATGTGCGCGACATCTGCACTTCCATCGCGGTTGACAGCACCTCAGACTGCTACGTCACAGGGCGTACGAATTCGCTCGACTTCCCTACTGAGGGGGCGTTCCAGACCGACCAGGGCGTAACCGATGCATTCGTAACGAAACTGGCCCCGGCCGGGACGATCATATGGTCGAGCTACCTTGGCGGATCGGATGACGACCAGGGAGACGGTATTGCCGTGGACTCCGCAGGAGACTGCTACGTGACTGGATCAACGTGGTCGGGCGATTTCCCGGCGACTGGAGGATTCGACACCACTCTCGGCGGAGAGATCGATTGCTTCATAACGAAGGTGACTTCCGAAGGAACGCTCGCATGGTCGAGCCACCTTGGCGGATCATTCGACGACGGTGGCGGAATAGTGGCTCTGGACGGCATGGGCAACTGCTACATTGTCGGAGGCACGTTGTCCGGCGATTTCCCCGCAACGAGCGGCTTCGAGACAACCTACGCCGGCGGGGGGGACGTGTTCGTAACGAAAGTGACCCCTTCGGGAACCGTCGTGTGGTCGAGGTGCCTTGGCGGATCAAGACAGGACGGCGCCGAAAGCATCGCTGTGGACGGGGCGGGAAACTGCTACCTGACAGGATATGCGGGGTCCTATGACTTCCCAACGTTAGGCGGGTTCGATACGACCTATGTGGATAACTACGACGCTTTTGTGGCGAAACTGACCGCGTTCGGCACCCTTGCATGGTCGAGTTACCTTGGCGGGTCAGGCGGTGATGAATTGGGCTTTGGCGTTGGGGTGGACGGTGCAGGAGACTGCTACGTAGCGGGGTACACCGATTCCGCCGACTTCCCCACTTCAGGAGGATTCGACACGAGCTACAACGGCGGCGACGCGGATGCCTTTGTCGCGCGGGTATCTCCGGATCAGAGCTGGCTTGACGTCACAGGACTGCGGGTAACACAGCCGGGGCCTGACGGAAGGGACTCGTTCACGCTACGCGGCACATTTAACATGCCGCTGGGACAGGACGCGCCTGGGGAAGTCATACTCTCTCTCGGCGAAGGCTGGTCCGTCACGATTGATTCGACATCCTCGAAGAAGGCGGGATCCTCGAACGTTTACACCTTCAATAAGGACGGCGTCTCGGGCCGAGTGACCTACTGGGTGAAGGGTACCACGAAGTGCCTGTTCTCGTTCTCGGCACACGGTCAGACGCTTGGCACGGGTCTCGTGAATTCCACTGATGTGGCGGTGAGGCTCCAGGTGGGCGACGGTTTCGACGAGACGGTGGGGGTCGGGATAACCGTAAACGGACATACGGCGAAGGCCACGTCGTTCGCGCTGCCGCACTTGAGCATAGGAGCGGTCTCGGTGGTCCGCAACCTGAAGAAGTCGGGGCGCGACAGCGTCACGTTCAGCGGGAAGGCGTTCATCGGCGGCGACCTCGATCCGGCACTTGACGGAGTGACGATGAACGTGGGACCGTACGCGATAGAGCTGCCCGCCGGGACGATTGGCGCCGCCAGGAACGGCCAGATCACGTACAGGACAGCTACGCCGCACGGCAGGATGATCTTCCGTTTCAACAACAGGACGCATGCGCTGACTATGACGGCGACCGGAGTGGACCTCTCGGCGATGTCGACCGACACGCACGTGTCGCTGACTGTCGAGAACCACGAGGGAGCGGACTGGGAGTATGGGCTGGGCATGGCGAAGAACAAGAAGGGGACGACGTATAAGTACTAAAGGCGAGACTGAAGGCTGAAGGCTGAAGATTAGGCGCGAAGTCTCCCGATAGATCGGGGACAGGCCCTCGTACAACCTCAAGAGCAGCGCCGCAACGCTTATTGTCCTCATACGCGCGCGACGGGAAACGCAGTCACGCGCTCGCAAATGAGAAGGGCCAGAAGTTTCCGTGAATAAGGACTGTTTCGCGCGGTATAGATGTTGTGGGCATCGATGGCGAACATATCCGGCGCGAATGCCAATGGTGCGGCTGGGTGCGACCGGCCGCAGCCAGCGGCATGCAGCAGACCAGGCTCGTCGGCATGACGACAGGGCGCCAGCCTGAGTGCCGGCAAGAGGTTGACTTGGCGGGGAGGGCGAGTAACCTCATGAACCAGACTTATCACCCGGGCCTTCCAACGTTTTCACAATGTGGGCTGCAGCGCGCCGTTAGCGCAGGCGTTTGCCAGATGTTAGCCAGTACCAGTAGACGGAAAAGCCGCTTCCAGAAGGAGTCGGCCAGTTGTCTGTGCGGCGTTGCACAGTGAGGGAGATCTCAACCGGATCGGGAGAAGAGGCTTTAGACAGAGGAGAGTCATGATGAGTGGCATGAGCAGATCAGTCGTGTTGATTGTCTTTCTGGTTGCCCTTGTGGGAGGCGTAGTCGGCTACGGCGTGACAGTACAGAGCTCCGACCAGACGGCGGGTAGCTGTGTTCAAGCCGCGGACCAGGGCAAGGACACAGCGGATAAGGGGAAAGCAGTCGATGAAGCGAAGAACAGCGCGTCCAAGGCGTTCAGCAACTTCACCATCGACGTCCCCAAGGAGGGAGGCACGATTACCGAGACGGCCTACAACGACATGAGCGGCACCTTTGTGGGGGGCATTCCGGACGGGTACAAGCTCTGGGTCGTGGCGCGGGATCAGTACAACTATTTCCTCACGTACCCGCCAACCCAGGTTGTCCCGGCAATGGGCAAGTGGTCGCAGACGAACGTGCGGCTCAGCACACCGGGCCGATGGGAGCTGCACGTCTGCCTGGCCAATAAGAAGGCATCGGAATGGTTCCAGAAGAGGGTTGACGGTAACGATTGGTCCGGCTTTCCGAGCCTGCCGGAAGGCGCAGAGACCGTGCGCTATGTCACAGTAACCAGGAAATAGGTTTCGCTCATTCATGACGAGGGGATCATGAGGAAAGATGCGACAGAGTTACTCGCCCTTATCGCCGCCTTAGTCGGTCTTGTGGCTGTTGCGATCAGTCTTGTGGGAACATGGCAAAACCGGCAGGCAGTGGCGCGCCAGGCGGTTCAGATTGCCGGTCAGCGCAGGGACATAGAAGCGCAAGCGAAGGCACTGAGAGAGCTTAAAGGGACAGCAATCGCTACGTTCGGTAATCTCACCATCGATGAGCCTGCTGAAGGAAGCTCCATCGGCGCCGATGTCCCTGGCATGCACGGCACATTCACAGGAGATATCCCGGAAACGTACAAGCTCTGGATCGTGGTCCGGGATCAGTACAACTATTTTCTCATGTACCCGCCGGCCGAGGTTACCCCGGCGATGGGCAAGTGGTCGCAGACGAACGTGCGGCTCGGGACGCCGGGCCGATGGGAGTTACACGTCTGCCTGGCCGACAAGACGGCATCGGAATGGTTCCAAAAGAAGGCCGACAGTAACGACTGGTCCGGCTTTGCGACTCTTCCGAAAGGCGCGGAAACGGTGCGCTATGTGACGGTAAACAGGAAGTAGGCTCCGCTTATTCATGAGGAGGGGGTCATGACTGAAAATGTGAGAGAGGCACTCGTCCAAGGCTCAAGCCGGGGCAACGAGACGAAGCGGGCCGCGATTGACAATGCGAGAGTGGTAATCGCCTTGATCGCCGCCATAATCGGTCTCGTGGCAGCTCTGATTGGTCTTTGGGTAGCGTTGCGGAACTCGGCTGCCTTGGTACGCCAAGCGAGTCACATTGCCATTCAGCGCCAGGACATAGCAGAGCAAGCGAAGGCGCTGAGAGATCTCAGAGAGGCGGCAGCCGCTGCATTCCTTAGTCTCACCATCGATGAGCCTGCTGAGGGAAGGGTCATCGCCAGCGGTGTTTATAGCGAGATGCACGGCACATTCGCAGGGGATATCCCGGAGACGTATAAGCTCTGGGTCGTTGCGCGGGACCAGTACAACTACTTCCTTATGTACCCGCCCACGCAAGTCACACGGACGATGCACCGCTGGTCGCAGACGGCCGTGCAACTGAAGGCGCCGGGGCGATGGGAATTGCACGTCTGCCTTGCCGATGAGAAAGCATCGAAATGGTTCCAGGAGAAGGCCGACCGTAATGACTGGTCCGGCTTTGCGAGCCTCCCGGAAGGCGCGGAAACGGTGCGCTACGTCACGGTAGAGAAGAAGTAGGCTTCCTGCGCCAGGGCAAAGGGAGCGGCAACAGGCACGAGCCGCGGCTGCCGCGAATTTGCGATCCAGACAGAGCGCGCGGGCGAGAAGCGCGTGGCGGCGTTATGGCGCCCCCACGCGCTGTTGTTACTTGTGAGGCTTGAGCATCGCAATCGGGGCACGGCTGTTGGCAGTTTGTGTCCCGTCCCCTATCGTCGTCCAAAGGCAGGCCTGTTTTTCTCTCTTCGTAACAGCCCGAGCGTAACGTGGGCCTTTCATTGGAGTGCGCGCTGAAAGCGGGCCATAGAGGCACTCTGCGCGGCGAAAATGTGCGACTAACTTTTGTGGCACGCGAAAGTGGTTGCGTACAAAGGCGTTAGGCCAATAGACCGTAGGGGCTCTCGATGAGTCGCCCTGCCTCGAATGCCACACTCGCAGCCGCTTACCTCTGGGGGCACTGTCAGGCTCACGGTCCTGCCGCGGCGTGGCGGCGTCCTGTGTTCGAAGACCGCACTGGCCGCGTTGCAGGGCGACTCACCGAGAGAGCCCCTACGGGCTGCCGCTCGACGCGCAGTAAGATGCGTTCGGAGAGTCATTTCGAAATCCGGCATTTTCGACGGCACATTGCCGCTTTCCGCGCGTCACAATACCGAGGTCGGCCCTTGCGGGCATGCCAATTGACTCCGAAAAGAGGGGCTTTTCGGCGTATTGCGCGGTTTTTAGCGGCCAAATGACGATTTTTGGTGTAAAAACTTCAAGCGCCGGAACTTTTTGTTTGAATTCATAAGCAAAGAGAGGGTAGTATGTGCGCGGGGCAGGCTTCGCGGGCAGTCGAAGCGTCGGGATATTTCGGGCATAACGACAAGGGGTACCGCTGTTTACCAGTTAATCAGATGCCCCTTCCCCCAGAACGCCTGCGCGGATTCCCTTTGATTGCTTGAGTCACATGCTGCACTTATAAATAATAAATAAGTCGAATTGCGCACGGAAAAGGCGGCCGTGCAGTCAGCACCGGCCTGTCCGCCTTCGCCGCGAACGGCACCGCGGCACAAACGTCGGTATTCCGGGGAAATCTTCTTACTGAAATGGCTTGTGAAAAGGAGGAGAGGGAGATGGAAAGGGGCTCTTACTCAACCGGGGCATGGCGCTCACGAGCGGCCTCGAAAGCGGCGGCGCCAGTGGCGCTTCTTCTGGTTCTGCTGCTCTCGGGCGCGATCTTCGCGGGCGTTATCCAGGATACTCTTTCCACGCCGGCGTATACGATCACCAAGACGCCGTCGGGAACGGACGCAATCTCGTGGACGGGCGCCCAGCAGGAAAGGGGCACGGCGGGAACGGCGGGAACGCCGGACCTCCCGACCGTCTCCGAGCGGATAGCCCTGCCGATCAACGCGGACGGCGAGTCCGTGAAGCTTACGGTCACCGGCAGTGGGTGGCAGGACGTGGCGGGCACATATGACATTGCCGCCGTGCCGATGCCGGCCGGGTCCGACGGCAAGCCGGCAGTTGGCGCCGGCAAGAAGATCGAGAACGGCCGGGACGTCGCGGCGTATTCCACAAACGCCTACTTGCCCGCCGAGCCGGCGACGGCGCATCCGTACTCCCAGGCAAGAAAGCTGAAATTCGTAACGGTAAACTTCTGCCCCTTCCGTTACAACCCGGTCACGAAGAAGCTCCAGGTTACGAACTTCTGCCAGTGCCAGATCACATTCCGCGCTCACGGCATCACCAATGCCGAGAGGAAACTCCTCAAGGACACGGTGGTCGATACGCGCCTCGAGGCGTCGTTCAAGAACCGCGGCAGCGCGGACTCCTGGTACAAGGCTGATGCGAGCGGAGCGCCCGCGGCCGATCGGGGAGCCCCGGCGGCGGAGGCGATCATTCCGGACAGCGGACCGGCGGTGTCTCCTTCGACTTTCGTCGTCATAACCACCAGCACATTGGTGGCCAACCTCGGGCAATTGTCGAGTTTCCTCACGACCAAGCAGAGCGAGGGGTTCAGCACGCTCGTAGTCGACGAGTCGGTCTGGGGAGGCGGAACAGGCACTACCGCATCCACCAATATCCGCAACTGGCTCAAGAACAACTACGTTTCGCGGAGCATCAGGTATGTGCTCTTGATCGGCGACCCCTACCCGACCACCGGCAGCGTGCCCATGAGGCTGTGCTGGCCGCGCCATGGAGCGGGCTCCGATGAGCAGTCTGTCACCGATTACTATTATGCCGACCTCACCGGCAACTGGGACAAGGACGGCGACGGGTACTTTGGAGAGTATCCGGACGACACCGGCACGGGCGGCGTTGACCTGGCCCCCGAAGTCATCGTTGGAAGAATACCGTTCTACGGGAACTTCAGCGACGTTGACACCATCCTTTCGAAGCTCATCACGTATGAGACCGCCACGGGCGACCTCTCCTGGAGGAAGACGGGGCTCATCGCCGCGGCTATCTCAAACTTCAACAACGAAGACAGCACAGGAGAAGCCCGGACCGACGGCAGCCCCTGGGGCGAGGCCTGCAAGGCCGACATATTCAACGCGGTAGGCGGCGCGAGCTGGCGCATGTATGAGCAGGCGGGCCTCACGCCGGTGACTTTGCCCTGCGACCAGGCGCTGACCGAAGCGAATCTCGTCGCCCGATGGAACGTCGGATACGGCTTTGTGACGTGGTGGGCTCACGGCGCAGCCGAGTCCGCATCAAGGAAGACATGGGGCGCCGATACCAACGCCAACGGCGTACCAGAAGCGGCTGAGATGACCTGGTACCCCATGATCACTACCGGGGACGCCTTTTACAACCTTTCGGCCAACACTATGCCGATAGTGACGGAGTGCTCCTGCGACAACGGGACCCCCGAGGACGCCAGCAACCTCCAATTCGAACTCCTGCGCAACGGCGCCATCGGCACGGTCGGCGCATCCCGCGTATCCTGGTACGCGATCGGCACCTGGTCATCGAGTTGGTACTCCATGATCGGCGACAACGCCGCGTACGGCTACTGCATCCCCAGGAAAATGCTGCTTGAGAAGCTGACGCTCGGCGAGGCGAACCACTGGTGCCGCCAGAACTTCGGCTTGCAGTGGTATGGCGAGTCTTATATGAACGTGTACGATTTCAACGTCTACGGCGACCCGTCGCTTTCTCCGTTCGCGTCAAACCTCGTTGTCGCGACGAGGAGCCTGGCGGCGGCGACCGCGGGCGTCTCATACAGCGACGTGCTCAGCGCCACGGGCGGCACCGTGCCTTACAGTTGGTCGATCACCGGCGGCACCCTGCCTGCGGGGCTGTCGCTCGACACCGCCACGGGCGCCATCACCGGCACGCCGACAACGGGAGGCACCTCCAACATCACGGTCCGCGTAACGGATTCGCAGGCGCCGGCGGCCAGCGCTACCAAGGCGCTCAGCATAACCGTGACCGGCGCGGCGACCTATGCATACCTTACGAGCGACCCGGAGACCTCGACGACCAATACGAACTACGTCATGAAAGTGAACCTGACGCTCAACACGGCGGTAACGGACGACTGGATCATCTTCGGGTTCTGCGAGTTCAAATGCCCGAACGTTAACTACGCAACGTTCGTGCAGCTCTTTATCGACGCGGCCGGCGAAGGGCAGAACACGAGGAAACCGGTAGATCCGACGGACTACCTGCCGTTCATCAGCGTCAAGGTGAAGAACCTCACCGCCGGTTCGCACACGATCCAACTCAAGTATCGCGCGGGCAACGCCGCTGCGGCGGCTTATGTTCGCAACGCCCGCGTCTGCGCAGTGAGGAAGGGGAGTCTCGAGTTCTGGAACGTTGCCAACGACGGCGCGAAGGCCCTCAGTGTCAACAGCACGGACATCGCCGTACTCACCTGGACGCCCGCGGTGCAGGGCAACTACCTTGTGATATCGACGGCGGAGCTTAACGCGACGACTGCGGTTTCCACCGATCTGCAAACCCTCTACAACGGCGTGGTTAACGACGAAGGCATCATGAGGGCGGCCGATGACGGCGACTACACGACTTTCATGAGCTTCAACTACTGCGCCAATGCCCCTGCCGGCGTGCCCATAACCCACAAGATCATGGGCAGGAAGATGGCGTCGTCGGCGACCAACCACTACATCCGCAGGGCAAGGATACTGGCGCTGAGGCTTTCGCAGAGCCGGTTCAACAGCACTGCCGCCGGCTCCAGCACCGAGCAGACCACAGCGCTGACTTCGTGGCAGCAGGCCCTGACTACCACGTGGACGATCGGGGTCAGCGGCAAGTGGCTGTTCCTCAACAGCGCGCGAGTGCTCAATACGTCTACGAGCTACCAGACACAGGTAAGGGTGCAGCTCAATAACACCACCCCGAATTGCGCGGACCAGTTGATGAAGCCCAAGGCCGCCAACGATCTGTTGAACTTCAGCTCGATAGGAATCTACGATCTGACCACGCCGCGGCAGGTGGATATGGATTTCCGCACCAGCAACGCAGCCGGAACTGCAAAGGTCAGGCGCAACAGGTTCTATGGACTGCCTCTCGACGCTCAGTAGAAACCGGCGAAAGCCGGCTGTGCGAAAGGTTTGAAGGCTGAGTGAAACGCGTGCGCTACGGCGCATGGCGTGTGACGATGAAACAGCGCGTGGCGGCGACAAGACGCCGCCACGCGCCTTTTTTCATTCCGGCTACCCGACCGGCGCCGTACGGCGTTCCTGCCGGTTATCGGGACTCCTCCGCAACCGTCGTCAGAGCCTACGGGCCGCGTTCAGCGCGAATGACCGTCGCGACCGCGGGAGCGGCGGAAGTCGGGCCGATACATGCGCACTTCATTGCCGCGGACCTCGGCGGGGCCGGGGCCGCGACGTTCGCCCAGGCGGTAACGCTCGATCGGATGGTGGCCGTAGCGCTCTATCCGTGCCTCAAATCCGGGTTCGTCATTGAAGCGGTTGACGATGCGGCCGTTCTCGCGGCCGATGCCGACGAAGATATTGGTCTGACCGACTATCGCCGCACTGCGCGAGCCGGAGATGATGAACGAATCAACGTCGCGCCTGCCGAAATCCTCGATGCGGACGAAGCTGAACGCGAATGACGGAAACACGGTATCGATGCTGTAGATTGGCGGCGAGAAGCCGAACTGAGAGACCGTCACGCCCGGGGGTATTGGAGCCCAGCCGACATAGTCGCCGCCGGTGCGCCAGACCACCCACGCGGGAGCCCACTCAAGGCCGGGGTACCACACCCAGCCGTAGCGGCTGTCGCTGAACCACCGGCCGTAGTGATAGCACGCCCACGACCAGGGGGCGTTCGAGACGAACGTCCAGCCGTAATCGGTCAGGATCCAGTAGCCGTTCGTATAGGGGCGCCCACCGGCGGGGACGCCATAGGGACGCCAGCACTGTCCGAAGCGGGCGGTAATGACCCACTGGCCGTAAGGAGAAAGGGACGAGTAGAACGCGCTGACGGCGCCGTTCGTCACAACGGGCGCAGGCGCCGGGCGCACTACAACGGGCGCCGGGCGAACCACGACGGGCGGAGGCGGCGCGTACACGACCCGTGGAGGCGGCGGAGGCGGGGGCGGGCCATAGTAGGCCGTGCAGGACGCCAGCAAAGGAGTGAGCATCAGCGGCGCGAGAAGCGGTATGATCTTTCGCATGTACGATCTCCTTGGTGACGGCTCCAAGAGAGTAGACCGGGGATCGGCGGCGAAGTATCCGGCGCGAAGCATCAGTGGGAAAGGCGGAAAAGTGGGAAAGGAACGCGCTGACGCGCGGGGATGGAGCGTCAGACGGACAAGCGAACAGGCAAACGGAAGCAGGCGGTGATCAGAAGACAGTGCCGCAGTGTGTGTGACCAGCGATTCTGGCAGATGTCTTGGTTGCTTGGCCCGACACGGATAGGGGCGACGCATGCGTCGCCCGAAGAAGGCGTTCTAAGGGCAGGAGACCCTCGTGCTTCCCCTTCGGCGCCGACACCGCCACACGGCGCAACTGATTTGATGCAGGCCGTCGCGGCTATCGGCGGGCGATGTCCGCCTTCGGCGGATCGCCCCTACAATTCATTGACCTAATGCCTTTGTGGGCAAGCACATCCGTGTGCCAGAAAAGTTAGTCACACACTGGCGCACAGTGGCACACAGGGGCATGCGCCACCGTCCGGCGCTATTCGCCAGCCGAACTAAGAACAACGCGCACAAGCTCCTCGACCTGCGCGGAGGGGTGCTCGGCACGGATTTTCTCGACGGACTTCTCTGCTGCTGACCGAGGGTAGCCGAGGCTTATCAGGGCCATGATGGCGTCGCGCGCGGCGGCATCGTAGCCGGCGGCGCCCGCGAGGAACTGGTCGCGGAAGACAACGAGGGGCTCTTTGATATCGGTCACGATGCGGCGGGAGGTCTTCTTGCCGATGCCGCGGACGCGGCTCAACGCGTCGAGATCCTCGTCGGCGACGGCGCGGGTGAATTCCTCGATCGACGCGCCGCTCATGATCGCAAGCGCCGTCGCGGGGCCTATGCCGGTGGCGCTGATAAGTATCCGGAAGAAGGCACGCTCCTTCTCGGTTGCGAAGCCGTAGAGGCGGATGTCGTTTTCGCGGACGGCATAATGGGTGTAGACGATAACCGGGCCGTTTGTGGGGAGCTTCTCGTAAGTGCTTACGGGGATGAAAACGCGATAGCCGACGCCCGAGGCGCGGACTACGGCCTCGGTCAGGTCTTTGCGGATCAGTTCGCCGGCAATGTGGTCAAACATAGTCCGAAGTCCGAAGTCTGAAGTCCGAAGGGAACCGAACGGAGGAGGCTGAAGGCTGAAGGCTGAAGGCTGAAGGAGGCATAGAACCGTCCACCACCAAGACACCAAGAGTACCAAGAAGACACAGAGCTTCGTTCATCCGCAGATTTTCGAAACGCCCCGCCGACTGCCACAAATCAAACAGGCGCAGATGACGCAGATTAGAAGGAAGTTCCCAGTCCGCAATCCTGAGGCGCCTCCAGACAGAGAGAACTGCCGGACCCACAGGAACCGCGATTCGCAACACTCCCTCCCCTACGCGGCAGGAGAAGCAAGCGATGCAAGGCCGCAGGGAGAAACCGAGCGGAGGCGTGGCCCTCGCCACGTCGAGCATCGGTTTCGACCGAGAACACAGCAGCGCGCAGCTTATCATGCCGCGAATTACTCGGTCAGGGTCAGGCCCAGCGCCGCCAGCTTCTTCTTGACTTCCTGAAGCGAGGTGCTGCCGAAATTCTTGGCCTGCATGAGATCCTTCTCGCTCTTGTCCACGAGGTCGCCGATGGTCTTGACGCCGAGGAGCTGCATGCAGTGCTGGCTGCGGACGGAGAGGCCAAGGTCGTCGACCGGGCGGGCGACCACCTTCGCGCGGTCGATGGTCTTCTTCTTCACGGGCTTCATCTTGGCGCTCTTGTCCTCGCCCTCGAGGGCCTGGCCGAGCCTGAGGCCCTTGGAAGTCAGCATCTGCTTGATCTCGCTAAGGGAGGTCTCGCCGAAATTCTTGAACGACAGAAGCTCCGGCTCGCTGATGCGCGTAAGGTCGCCGAGCGAGGAGACGTTCATTTTTTCGAGGCAGTTGCGGCTGCGAACGGAGAGCTCGAAATCGCTGATGGGGGTTTCGAGTATCTTGTTGCGGCGCTCGCGCTTCTTCTGCTGCTCCTCGTCGAAGAACATATCCTCGCTCGCGATGGCGTCCTTGAGGTAGAGCCGGGTGCGCCTGTCGGCCGGATAACGGTTGTAGACCATCTGGAAGCATCTCACGGCCTCGCCCTGGCGGCCGATCTCTTCGAAGAGAAGGCCGAGGTTGACGAGGGCGCGGGAGCGGACGGGCTTGACCTGAAGGCAGCGCTGGTAGTATTCGACGGCGGCGTCGTTGTCGCCGCGCAGGTCCGAGACGTACGCGAGGCGGAAAAGCGCCTCGACGCACCTGGGGTCGATCTCGACGGCCCTGCTGTAGCTCTTCACCGCGCCGTCGTAGTCGCCATCGGTGTCGGCGACAATCCCGGCCTCGGCGTGGAGCGCGGCGCAGTCGTCGAACTTTGCGAGGCCGTCTTTGACGGCGGTTTTCGCGGCGGAGAAATCGCCAGACCTGCGCAGCGCCTCGGCGAGGGCCGCGTACACCTCGCCGTCATGGATCTTCACGGAGAGGCTCTTGAGGAGAGGCACCGCTTCGGCGGGCTTGCCGCTGCCGAGCTTGCACTTGCATGTCACATATTGGGCGACTTCGCTTGACTTGTTCTCCCTGGCGGCTTCCTGGCCGCGGTCGTACCGGCCTTCGGCGCAGTAGCACACGGCAAGCGCCACCTTGTCCTTATCCTCCAGGTCGCCCTTCATCTCAAGGCCGGACACGAAATCCCGGAATGCCTTCCTTGCTTCCTTCGATGAGAATGCCTGCGAGCGAATCTTTGCGATATCGGATACTGTGAGGTCGCCCTGAAAAAGAATTGCGTAGTCCACCATCACCGGGTCAGTCATATAACCCTCCGTCGTACCCCAACCTCATATGATGAATAAAAGATCCCATTGCGCGACCTTGCATTCTAACAGACGAGGACGTAACGTCAAGTCCCGCGAGGGCTTCACGCGCCCGCGGCGCGTGAGGCAGGCTTGAGGCTTGAGCAAGAACAAGACACACAGGACCCCTGAACAGGCATGAGACTTATGGCGCCACCGGGCGCGCAAGGCGTCACGACCCTCACCCCTGCCCCTCTCCCAGAGGTCGAGGGGATTGGCAATGAGCGCGCAAGCGCGCAAGAAAATCGCGTTGTTTTGGGTTGCGCGCCAAGAGCCGATTGATACAACTATAATGCTGCAGATGGGAGGGTATCGGGCCGCGGATGCGCGCGGCTGTTTTGGCAATCCGCAGTGAGGAAGTCATGTACGTCAGCAGCAATCCCCGGAAATCAAACGCATTGCGCCTGACGGCGCTTGTCGCACTCGCTCTGGTAACGGGCTGTACCGCGTCAACAAGCCGCAGCGCGTCGCCGCGCGCGGCGGCGCCGCCCGCGCCGCCCGCAGTGTCTTCCGCAAGCCAGCCGCTGAACTTCGAGTCGCTTGCGGAGCTGCAGTCAACGGATCTGGCACTTACCGGCATGCCTGCTCCGCCGCCGCCGGACCTCGGTCTGGTGGATTCCACTGCTGCCCTGCCGGAGATGGCTCCTCCGGCGACGCCCGAAACCGTGGCGGCCGCGCAGGCGGCGCCAGCCGGATCCACGCAGGAGCCGGTCATCACACAACCGCCGGCCGAGACGCCAACGTTCGTCAAGGTGCCTGAGCCGCCGGTTCCGCCGCAACCGCCGCTCGAGCCCGGGCCGGTCAATCCGATGGGCCCGGCAACGCCTCCTCCAGCCGTGCCGTTGCCTCCGCCGGCGCAGGAGGCACTCCCGCCGCAGCCGACGCCGCTTGAGATGCCGGCGCCCGCGATTGATTCGTCCGCGAGCGGCGCGCAGAAGAGTCTCGACGAGCAGTACTTGAAGGCGGTTCTCGACGGCGGCAAGGAGAAGCTTGCCCAGGTGCAGCAACGCATTTCGTATCCCGACGACCTCTTCGGCGGCGCGGTTGTGCGCTCGTCGAAAACGCCGGGGCAGGTGACCATCTACTATCCGCTCAGGTCGATCGGCGGCGTTTCGTGCAATGTCACGCGCGATGCGTCGAAGGAATACGCGATTGCCCTCGTCCCCCCGACGCAGGCGCAGGTCGACGTGCTGATTAACGCGCTCAAGAGGTACCTTGGAGAGGGCGAGACGGTCCTCTGGTACTGCAACCGCAACATGCTTGAGATAACCGCCAACGAGGACAACGTTCCATTCATCAAGGACATACTGGAGTTCCTCGACACGCCTCAGAAACAGATCATCATCGAGGCCGCGGTGTGGGAAGTCACCGATGCGACGGACACGCAGCTCGGCTCGAAGATCCTCTACGACAACACGCACGGCGGCGGCGATTTCTTCAATATGTTTAACAGCCGGTACGACACCCAGCAGTTCCTGAACTCGCTCACGTCGGGACAGCCGTTCCAGGGAAGCACGCTCGACTTCGTCAACGCCGCGGACTCGCACGGCGCAAAGATGAACGTGGTGCTCCAGTTTCTGAAGATCCGCGGCTACGCGGACCTCGTGAGCCAGCCACGCATGCGCGTGGCCGTGGGGCAGACGGCAAGGATCTTCACCGGGCAGGAGATACCGTTCACGGAAACGAAGGTCATCACGAACCACCTGGAGCTCTACACGAAATTCAGAAGCGTGGGAGTGCAGCTCTTCGTAACGCCGATGGTCGCCGGGCAGGACATGATCACGGTTTCGGCCCTCACGACGGTCAGCGACGTGACCGGGCAGACCGAGCAGGGCCCAAGCGGCGTCGTGAACCCGATCATCTCCACGCGCGAGGCCGCGACGCAGGTAACCGTCGCGAATAAGGAGCTTATCACGGTCGGCGGCATGGACCAGACGAAGAAGATCGTCAGTGAGGTCAAGGTGCCGATCATCGGGGACATTCCCATACTCGGGTACCTCTTCAAGAGCAAGCGCGACGTGTCGCAGAAGATACAGCTCTGGTTCACGATCCAGCCGACGATCGCGAACGACAACATGAGGATCGTCGTGCCGGAGATGACGGGACTGCCGGCCGGCGCGAAGTAGTGCCGCGCCGGGCGCGGCGTGCGAAAAGTGCGAAAAGTGTGAAAGGTGCGAAAGGGGAAGAACGCCGGCAGCACGGCCGTTCCTGCCAAGGATCGTAGGGGCGACTCGATGAGTCGCCCTGCCTCGACACCGGATGCCCCCTCTGATGGGTCGAGTGCTTCTCTCGCGGCGGCCCTCACCGGGAGCCGCTCTCCCAGAGGGCGAGGGGACGAATTCCCAAGGCACACAACCGTTCCTGCCAAAGTGACAGTTCCACAGGGTCGTCGGAGGGAGCCGTGCCAATTTGGCAGGAGAAGTGGGGGGATGGCAGGGCGGCACGCCTTGAGGAACGCACCTTAACCTATTGCACTCACATCACTTAGGATATGCCCGATCCGGCGCCGGTCGTGGCACGCGATTTGCTCTTTACATGCCGTGTGACAATATGGCTTTGGGCCGTGGGAGCCCTGATGGATACGGCCAACCGAGATTACAACGACTACAGGGTGCTCGTCGCGGACGGTGAGAGCGTCATGAGGCGCGAGGTCGCGGCGGCGCTGGAAGGGCTCGGCCTCGACGTGTACGAGGCAAGGCGCGGCGAGGAGGTCTGCGAAGTCATCTCGGTGGTTCGGATAGACGCGCTCGTGCTTGATAGCGGCCTCCCGGCCTTCGGCGGTCTCGAGACGATACGGATCATGAGGACGTTTCAACGCGTGCCGCCGTTTGTCCTTGTGGCCGAGGACCCCACGAGGGAACTGCAGGTGGAGGCCCTCGAGTGGCTCGCTACGAGCGTGCTGCCAAAGCCGGTTGACATGATGCTTCTCTCCGACATCGTGAGAACGATGCTCGCGAGGGCGACGTTTTGAGCGGGCGACGCGTGCGTCGCCCCTACGTTGAACCGTCTGCAAGTATCTGTGCAGGCATGCGAGAACGAATTGATATCTGGTGAGTCTGCGGAGCAATACAGGAAAGGAGACATGACGGATGAAGATTAAACCGTTGGGAGACAAGGTCCTTGTCAAGAGGCTCGAGGCCGAAGAGGTCACCAAAGGCGGCATCGTCCTTCCCGACACAGCCAAAGAGAAGCCACGGGAGGGCAAGGTGATTGCTCTCGGAAAAGGAAGGATGCTCAAGGACGGAAAGTATTCGCAGTTCCAGGTCAAGACGGGCGACAAGGTGCTGTTCAGCTCGTACGCCGGGACCGAGGTCAAGATAAACGGGGAGGAATACCTCGTGATGAACGAAGAGGACATCCTCGCAATAGTGGATTAGGCAGGAGGAAAAGATGGCAGCGAAAAAGATCCTTTACGATCAGGAAGCGCGCGAGGCGGTACGCAGGGGCGTGAAGAAGCTCGCGGAAGCGGTGAAAGTCACGCTCGGGCCGCGCGGCCGCAATGTGGTTATCCAGAAATCCTTCGGCGCGCCGACCGTCACCAAGGACGGCGTCACCGTCGCCAAGGAGATCGAGCTCGAGGACGCCTACGAGGACATGGGCGCCCAGATGGTCAAGGAAGTCGCCTCCAAGACGTCCGACGTCGCGGGCGACGGCACGACGACCGCTACTATCCTCGCCGAGGCCATTTTTGACGAGGGGCTCAAGAACGTGGCCGCCGGCGCCAATACGATGGACCTCAAGCGCGGCATCGAAGAGGCCGTCAAGGCCGTGGTCGCGAACCTGAAGAAGCTCTCCAAGCCGGTATCCGGCCGCAAGGAGATCGCGCAGGTCGGCGCAATCGCCGCCAACAACGATCACGAAATCGGCGACATGATCGCCGAGGCCATGGAGCGCGTCGGCAAGGACGGCGTTATCACGGTCGAAGAAGGCAAGTCTCTCGAAACCGCGGTCGAGTGGGTCGAGGGGATGCAGTTCGACAAGGGTTACATCTCCCCGCACTTCGTCACCAAGCTCGACACGATGGAAGCGGTTCTCGACGAGCCGTACGTCCTCATCTATGAGAAGAAGCTCACGGCCGTCAAGGACATGATACCCCTTCTGGAGAAGGTCGCGCAGAGCGGCAAGCCGCTTCTCTTGATCGCAGAGGACATCGAGGGCGAGGCACTGGCGACGCTGGTCGTCAACAAGCTGCGCGGGACGTTCCAGTGCGCGGCTGTGAAGGCGCCGGGATTCGGCGACCGCCGCAAGGAGATGCTGCAGGACATCGCGGTTCTCACGGGCGGAAAGGCGATTTTCGAGGACCTCGGGATTCAGCTCGAGAACATCCAGATGAACGACCTCGGCCGCGCGAAGAAGGTCGTCATCGACAAGGAAAACACGACGATTATCGAAGGCGCCGGCTCGACCGACGAGATCAAGGGGCGCATCGCCCAGATTCGCAAGCAGATCGAGACCACCACGAGCGATTACGATCGCGAGAAGCTGGAAGAGAGGCTTGCGAAGCTGGCCGGCGGCGTCGCGAAGATCAACGTGGGGGCGGCTACTGAAGTCGAGATGAAGCAGAAGAAGGCGCGCGTCGAGGACGCGCTCCACGCGACCCGCGCGGCCGTTGAGGAAGGCATCCTTCCGGGCGGCGGCGTAGCGCTCCTGAGGTCGCTCAAGACCATCGACAACCTCAAGCTCACCGGCGACCAGGCGAGCGGCTCGCAGATCGTGCGCCGCGCGCTTTACGCGCCGATTAAGCAAATCGCCGAGAACGCCGGCGTCGACGGCGCTATCGTCGCTCAGAAGGTGGAGAGCGGCACCGGCAATGACGGTTTCAACGCCGACACGCTGGAGTACGAAGACCTCGTGAAGGTGGGCGTCATCGACCCGACGAAGGTCGTGCGCACCGCTCTTGAGAACGCAAGCTCCGTGGCGACGCTGCTTCTGACCACCAACGCGGCCATCTCCGAGATACCTGAGGAGAAAAAGAAGAAGGGCGCGGGCGGCGGGCATCATCACGGGGGGTATTAGCGCGTAGGAACTAAGTTCGACTTTCGCAGTTTTCAGGGGTAATGATAAGGGAGGAGATACAGGCAAACAAGCCCACCTGACGATTTAGTTGTGGCTTAGGCAACGATC
>Ga0315282_10003264_pt1 | contig 29174 bp, 21 predicted proteins | sample YL17G07_20_MG_FD_203693 | JGI IMG/M metagenome (GOLD analysis project Ga0315282, IMG submission 203693) | Sediment microbial communities from Yellowstone Lake, YNP, Wyoming, USA - YL17G07_20 | ecosystem: Environmental > Aquatic > Freshwater > Lake > Sediment | place: USA: Wyoming | collected... | reverse complement strand
GCCTTCTAAATGCGAGTAGTAAGGCAACGCCCAGGGCAGCTCCAAGAATATTGAGGACGATGTCGTTGAAGTCAAGATAATTCGTCACAACGGGATTCATGACAAACTGAAGGAATTCATCCACGAAACCAGCGAACGACGTAACAAAGAAAATGAGAACCTCGCTTCGAAGCGAGAATCCCAGAAGCAACGCGAGAATGGCGTATTGAGGGAAATGAATACGTTCCGCATTGTTGACGATAAGATATCGATCTGAGAAATACATCAAAACAAGCAGCACAAGCCAGAGAACAAGATGGTTGAAGGCCCGGAGGCGATGAATCTGGGCGACTCTGACTGCCAGCAACACCACACCGGCGAGAATAACGACCGTGATAACGTCAACCGCATGTTCCACGGTATAGAAGCCTGCCGGGATAAGAATTTCCTTCTCATAAAGAGCCGAGAAGGGATGGTGAGGGAGCGAGACGGCAAGGAAATAGAACAATGGAAGAATGCGTTTTGCGGCAGTCTTGAAGTCCATCTTAAGCTTCTCGGTCCAGGTTGGAGGCGATGCGGCGGTTCCTCGATTGCCAGTAGGCCTGATAGACACTCTGCAGCCCCCCCCGTTTGAGCGCGCGAGCGATGAGATTCTTGAGAACAGCAAGCGTGTGATAATACAAGACGTTATACCGTGGGAAGTACATCGATCGTGCTTTCCGCACTTCCTTGAGACCGGAATACCAATTCTTGTGCGAGATACCGTCCAGCGTCATATTGGCCAAGGTTTTGTCGAGAGAGAGGAACTTTGCGCCTCGGCGTTTGAACCTGAGCAGGAGTTCATAGTCCATGGCGTAGCGATAGCTTTCATCATATGTACCGTGGTTCAAGTATGAATTCTTCTTGATGAACACTGTTGGATGATAGACGGAAGTCTCCTTCTCCAAGGCCGCAGGATTCGAAAGGCAATTTAGCTGAGGCTGCCCTTTTTCCCAAAGTTGAAGCGATCCGCAAAACACATCCACATCGGGGTGGAACCGAAAGACCTCAGCAATCGTCGACAGTGTGCTCGGCTCGTACCAATCCCCTGCGTTCAAGATGCCGATAACTTCGCCTCGTGCGGCGGCGATCCCCTTGTTGAATGCATGGCTGATGCCTCTGTCAGGTTCGCTGATCGAAAAATCGATATGTTCCTGATTGGACTTGATGACGTCAATTGTCCCATCCGTGGATCCGCCATCAATGACAATATACTGACACGAAGGGCCGTGAGCGCGAACGATACCAGCAATTGTCCTTGGCAATCCCTCTCGCTGGTTCAATACCGCTGTGATTATGCTTATGAGCGGCGCATCGTTCATCGATCGCTGCATACAATACGTCTCATCATCTTGTGCAATGTTGAATCACTGCGTTCGACCGAAGCAAGCCGTCTCCGAAAGGGCGACGCTTCAGACACTATTCTCTATATATAGACAGTGACCACTTGAACAACAAGCATTGGCATAATTGCGCCGATGAGAATTGACACTCACTGGTTCAGTTCGCCCATATTCAAGTTGGTTATGAAGGCAACTACATTTGCATATGGAAAGGGTGCGCGATATCGTGCATCCCACTCAACGACGTCAATACGGACCCAGCGATTGTTGGGATCATATTGTTTGTACATAAAGGTGGTTGCAGGAGAATGATTCCTTATGTACGTGTCTAAACGAGTGTTGTACCCCAACGGGATCGTGATGAAGTAGTTATCTGCCTGGTCTAATATTTCTTGATATATAGGACATCCTTTGTCTGGGTCGATGTCCGTATTGCCATAGTCTGAGGTCCCTGCACGCTCGAGCGTGGATATGCTGAGAGCATTTTCCCCAGTAAAATCACGAAGTTCGGGATCCATCTTTATGCAGCCCGGCCATGGATCAAACGGATCAACTACATTATGTGTCGGCCCTACCTGCAAATGGTACGGCATGACAGCCCCTACCTCTTCCAGAATTGGAAACTTGGAGATGAACTCTACGCCAATCGGTACCGCAATCGTGCGTTCTCCGATGTGGTTTACCACTGGGTAATCCTGTTGTAGGTAGTACAACTGTTTGCCAAAATAATCAAATGTTCTCACGTGTGTTAATCTGAACTACTCAGGCACTATTCTAAAGTACTTTCAGGCGTGCAAACAAGAAGCAGCTATGATTATCATCATTCTATTTGCGAAATGGTGATATCTGGCATGGTGTTATGTAAAGAATCTATGATTTCACGCAAAGAGGAGAAATGGAATGACGCCAGGAGCTTCTTTAGGCGGTGAACGGTCTTATCAAGATTGTAGTACCGAATAACTCGAAATGCGAATGGGACTTTGAGTCTGGGCACTTGGTCATCGATGTCATACGGGTGCAGATACACCATTCCGCTGTGGCCCGATCGCTCAGACTGCATCAGGGCCAATTGGGCGGCGCGATATGGGAGCGCGCGCAAGTAGAACCCTCCAGCAGCCGGAACGCGTGAGAGAGCCAGACGCAGGACCTGCGCTGGAAACTCATAGATCGATTTTGCAGGTGCGAGACTCAGGCGATATGGATACGACGGTGATCTTGGGAGCCCGTAGGAATGCAAGCGTGTGGGAAAAACGCTCGAATCATATTCAATCCCTTCCTCGATCAGCGTTTCAAAGATCCAAAGTTGGGATCTATTCACGGACCAACTGGCTGCGCGATGGCCCGACACTCTCTTGCCCGTAATCTGTTGCAGAACATCTATTGAGCGCCTCAAGTCATCTCTGAAACTCGCTCGAGTGTGTTGCGGAATAGGTACGTGAGCGTAGCCGTGAGTCGCAATCTCGTGGCCAGCCGCTACGAGGGACCTGGCAACTTCGGGATGTTGCTCCGCATAACTACCAAGAAGGAAGAAGGTCGCCTTTGTGCCACACTCACTGAGTAGGTCGAGTATTCGCTGAATGCTCTGTTGTTCTCGAGAACCATACTTCTGCCATCCATCAATTTGCCTGTAGATGAAACCTTGGTACCAATCCTCAACGTCAAATGTAAGCGCGTGCTGAATACGCATGTGACCAACAGCCTTTTGCTTATTGGGATATTACTTCGTCACCTTGAGCATCGTGAGAGCCAGAAAGCTGCTCACCCAAGGCAACTCTGCTATTCTGTCATCCAGAACTACTGCGGAATTGAACCTGTTGACGATAAACGGCGGGAAAAAGCCAAAGTGCGTGAGATCGATCTCTCGGAATCCCGCATTCCGGAAGTGTCTCACGAGCATCCACGCAAAACACCTGAGAATGCCGTGTTCCACGCTCCATTTTCGAGCTGGATGAAAGGTCAGATATGGATACCAATAGGGGCAGAGTGGGTTGGGTTCGAGGAAAATCGCGACTCCATCTTGTCGGAGGCTTCGATAGATTCTGCGCGCAACCTCGCTGATATCATCCACGTGGTGAAGAACGTGTCTGGTCAACACCATATCGTACGCATCGACAGATTCGAGATCTTCAGCTCTTTGACAGAGAAGCGTAAGACGCTCTGCAAGACCCTCTTTGCGAGCAAGGGCTTCGTACACTTCCAAAGACTTCGCGGAGACGTCAAGCGCAGTGACCGATGAGCCCTCCCGCAAGAGAGGCACGCTGTATGTGCCGATCCCTGCCCCGATTTCTAGCACATGGGTCCGTGGATATCGTCGGACCTTCGAAAGAAACTTGTTCATCACATGCGTTGTGTGAAAACTGCTCTTTTCCTGCTTACCGGCGGAATACCAAGGGTTGTCGTCGAATACCTTTGCTTGTGTTTCGCTATTCTTCGTGCCCATGACGATTCTCTCTTCTCCTTTGAGAATGTAATGCTGTTCCGACGAAGTGGACGTGGAGTCAATAAGGAGGCCGCGAGTTTGCAAAGGCGGTGTGCAAATCACTCTCAAGCCGTCAGTGCCTCCGATGTCGGCCGTAACGATTCCCCGCGCGATCAAAGTAGGTCTTTCCGGCCTTTGTGACCTGCTTCGATGGGCTAGTGGTACAGCTGTTCCCCCTGTTCACTGCTTGGAGAACAGATCTCCGCGATCAGATCGTGAGAGCAATTTCGAGTCTCAATCCTAGTCGCAAAGAAGCAAAACGATCGTAGCCTGATCTAGAGCTTGGTACGCTCGCACTCGCCCTCTGGTCTGGGCGAAAACCAATCCACGTGGGATGTTGATAACCATTGGCAAAAGAATTTCTCCTTGTGACACCTTGAAGCGGACATTACCAACGAATGGTTCTGTACCGACCGTCGGAGTTCTCGGCTGCGGCCAAGGAGCATATCGATTCGACTGCACGATCGCCGGGGGACCTTGGAACCTCGCGCCGACTGCTGGTCGCACGCCCTGTCACGGGTTCTTTGAACTCTCGACAATATTTCCGCCAAGTCCTCTCCCCTCGGCAGAGGCCTCGCAGTTGATCAAAATAGCAACTTTCGTCTATGTTCGAAATATTCGGAAAAGATCAATCTGTCGCGCCCGCAAAGAGGGCGCGCCCCACACGCAACACCGCGGGGAAAAGCACTGCGAACACTGCAGGCAACAGAATGTAGAATGCGACGGTCTGCGTGAAGGATAATAACAACGCCGACTCTGCCGAGATGTCGATACGTCCAAGATAGTATATGAACACAGCCTCGCGGGTGCCTAAACCACCGAAAGAGATCGGTATCAATGAAACAAGAGCTGAGAGAGTGTAACATACGGAAAGATATAGGAAAGGAGCATGAACGCCCATCCCTAACGCGAGCCAGTAAACCCCAATGAACGAACTGAAGAAAGCGAGAAAAGAAATAATCAACGCGCGCACCCTACGACGTCGGAAGCAAAGAGACAAATGCGAACGAAAAGTAGTGGCACTGAACCGATTATCAGAAAGTAGGGATTTGGGGAAGACTTTCAGCGAGACGGTCTCAACGAGACCTACGATCCGACCCCATAGCAGCACAATGATGCAGACGATTCCGCTGCCAGCTGTCAATACTAGGACATAGAACCGAGCCTCCTGAAGTGGCAAGAGGTTCGAAAAGGACATAAGTCCCACGAGTGTCCAGATTACGAGGAGGGCGACATCGTATGAACGATCCACAACAACACTTACAAGTGCTTTCAGGAGACGTTCTGGATGTCCAACGAAGGGCCTGAATCGATAGAGCTCGCCAATCCTCCCTGGGGTTACTGATGACCAAAATGCACTGGTTATGACAGTTCCTACAGCATCGCGGAATTTCAGCCTAGCGTCGACGTTTGCGAGAAGGAGGTTCCACCGAGCAGCTTTGAGCACGATATTGACTGAAACCGCCAGCACCGTAAGGATGATCCATGTCCAATGAATTCTCTGGGCCGCCACGAAGACTCTCGACAGATCAAGTGAAGATACAATATAGATCCAGAGAATGACTCCAAGAAACCGTGCCGCGATGCCGACAGCCCTTGTATGGGTCTTCAATAGATTCATGTGACCACCTCTCTCCCGAACCCCTCTTCGATGTACACACACTGTAGGGCGTGATTTGCAGATGAAAGATGAGGAGGATGAATCTGACGCAGTGGGGAAATGCATTTGGAGAAGTCAATCGCGCCTGACCGGAAAACCAGATGGACCGGCAAGAGAGAGCGAGAGAGCACGCCGCCTCTTTCCTGTATTGATGGCGTGAGAATCTTCGATTTTTGGGTCGCGCAGTTCACTGTGTGTAGAGCCTTCTGAGATACCTTCCGACAATTGGCGTCAGACGCAACGGCACAAATCTCGCCCAGATCCAGCTCAAGACCTTGTGATGCAACTCCACATGAGCTTTGACCGTGCGCCCTGAGAGATTGAAGTTCGTGATTCGATAAGGATGGAAATCCGTACCCCACTTCCTCTTGAATCGGTATTGTCCCTGATATCGTGCGACTCCGAAGTCGAACCATTTATGACCGCTGCTGCACGCCCACTGTATGAACCTCCAGTGGACTAGGTCGTTTGGACGAAGCTCGTGATACTTTTCATCTGATACAATGTAGAGGATGTTGACCCGCTTTGCAGTCGAAACGCCCATTAAACCAGAAACAAATCTATCTCCGTGAACAGCCCAGTAAACTCTGAGGCGGTCCCCAAGGTGGCGACGCAGCGCAATGAAATAGTCGATTGGATGAGGAGGGGTACCAAGGCGTTTCATCGCTCGCAGGTATCTCGGATAGAACTCTCGAACGAGACAGGCTTCACTGGAATCTTCGAGAGCGTAGATGCCTTCCCGTTCGGCTTTGTGCACGGCTTTCCGAACGCTATGGTCAAACTTCTCACGGAACAATTGATCCTCGCTGGCCTCCAGGTCTAGAATAGCGTATTCGAACTGTTCATTAGTCGCAGCGCGTGAGGTGTTCTTCGATGGTGCCAACGCATTCAGGCCACGCATTTCAATTGAATCAGCGCCGACAGTTCGGAGCAACCCCAGTGTCAAGTGATCGTATAGTTCCTCAATGTTCTCAGCTGAATGATCAAAAAGCGGGCCCCCAAATTGCGAGAACGGGATCGACACACAATGTCTTGCCCAAGGCAATCCGACTACAAAAGCTGGCAAGACGGCCTTGATGCAATTGTCCTCCCAAATGGCATAGTAATATGGCTTCAGATGGTACACTTCTTCCAGCGCAATTCCATATCCTGTCAAGTAGCAGTATCGTGCCTCCGTCTGAGAGTCTACAAATCCGTCCCAGGTTGCATAGTCCACTTTCGATATCAAACCTTGTGTCAAAGAATTCTCCGCTTCAACAATGTGTCAGGGCTTTCTTAGTACCAACGTAAAAGAATGGGCAACAGGCCATAGGCTCGGTCGAAGCCAAGATACGTTTTCGAGCCTCTCAAGAAAATGAAACGGCCCCGGGAAAAGAAGCATAGGAAGGCTACAGACGCATTCAAATCCAGCCAGCTTGCACCGTGCCTCGAAACCCATGGGATCATATCTCACCAACTGGCTTCTGCGTTTCGGAGCAAAAAACCGATTATTGAGAGTGTTGATAATGCAGTGTGCCCCCGATTTGGAAACTCTGAAGAACTCGCTCAGCACTTGCCCCTCTGCCCCTAAGCTTTGGAGTACACCGATACATACCACGAGATCGAACGTGTCCGATCTTACGGGCAACGACTTGACGTTTCCCACGACGAACGCAATCGAGCCCGCTATCCTATCGGGCTGGCCGGCAACATTTGCCGCGGCTCTCCACACCATGTTTGGGCTGAAGTCAAGAGCCAAGACGCTACATCCGGCAGATGCCAAGTGAATCGAGTATGCACCAGGTCCACAGCCAGCATCGAGAACAAGTCCAGCTTTGTCTCTTAGGCAAGGCATCTTGTGCAGAAGCTCGAATTGCTTGAGCCTCCTGGTGAATCCGTGTTCGCTCCATTGTGCGACGGCGTAGTCTTCAACGGCCTCAACAGCGCTTCGGTCGAAGGTATCTCTCCAGTACTGCTCAAAGTCAGTCAATGGCATCACCTCGCCATATACTTATAGGCGCAATAGATCGCTTCGCCATTCGTGTGATTGCTCTTCGGTCTCAAAGAGATAAATGCCCGAGCCAAGCTAGAGACAGACTCTGGCAGACAGACGCGAGAAAGATATCGCTGCAACTTTCCGCGACAATTCATGCAAGGGGCGAAAGAATTGTCGCGCCAAGCTATCCCCGACAGCTTTCAGAGGAGCGCCCAAGGTCTTATGTATCGCCCTCCTTTCATTCAAATGTGCTCTGGCGAGCGAGCGCAAGCCCTCGCGACTGACTGCCCTCTCTAGGTATTGTAATGACCATTTCTCTAACGACTTTACCTGTTTACTCTTCGAAGCAGCCTCCTGATGTTCTCCACTTGTGCACGCATTCTGGTAAACATATCAGCAATCAGTGCCGTAATCAGGAGCAATGTGGCAAACAGAAGCAGAAACGCCCCAACGAATGCCAGAACTTTCGGGTAGAACTCCTGGAGCAGCAGGGAAATCACTCCAAAAGAAAAAAGGCAGAGTAATCCCACACAGCCAAAGAACAACGCTGGTCCCCCAAAAGCAATGAGAGGCTTATAATCACGGAAGTTCCTCAGGATTATCATACTTGTTTTCAGGGCATACCATACGACATTTCTTGCAACTCGCGATTCGCCAAACTGGCGCTTGCCGCGAACGTGAACGTCCACTTCTACCAGTGACAAATTCTGGAATGCTAGCGTGAGTATAGTCTCATGGGTGTAGGTGAAGTCACCGATAAGATCCAATGAAAGCATCGCTTCTTCAGAGTAGGCACGGAACCCACACGATACATCGTGAAGTTGTGTTTTCGCCAGCCTGTTTACGAGCCAAGCGACTCGACGATTTCCCCAGAGTCTTACTCGAGACATCTTTGGGGTGTATGCATCATTTCGAAAGCGCGATGCTGTCACAAAATCAGCACGCCTTTGAATGATCGGTTCAACTACCTTGGGGATATCCTTTGGGTCAAATTGCCCATCGCCATCAATGGTCACCAAGATATCGGCATCGTTCACCTGTGCGTAGCGGAGGGCGGAACGAAACGTCGCTCCAAGGCCACGGTTCGTTCCATGGCTGATGACATCCACCCCGCGCCTTTTGGAGATGCCGACTGAATCATCGGTCGAGCCATCATCAATGACGACAATCGAGATCCTCGCAACCGGGATCTTGACTGCCCTGATGCCATCGATGACGGCACCAAGGCTCTTGTCTTCATTGAGAACTGGGACGGCAACAAGTATCTTGATCAAGTTGCGCGCTCCTTTCTTCTTGAATCCTTGCAGACCGCAATGAGCCACGGAAAGCTCACTAGTACGCGGACCGAAGAAAACTCCAGCGAGAGCAAACGCGAGAAAGAACCCTTGCCCCAATGGTTTCGATGGTCAGGAGTATTTCCCCACTCATTCCAGTAGGATCCGCGGAGCAGATTGCCAATCCTCCACCAAGGCTCGAATGGAACACTCAGTATGGCCCACGTTCGTGTTACGCGAGCCAACTCTCTCACGGCCGACTCCGGATGGGAGAGGTGTTCCAGAACTTCCAGGGCGATCACCAAATCTACCGAACGGGATTTCACCGCAAGTCGACTGATATCTTGAGCCAAGAGGTTGCGGATACCGGACCGGCCTTTGTTGCGTTTGACAAGTTCAAGTATGAGATCAGAAGAAATAAAAATCGTTTTTTCGGGGAAACATCTCCTCAGAACTGCTGTCGAAAACCCCTCGCCACCTCCAACTTCGAGCACAGTCCGCGGAGTGCTGGATATGTCGGCGATCGAAGCGCTTAGCTTGGCAAAGAATCTTGAGTGAACAAATCTGATGATTGGATTCTTCGAGAGATAATTGCTCGCAAAATCCATCTTCTCGAAATCGTCGTACTGTTGCATCAGACTATGTTATCTCCCTCAGTGAAACTAGACACTGAATTCGGTTTACGCACCAAATTAGAAACCCCCGGAAGAAAAGCCTTCAGAGCCGATCTTGAGTGGGGTTCTCCGGCGCAGCCCCAGTCATGTACAGGCTTCTGTGCGTCTTGACCTATTGCCGCTCTACTCGTATATGCTTTAGGAGAACAAGAACGTCCCTTGTGTCCCCATTAGGCTGCCTTTCAATGGTGGCCTTTTCGACAACACTGAACAGGAATGCATTGTCGCCGGGTAGAAATGTCACGCTGAAAGACAAGAGGCCATTCTGATTGAACGATTTCCTTTGTGATCTCGACTCTCTCGCATTCCTGGTGGTCATCTCGATAGTGCGTGCCAGGTCTTTTCTAGCGGGGCCGGCGACAACATCGAGGATAAACCTCGCTCTGACTTGTTCGAGCGAACGGATCGTGCCACCGATTCCCTTGGCACGACCCGATCCGAGCCACAAGACTGACGCCCCTTGACGTTGATCGAAGTTCCAGGGAGGCAAGTGAAGATTCGAAGAAATGCCCAATATGCCGCCGTATGTGGGACTGATGTCTAGGATAGGAAAGCCCGCCGGTCCGGCTACCAACGATCCAAGAAGCGACGTTACCGTTATCTCACCAAGAGACAGCAAGAGAGGCCTCGGATCACCATTCGGCAGAACACGAATGGTTGGCTGATCGAGGGAGTAGAATGTGAAGTCATTTCTTCCCCTTAGCAGCCTGCAATCGAATTCTATCGTTGAGGCTTTGTCAAATTCTCTCATCATTAGCAGTGAAGTGTCCCGATTACTTAAGGTGAGCTGAACTCTTCGTCTGGAATCATTCCTTGATGGACCGCTCGCGACGTCAAAGGATAGTGCGATTGGCCTCGACGTATCCGAGAAAAGCGTGAAGCTTACGCCTTGCCCCCTGCTATTGCCAATCCAGAATGATTTTTGGCCGACCTCTCCACCCCATTCAGGAGGAACAAACGCCGTCACTCCAATCTTTCCAACGAGATCGGAGTCAATACGCACATTCCCACACCTTGAAAGATCTGAGATCCTGCCACGAACATCTGCATCCCAATCAGACATGTCATTGCTTCCTCGCACGTAAACTGACCAGTCATAACTGGCTGCGATACGGGTAAGGTTAGACAATTTGTCGAGCTGAGGTGCAAAATGATTGTTGGCTAGGATGAAGGAGATTCCCCTTCGCTGCAACCACCCCTTCTCCTCACATCGTTCAATCTTGTCAATCATTTCAATCTTACGGCTGAAGTGTTTCCCAAAGAGCGGGTAGTCCCAGTCATTAAGGGTCAGAAGGGTTCCCAAAGTTGCCGAATCGGGAATCAACTGCTCAACCATCTTGATTTCCGTGTTCATAAGCCAACGGTTGAGTGATTGCTTCTCCGCTCGATCCAAATGCCATATTGCTCTCGGTCCAATGAGCGGTTTCGCCTCGTTCCGGACCGTAGTGTTGAAAGTCACAAGGAGAGCGATGAAGACCAGCGACCACCGGACGAATTTGTGACGAGGGTGTTCCCCGTACATCATTGCCACAAGCGGCGAGCAGAGCGTCGCAACTAAAACGAAATACCTCCCATAATGGGGAGTCCACCCCCATAAGAAGGCGGTCGTTATGAATATCATAATGAAAGATACAAGCAACAAACCGAGGACGTAGATACCTCCCCTCCTAAAGCTAAGAAAGATCCCTCGAACAATTGCTGGCAGAAGCACCAGAATGCTGACCGGACCGAACCAGGAAAAATCTTCCTGTATCCTTGCAGGAACTGAGAATTGAAATCGAATCCCCTGAAAGGATGCTCGAGGATCTGTGATGTCCACACCAAGGGTGTGGCACAGAACGCCAAATAGAAAATCTTTGCTGGTCTGCAGCCTAAGCGCAATGAAAGTTGGCAGCCCTGAGAAGTCAATTGACTGGTATAGAAATCGCGAACTATTTATGACATACTGATCGGCCGCGGATAGCTCCGATGACCGTGAAAGTTGCGCAGACACTGCATCTGGCGGGCCAAAAAAAGAGCCGTATTCTGAGTAGGACTTCAAATAACCATATGAACCAAAAAACAAAAGCATCAACAAGAGGGTGACAGCCCAGAAGAAAACCTTTCTCCTGGCGTGATTCACGTCTGCGTACGCGAAAAGCGCGGAGAGCACCAAGATCCCCGGCAGTATGAACAAGACCGTCTGCTTCGTTCCAACCGCGAGTGCGAGCGCAAGCGCGGACAGTACCAAGGAGCCGCGCTCACTCTGTCGTATGCCACTGTAGAAAAAAAGAAAAGCACTCGCGGTGAATGCGCTGGCAATGAGATCATTTTGCGTAGATGTCGACTGCAGAATCACTTCCGTAAAGGTTCCCCATAGCAATGCGGCATACAGAGACTGCGAGGTAGACGCTCCAAGATTTTTGGCAATTCCATAGATTGAGACGAATCCCAAGAGCGCGCCGCCGTATTGCACGAATGCTGCATACCTGTCGCTACCGGAGAAGAGAACGGTCCACAAAATCGAGATCTGTGCGTTGATGGGGTATGTTATCTGAAAGGGATTTTGCGTATTGGGCCAAGATCGAAGAGATTGATGCTGCAACCAATAACCTACACGCGACATATGTGCCGTCATACTATCAACATTGTTGGGGGGAACTAAAACATTAATGTACGCAAGAATGAGATAGGCGAGCGTAACACAGATTGTCAAAACGGCGAGATCCGGTTGTTGGCTCATAATTGCTCGCGCTTGGACACCAATGGATCGTGGCTCGAACTCACGGACCATTTCGCGTAAGCCGATCTTTCTATAGCGCAGGAGAACTACCACGGCGGCGAAGAAGATGACAAGGTGAATGAGGACAACAAACCAAATTGTGATATGCCCCAGAAGACCCGCCCATTCTCCAACTAGTACGAATTGTGCATATGAAATCAAGAAAAAGGCAGCGACCTTTTGAGCATATGCGGGTAGCCTCAGAGCTGCGGTCACATAGAGAGATGTGAGTGCCACTAACAATAGCATAGGGAAAAAAACAACAGTTGACATGCTTCACCCTATCGGATCGTTGCAGGGTCGCTGCGTGTACAGGAAATGCAGCGTTGATAGTCGACTGGAAGATTGCAGGGATGGCTCCATTGCTAGTTGAACTCTAGATGATGGGTTTGTGAGCTGTTGTTCATTATTAAGCGTGTGTTCTTATGACGCCTGTGGTTGCTTCTGTCTAATGGTCGCCAATGCGTCGACGAAGTGTTTGATTCCTCCATAGCCTTGGATCCGCCGGAAGTTTTTCTCCGCTTCACACAGTGGCACACCTACCGATCATTCGACCTGTTTTCCGCCCGACCATCGTTTCACTTTTCGATGCGTTTGTGACAAGACAGCAATAGCAAACTCAATGAGGTTGGTCGACTGCAAACTGCGCCGCAACGCTTCTGGAACACCGAGCCGATGCAGCGTTAAGGTTTCCTCCAGCCCTTCCGAGAGACTCCATGCTGCCGATAGTTTGATCGATTCCCCCCTATTCGCGTATTAGTCAACTTCTATTCATTTTGTTCATCACCAATCATTCAGCGTGTTGACTAAAGCATGAAATCATCTGCTTGCGATGAAAAGACCATGAATCGCACAATTACTGAAGTTTCGTGGGTCGACGTACGATAGTGTTTGTGCCTGTCGATAATTCGCGGTCAAAAAGTAATGCTTGTGTCTGGGTACACAATTTTCCAAGTCATCTTTCTTGAGCAGGCCGTCTTTCCATTCCCTTCTCCGAACAATCACACGACGATGATTTTCTTCAAGCCAAGAGCAATCTCTGAGGAGACAAGGTAGTCATTCAGGATCAACCACGACATGTCAATCTAGAGGCCAACGCTCCTACGAATGACTGCCGACATGGCATCATATGTAGGCTGCGATAGAAACTCTGGAATCCCCTCAATCGGTGTCGCCCTGAATGCTGCACGCGATCCCCAGGTGGATAGTGTCGCGACATCGAAACCCGAGGAACCAAACGCCTCCGTCACTGCCTTGATGTTCGGCCCGAACCAGTTGGAATAGTCCCCCCCCAATTCAGAATGACGATAGAATTGCCATAGAGGAATTTTGACGAGATCAGGAGATATGTTCTTCAACGGAACTGGTTGAGATGGATCCTCACCAATGCCAATGAGACAATTGTCGATGACGTGTGACTCAAGCAGGACTGCCCCTCTGGCTATTCGCCTTATCTTGTCTATCGCAAGCAATGGATATCTTAAGTGATACAATATTCCAAGAAACAAAACAAGATCATAGGTCCCATGTTTTGCCGGATCGAGGTCGTATACCGAACCGATCTCATAGCGGACGACTTTGGATCCTATAGCTTCTTTTATTCTATCGAAGCCAGTATCTTTGGGATTGTCTGGACCGTATGCAACGACTTCTGCAGCTCCCCTCCGTTCGCACTCAAAACTAAAACACCCATGCCATGGACCTATATCAAGCACCCTCTTCCCGCGGAGATCTGCGGGCAGTTGGATATAATCACATAGTTCCGCCACTGGATTCCTGCCAGGCGTATAGATGCCCCTGAAGATTTCCCACGATTGATGCCAACTAATTCCTGCGAAGAGGCCATTGATGTCGAAGTTGGCAGGGGCGGGTACTGGATTTTGAGCCTTCCAATCGGCAATACTCATTTCATCGGCCTTCCTTGTTGTTTGACATCAGCTGCGCACATGAATCGAACGTACCAGTGACAACTGCCTCCGAAGAGCACTGTACACTTTAAGGACTTTCGCCTTGAATCTTACGGGCGGTTCCCATAAGATCTCTTCTCAGCTATTATGAGACGCACCTTAGCAGTGATTTTCAGGGGAAGCTTTTCCGCGTTTGAAACAGTACTCGACTCGCCCCGCCGATCCATCGCAACATTGTCTCGATATCTGTCCGCGGTATCCTACCATAATGGCGCAAGAATGCATACGACGAAACACAAGAAACACCTAATGCAAATACCCACTTCTTGAACAAACTGTCTCGCGAAATGACGCTCTCCATCACCGCGTGCCCATAGTCGAAGATCCACTTGGAACAGACACCCTCGAAGTGTTTTTTCATAATCCTGATGCTTTCTTTATGAACCGGCACTCGGCTTCTTAGCGTCTTCGCCGAAGCGTATATCCTGGAGCAGGCCAGGTATTCTGGGAGGTATAGCACATGAAGTTGCTTGCCAACGCGAATCCAATAGTCGTAGTCCAAGCCATAATGCAGGCTTTCGTCTAGACAGCCAACAGAATCCAGGACCGACCTTCGCAAGAACACTGTAGGTTGACAGATATAGCAAGTCTCGCGAAATCGTTCGAGGTTGAATGGTTCTGTCGGATACCTTTCGAGTCTGTTTCCGTTTTCATCGACGTGATATCCTTCTCCATACACCATGCTGATCTGGGGATTTCGTGCAAATGCATCAGCTACTTTCCTGAACGTACCTGCGATGTACCAGTCATCAGAATTCAGCCAAGCAATGATTTCCCCTTTTGCTCTTTTGAAGCCCTTATTTATGGCGTGTGCCTGTCCCAGATCTTTCTCGGAGACCCAGGTGATTTCATCGTTGAATTGCCTCAGTATTCTGATTGTGTCGTCTGTAGAGCCGCCGTCCATCACCAGGCACTCAATCTTGGGATAGTCCTGCGATAGGACACTGTGTATTGTCTGTTCTATGAACCTTCCCTGATTGTAAGAGGGGGTGACAATCGTAATCAAAGGGAGGGCAGGCATTTCGTTTTGGATGAATAGTGACAGGTTTGCGTTTAGACTGCCGAGGTGGCATGGTTTCCCTAGCGATCAAACAACCGATAGCGACAAAGAGATAACCTCCCCCTCCCATGACGATCCGAGGCAGTCAGACCGAGAAAGCCGGCTCTGACTTAGGAGCGAAAACACAAAGAAGTTAAATTCTAGAACTTTTCGATGGCGACACGATCGGTTGACTCTCGCTCCCAGACCCCGGATCGCGTTCTGTCGCTAAGGTTTGTTGTGTGAGAGTCTTGTCAGCTGATTCTCGACCATGATTTCGACAAGCTTTTCAAATGTTGTGTTCGGCTCCCAACGCAGTATGCGACTTGCTTTGGAAGCTTCTGCAACAGTCGGTCCAGTCTCAATTGGCCGAACGAAACGCTGATCGACTCTCACGTACTCGCGCAGTCGAGCCCAACATACTCAAATGCTTGTTCACAAAAATCTCTGACTATTGTAGCCTGGCGCGTTCCGACCACAAAGTCCTCAGCCTTGTCTTGTTGAAGCATGAGCCGCATCGCTTCGACGTAATCGCCACGTACCCCCAGTGTCGCTTGGGATCGAAATTGCCAACGAGGAGCTTTCCATCTTTCACGATTGGTTCCCCTTGCTCATTTAAGGAGGGGGAGTCCTTGATTCCAAGTGTGACGCAAGCACCCCCATGAGCCACCTCTTGCGTCAGGAAATGGACGCCGCGGCGAGGGCTCTCATGGTTGAACAGTATCCCGCAAGCCACGAAGAGACCATAACTCCCGCTGTAGATCTCGGCAATCCTATGGGCATAGAGCTTTGCTGCAGCGTAGCGATTAACCGGATGAAAGGGAGTTTTCTCATTCTGTGGAGACCCCTGTACGTCTCCATACATTTCAGAACTTGACGCCTGATAGATTCTGCTCTCTGGCCTGACTTGCCGCGGCACCTCGAACAGCCGATGAGCCCCCAAGCCAGTAATCTCTCCCGTCTCAATTGGCAACCTCCAGGATTCTCCTGGGTATGACTGAGAAGCCAAATTATAGATCTCATCAGGCTGGTACTTTTGGACCACCTGCGCCAGCGAGAAGCTGTCAAGCAGATCACCGTAGGTCAGAACGATCTGATCAGGTAGGTGGCCTAGGTTTTCGGGGCGAGGGTTTGATGTTTTTCTTAGAAGTCCCACGACGCGATACTCTTTATTCAATAGAAACTCGGCCAAATAGGAGCCATCTTGTCCAGGGATCCCAGTAATTAAGGCTGTTTTCATAGTCAGACTTTGATGAGTGACAATCTGTGCTCGGGCGAGTGCACAAAGGCGTCCATCTCGCTTCTAGATGTCAGCACGGTTCTCACGAGCAGCTGGATTGGCCGCACAGGTATTGCGTCTCGGCGTGCCCGTCCCCACTTGCTCGTAGATCTCTTTGACCGCTTTTGCAACTGTAGCCCAAGAAAACTGCCTTGCCCTGTCAAGACCCCTCTGAATCAACATTTGGCGATTTACCTCTCCCTTTATCAGTCTCCGCATCGCGGAATAGATCTGATCTTCGTCCTCGGGATCTACCAGGATACCCGCATCCCCCACTACCTCCGGCAGCGATGACGTTCCCGAAGTAATTACGGGCGCACCAAGATTGAGGGCTTCGAGCACAGGCAATCCGAAACCCTCGAACAGGGATGGATAGACAAATGCAAAACAACTCTGGTAGAGCCATTGCAGCGTCAAATCGTCAACGTATCCTAGCAGGATTACTCTATCTCCTAACGAGAGATCTTCAATGAGTTCTACTAGGTCGTCCATCATCCAACCTTTTCCGCCTGCGAGAACCAGCGGGAACATATCCGGCATGTCAGAGCAAAGCTTGGCATAGGCGCGTACCAAACGACGATGATTCTTCCGAGGTTCTATTGTCCCAACATTTAACCAGAATTGCTTCGACCGCAAGAATGACACACTCTCTGGCTGTCGCAGATTCTCGTTCATCTTGAAACGGCTTGCCAAGTGCACCACGACAACGCGGTCTTTCGGGTAATGGGGAAAAATGTCCAGGAAGTCTTTTCGACTGTGTTCGGAAATTGCGATAATAAAATCCGCATACAGACTTGCATCGAACACACCGGAAAAGCACGTAATACGATTCATTTCTGTAGCGAATTCGGGGTAGTGTAGAAATCCAAGATCGTACAAAGTGTAGACAACCCGCGCACTTTGTATCCCCCTTGGGCAGAAGAAATTATTGGCATGGATAACCTGAGGTTGCCCAATCTTGCTCTCAAAATCCGGCGCCGGATTCAACCAGAAGTTGCGCATTTCTTCAAGCGTGCTGTGCGAGAGACCAAGTCCGAAATTATCCTTCTTCACACTGACGATCGACGATCGCCCATTCGGATCCCAAAACGAAGAGCCAAAAGTTGGGTAGAGGACATACTCATTCTCGTCATCACATTCGGCGAGTGTCTGGATCAGACTGTACGCAAAATAGCCACACCCCGCCTTTGACTCCCCCGTCTGACTTATGTCAAAGCCGATTGTCAAGCCCACAGCCCCTCCTTGAGAAAAGTCCCTATCTGTTTCTTATTCAATACGAGTTTGTGCGACTGACTATACAAAAAGTCCTCCAATTTCTTCTCGAGTAACCCTATGCACGATGAGATCAAAACCAGAATGGCAAGTGGCAACGCCGTGTCACCTAGTAGCTTGGTGCCCCCACAATCGCATGTGCATAATTCGAGATCCATCAATCTGGTGAGAAGCTCATGGGGTCGCCCTTTGGTCTCTCTGAGAGACCTCCGACACTCTACTCTTGTACAGAGTCTAAACCTATGATCGTGGAACCGGAATGAGCTTCTCTTGACTGGACGATAGGGTAACAACGTTAAGTCAAATGTCCTTCCAGCAAATTCCGCTCGCCCGAGGAAGAGATAAGTACACATCGGACGCAGCGGCACGCCAACATCCGCTCATCCTCGTTAATACCAAGGGCCTTCGGTTGAAAAGTGGGTTCGAACGTCAGCATCAGGAAACCGCCTTCTCTTCTTGCAGGCAGACAAAGATGATTCACCGAACCCTTTGAGATCACGCGACGATCTTGTTGACCGAGATCATCTCTCACTTCGATTCTGACAGATTCGTTCGGGAAGGCGTCAGGGATTCTTAGTGACAGCTCCAGGATACGAGGTCCCGGGGCAGATTGATACATGATCGTGACTTCCTGACTTATCCAACCGTCGGAGGAGATCCCGTGCACACCATCGACATAGTGAGTAAGCCTCAGCACGTCACGGAAGACCCTGAGATATTCAGTTGCCATGAGTTCGGAATTTCCGATCGATGTCAATATTCGCTTGCCCCGATCAACCAGTTCAGTAAGCAAATGGCCGTCATCCTCTAGTCGGCAAATTGCATCCGCGATGTCTTGCGGCTTTCGTGGATCAAAAAAGAGAGCTGCTTCCGACGCGACCTCTTCGAGCGTCGGAATGCGGCTGCAAAGAACTGGTCTCCCACACGCCATCGCCTCGACCACAGGCATTCCAAAACCTTCATAGAGAGAAGGAAATATCAGAGCAAAGCACTCATGCATCAATGTCGAGAACTCATCATCCGAAAGAAATCCTGCAAAAACGATCCAGTCCCTTAGGTTCATTGCCGCCACTGCCTCTTTTAGGTACTCTCTCCTTCGGCTCTCAGAACCGGTTAGAACCAGCCTCAGGCTTGACTGCGGGTGACTAGAGCGATACATTCCAAACGCTGTCAGTAGCATTTCGTGATTCTTGTGAGGCCAATAGTTCGCGGGATAAAAAAGAAAACCTCGGGCTTTGACCCCAAGTCGGTCAAGCACCTCGTTGTTCGATTGTTTCACTGTTTCAAATCGATCATATAAGCGTATCGGGATGGTGACAACGCGCTCAGGGTCAAGTCGACCATTTTCAATCAATGTCGAGCGGATGTAGTCCGATGCGCATACAATCTTGCTGGAGAGACGGCACGCTGTTCGGAAGGACTTCTCGCGCTCCCAGCGTTCTTGAGCGCTGAAGAACTGAGGATAGTATAGATACTGAAGGTCATAAATCACCGATACGAGAGGCACTGTTGGATCGTAGAAAAACGGAGCGCCAAAGGGACAGAACAACAAGTCGGCTCCCAATTTCCGTAGGAGACTGCTTCTCTTTGTTCGATGGGGTAAAAGTGTCAAGATCTTCTTATGACTTGCCGCCAACTGCACGATGACCGATTCCGGCAGAATCCTAGTAACCCATTTGCGTAGGGAACTCCCAAAGGTCAAATGGGACAAGGATCGACGATCCAAGCGTGCACCATTGGCAGAAACGCAAAACCGCCTGACGTTGGGGCTCTCCAGCTTGCTAAGCTCTTCGTGATTCTTTTCGGTTGTAAGCAGTATCAGCTCATTTTCTGGGGCTATTCTGGACAGGTTGAGTATGACCCCTATCGCGGCCTGTTTTGCTCCGCCATTTTCACCTCCCGGAAGCAGTGGGACGAGGTCGACAACGACACGGATTCGATGCTTTTCTTTGTCTATCGAAGATTGACCGGACATCGTCGGGATACGCCTCTCCTCCGGCCCGAGAAACTCTTCCAGCAGTCTTGCTAACCACACCCACGCACCTAACTTTCGCATTAGCTGATATACCTTACTGAACCTTACTCGCCGGAGTGTATGTCGCACAAGTTCCCATCGTTTCGTGAGATAAGTGATCTCCGCCTTGAGACGACCTTGGCTGAGATCGAGCTCCCTAGAACGCGCGCGCTCTCCCTCTAATGTTTTCTCCGACTGATCGAGTGTAAGGCTGAACTCACTGATGCGGCTCTCCATCTCTGCCGTCGAGGCAACAAGTTTCTCGTTTTGGGTCTGAAGAACTCTCAGCTCATTCGACTTCTTGTTGTTATCATTTCGGAGCTGGTCTCTTTCCAGTTGAGTGGCCTCGGCATTTCTTTGCACAATCGCCATCTCACCCTGGATCTTCAGTTTCTCACTTTCATAGTCTTTTTGAACCTTGATCAACTGCCTGAGATCTTCGCGTAACCCCTTCAGTTCCGATTCCAGGATGTTTCGTTCAACCTTCAGTTCCTCGAGTCGTCTTTCCTGTTCACTCATCAAAGACGCTCGTTCCTGGTTTTCGCTTTTGAGCTGATAATACCTAGCTTGCAGTTCAGCAGTCGAATTGAGTAGGCTTTGCCTCTCTTTCTCAAAATTGTCTGCCTCTACCTTCGCCTTGTCCCTTAGCGCGCCAATCTCTCCAAGGAGAGCTTTGTTCTCACTTTCCCAACGATTCAGGTTTTCATACAGTCTTGCAATTTCCTTGCCTTGAGCTTCAATCGCCCCGAGCCGCGCAGCTCGATCCCTCTCTGATTCGGCAAGTGTCTGCTCGAGCTTCTGAACAACACTTGACCGTGACTGGTTTTCACTTTTGAGCTGATCGTACCTGGTTTTTAGTTCAGCAAGCGAATTAAGGAGAGCTTTGTTCTCACTTTCCCAACGATGCAGGTTTTCATACAATCGTGCAATTTCTTTGCCTTGTGCTTCGATTGCCCCTAGCCGCGCAGCTCGATCCTTCTCTGATTCGGCAAGATTCTCCTCAAGCTTCTGAATAGCATCTAACCGTGCCTGGCTATCTGCGTAAGCTCGCGAGTACTGAGTAGCGAACTCACGAGTTTTTGCATCGAAGTCCAGATAGGCCTGGACCAGCCGACCACTTGGAGTACAAGTCAGAGCTTTTTCAATGTTCTCGGGGAGAGCTTGGGAAATGGGCTTTCGGCTTGCAACGAGGAACATGTCATAATGGCTAAAGTACGCTTCCTCGAAAGCAATATGCGAAACGCCTAAGCGGTCGAAGAACATCTTAAGCGACTCTTGGCTAAACAAGAAAAGATGTTCTTTCGGAAGCAATAGCTCGAGGAAACGGTTGTGTTCAGATAAATATGTTCCGTATAGGGTTCTTTCCTTGTAACGCGGAGTCTGAATGATCAGAATCCCATCTGGCTTCAACAGACTGAGACAGTGCTGAACCGTTCCGACAGGGTCCGGTATGTGTTCGAGAACATCCATCATGGTAATGATGTCCAAGGAAGCCCGGTCAATGCTTTGATCCTCCACCGGCCCCTTCAGGACTTGGACACCAAATGCTTTGCGGGAGAACCTCACAACCCAGGGACTCAGTTCCAATCCACTCGCCTCGAAGCCAGCCCAACCAAGCAACGCCACGAAGCCGCCGTGCGAGCTGCCAAGTTCAAGGCACTTCCCAGGTGGCAACTTGTATTTCAACACGGTCCTGAGCCAGTGAGCACAACGATCCGTGAGATCCGTTCTAGCACGCGAGCTAATATTGGCAAACCCGAGATCTTTCTCCTGGTGAGTGAACCAATATTCCTTGCCATAGAAATCGTTCGAATCGTCATGAATACGGATGCTTCTTCTTTTCCGCAGCTCACGCGAGACGAGAGACTCGCACGTGGTGCATCTCATATAGCCTGGCGCGAATTCCACCAGGTTTTGGTCACCACACCAGCACCGCACTTTGTTAGAAGATCCTTTCATGATCGCTTCTTAGCAAGTATCACAAGGCCACTGCACTCAGACCAATCTCTCTCCATTTTGAGAACCCCATCCAGTACTTTTCTCAACGCATCTACAAACTGGGGTATCGTCCTGAGATAAGGATGAATCGCATCGCCGAATTCAGTCTGGTGCCACGGGACGTGCCAAAGGTGATCCAGGAACAAGAACAAGCGGCTCGTCATCACTGGAACTATCGGTGTGTACTCGATCACTTCAAGGCCCACCTCGTCAACACAATTGATCCACTGTTGGGTCGAGAGTGGATTCACTAGGTGATGGTAGGTCTGGTAGTCTCTGCGAAGAGCAAGCCCACGCTCCGAACCATCAATTAGCGCGGCAATTGCGGGCAGAGTTGCCCATTCCAAGAACTTCTCAGTAACGACGCTCAACAAGAATCTCCCCCCAGCGGCAAGACTTCTCTGGATCTTGGACAGCACGATCTCCAGATTGTTCATGTGTTCTATTGAGCAGTTTGCAAAGACCGAGGCAAACGCACTAAGAGGGAACTCCATCAGATCGGCAGAAGTAGCAACTACTTCTCTGTAGACCCCGGACTCCCTCGCCATTGCGGCAATCCTTGGATCCTCATCAATTCCCACGACACTCTTGAGGTTCGGCCACAAGAGTTTCAAGAAACGACCGTCACCGCAACCAACATCCAAGACAGGTTCATCCAGCGTGTAGCGTTGGTAGGCGGCATATTCCCAAGCTCTCCAAATAGACATCGGCGGGATAAGCGGATACAACTTGCTCACAGCATCGTAGCCTGCCAGAACATCTTGAATCGACAGCTGTATCCTTGTCGGACTCGTGCGTATCATTTCACCAATTCAAATGTGTTTCATAACCAGTGGCAACCAGAAGACCACCGTATCGCGCCTTGAAAGCATCTTTAAGACGTCTCGTGAAGTAGTTCCTCCAGTCTCCTGCAATGCCTTTGCGCTCGTGAGCGTAAATGTCTTCCCTTCCCGACTCTCTTCCCTGGGTTACCCGTACGAATCGATTGGACAGGACCACCTCGCGAAGCCGTTCGCGATCCACAGAGACACGACAGTGATCAATCAACAATGGCTCCAGAATCTCAAGGTCTCGGCCGAGAAGGTCCTCGTAGCGAATTAGCTGCTCGCCTGCTTCCAGCCAAGAGACCTGAATTCGCGCGCATCCAGGAAGCCATTCCTCCATGAGAGAGATCATGCCACGCTCAAAATCTAGCTCCTTCAGAGTGTTCCGTAGTCTCGCGATTTCGCTACTAGCGAGCGGATGGCTGTACCTCACGCTGAAGTAGGCTGAGACGAGAGTGTCTCGCAAATCCCGAATTACTACAAACCAGCGAGAATTCCGAGGCAAGCAGACCGATTCAAATTGTTGCCTCGTCACATATACCGTAGGATAGACTTTCCCTCCCTGAAGCGGCCAGTGGAGAAACTGTACCTCGCCCAGTTCCGGATCGACGATCCGATCTGGCGTGCATCCCTTTAGAATTCTATGAATCCATTGCGATCCTGCTTTCCAGTGCGTGATGTGAAACACAGTCGGCTGGTCATTCGAGACTGATCCGCACATTGCTTTGTCTGGAACAATATCCTGTCTTGGCAAGACCTGTACGAGGTTGCATTCCCCTGGGAGATTTGCGGAACCGTGATGCCTGAGCCTCCCACACTCGTCAAATCCTACATCAAAACTCACGAGGTTTCTTGCCCTGCAATGTTCCTGCAGAGACTTCGAGAGCTGTTGATAGGTTATCAAGCCAGCCTCGTATTCATGGTACAAAGATCCGTCTGCGGAAGAAAAACCAACGCCCACTTCATACCTACCGGGGCTGACATCGAGCTGTATGCTCTGATGAAAACGCAATGCAGCACCGGCTGCTGTCTTGCAAGGTTTTTCACAAGGAGACTGAAGAGCGTTCTTCCCGTGTACGACTCGACCCGACTCATCCCAGAACTCAACGCCACCACTTGGCATTCCGATTTCCTCTAGCGTCTGGAACTCATAGTAGAAGTGACACCATTGCCCTTGCCAAAAGTGCCTACATGGTCGGCCGTACGCATCGCATATTGCGATCGCCGTAAGTCTGACTCTGCCATCGGCAATCTGCTTGCATTGAGAGATCTCTAGGAAGGCTTCTGCTGCTGGCCAAGGCAAAGGCTCAGGCATCTTGTTTTGCTGTAATGGCATCATTATCTACTCTCAAACGCTTTGCACCGTCACCTGGCAGGAACCCGGGAGATTCGCTACACCATGATGAAGGAGCTGTACGGGATAGCCATTCTTACGGAAAACGACAGCAAACTGCCCAACATTCGGTGTATGACAAATCCTAGCCCACTTCTTGCTGAGTTGCTGGTATCCCAGCACACCCCGTCGATCAAAATCATCTCGGGAGATCGTCGCGAGTCCCACCTCGAAGGTGTATTCACCTATGGCGAGCTCCAACGAGACATCTTGCCGAAAACGAATTCTGCTGCCGCGGAGGATCGAGCCCGGGACTTCCGTACCGTATTCAAGCGTGCTTTTCCCATGGACAATCACGCCTTTGTCATTCTGGATCACAATACCCCCAATCGGAACCTCAATATCCTGCAATAACTCGAATTCATAGAAGAAAGTTGCCCGCTCGCCCTGCTGAAAGACCCCGCGCGGTTCACGATCCCCATCGCACAATGCCACACCCAGACAGCGAGCCCAGCCATTCGATACCTGTCGCACTCGAGTTGGGTCAATAAACGCCTCAGCAACGGGCCAGGCAATCTGGTCGTTCATCTGAACACTGGAGGCGGCATTCTTGCCCTCACCAAGGATTGTTGACGAGAACGGTCGTCGATCTTGGTGTTCAAGCAAGTAGTACTGTTTCACCGCTTCACTTGCGGATCCAAGGAAGACCGTTCTACCTCTATCTAGAACAAGCACCTCATCACAAAACTGCTCGACATCCCCCATGGCATGCGAAACGAATATGATCGAGACGCCCTTTTCTTTGAGTTCAGTCAACCTCTTGTAACATTTTTGCCGGAAAAAAACGTCGCCGACAGCAAGCACTTCGTCGATCAGCAGTATGTTCGGTTCCACTGCCGTTGCTACTGCAAATCCTAATCTCGCATACATTCCCGATGAGTATTTTTTGACCGGAACATCGATGAAATCCACTAGTTCAGAAAAATCAATAATATCGTTGAATTTGGACTCAATGATTTTTTTATTCAAACCCAATATTGAACCGCTGAGAAAGACATTCTCCCTGCCTGTCAAATCAGAATGGAATCCCGCCCCAAGTTCGATAAGCGATGATACCAGACCATCAACAGTAATCGATCCCGCAGAAGGACTTGTTATTCCTGCGATCAATTTCAAAATCGTGCTCTTACCTGAACCATTCTTTCCGATAATTCCAAATACTTCCCCTTTTTCCACCTCAAAGCTAACATCAGACAAGGCATGGAAAAGTGATCTGTCTTCCGCTGTTCCGACGAGAAGTCTCAATGCGGAGCGCAAGTCGCTCTGCCCCGCCTTTAGGTCATAAGCTTTGGTTACTCCTTTGAACCGAACAACTGTCATAGGACATCGGCAAAATATCGCTCAGCGCGTTTGAAGAATCTATAGCTGGGTACGAAAAGGACCAGCAGTATCACGATGACTACGATGAGTGCATACCATCGCGGCTCATGGTCGTAGAAAACAATATTCTTGAACGCATCAAGCAAAGTCCCCATCGGATTGACGAAGTAAAAATCCTGGAAGAACTGGGGCAGCGCAGAGAGCGGGAAGAACACAGGCGACAAGAACATGTAGAGTGTGATCGCAAAGGTCACGATGTACGTGAGGTCGCGACGAACCACCGTGAGTACACAAAGTACCAATGACAAATCCAGAATGAACAGAATTTCCACGAGAAGAATCCCTGGTATGTACAGGAACCGAATATTCGGGTAAAACCCAGAAAACACGTTCAAAATCACCAGCACAACAAAGGCAACCAGGAAATCGAACATCCCTGACAAGATCGATGACAGCGGAATGACTTCTCTGGGGAATGCGACGTTTGAAATGAGCCCAGAGTTTACTCGCAGACTGTTCATCGCGTTCACCGTCCCCGAAGCAAAATAGGTCCAGAGCGTGAGATTGGCAAAAACGAAATTCATGAATGGAACACCCTCCGCTCCACGCGATTTCAAAACCAGAGAGAACGCGATCGTGTAGACAATCGCTTGCAGCACAGGTTGAAGCAACGACCACCCAAGACCGAAAAACGTCTGCTGATACTTTGAGACGATTTCTCGTTTCGTCAATGTGTACAGCAATTCGCGATGCGTCCAGAAAGCCACAAAATCCGATCTAAGCTCGGAACCCCAACGAAAAGGCCATCTGGTCGATCTGGAGAGGGCCCTGTTCATGTATGCTTTTGTGCGAGTTCTTCAGGGCTCATGACCTCCAGCCTGATGAGTCTCACATACCCCCAAGGATGGCCAGGCCTGCTATCTCGACCATCGCCAACTCTGGTTGTAGTGGTTCGGAGGGTGACATAGAACTTTCGAAGAGCTAGACCTCCTTCCGGTAAGGGGAAGAAGAAAGAGAATGGCCCTGGAATCTCGATTGTTCTTGAAGTCGATAGCACTCGATCAATGTTGACTGTTACAATCACGGGAGAGCTCGCAAGACCAACCTCACCCTCAAGCAGCAATCCCTCACCTTCTTCATATGGATGAAGATTTGGCAGCAGGAACTTCGCACTCTCCCTGATCCAACCATCAGCGCTGACCCCCTGGTCAACTAATCTTCCGTAAAGCCCTGACAAGGTCCTGCCAATTCTGATGACGGGAGTGAGAAGCCCTCGGGTGCGCCCAATAACCTGCTGGCTCCCTTGTTTCTTTGAGCCGATCAATGAATAGAAGAGTTCAGCGCCAATATTCCAATAAGAAAAAGGGAAGCTTCCAACTTGATATCTACGAACTACTCCTGTTAGCTCTCTGAACCGGCCCAGTCCGCCGCCAGCAGTCTTGCTGTCAGCATATTCGCGAATGCATGCCAGATATTCAGGTAGGTATCCTACACGAAAGCGTTCACCGATTCGAATGAAGAGATCCCAATCCATTCCGTAATGGAGCGTCTCGTCCAACATACCGATTGAATCAAAGATATCACGCCGAAAAAAGGTCGACTGCTGAAGAATATAGTCACCCCAGTGAATCAAGCGCCAGAGATCGAACCGCGACTGCGTGTGGGGGAACCGAGATTTGATCCTGCCGTCCTCGTCAATGATGTTCCCCTCACCGTAGACCATCATGACATCCCTGTTTTCGGCAAGATACTCCACGGCCTTTGAGATTGCACCCGGTAAATAGACATCATCCGAGTTGAGCCATGCAAGGATCTCCCCCTTAGCCAAGCGAAAACCCTTGTTGATCGCGGCTGATTGTCCATCATCTCTCTCGGAAATCCATTTCAACTCGCCTTCGTGTTTCCGTAATACGTCAAGCGTGTTGTCACTTGAGCCCCCATCCACAACGATGTACTCAAGATTCCGATAGTCTTGTGAAAGAACGCTCTGGATTGTCTGCTCGATGAACTTCCCCTGGTTGAACGAAGGGGTCACGATAGACACCAGTGGACTTGGGGTTGGTTGCATTTTCGTCGATCGAGAGTCTAGAGAGCAAGAGAGCCCGAATTCTCAGAGCGCTGTGCGTGGACAATTCCCTTGTTCTCTAATAGCGTACGCACGGCCGCGATGTTCTCGGAGAATGCTCTCTCAGTCGGGAGACTCATCTCAAATCGAACCTTGCTTGCGTGCGCATCGCCAACCCATATTGTCAGAATGGCATCAAGTTCGATGGTTGTCCGGAGAATGTCGAGATCCTCATCGCGCAGTTCGATCGCGGTGACGATCAATATGTAGCCTCCGTCCAACAAGATATGCGCCACTTCGGCAAGCCGCCGCATGTGCTCCGCCCTGTTGTTCCCGCTCCCCTTGATGTCTGCGTCCACACCGTAAAGCACGTTGCCGATTCCGAGGAAGTATGCGAGATGGCCGTCTTCGACGAGCCGCGCCTCAAGCGCCCGGGCAAGTGGCTTTTTCCCTGAATCCTTCTCTCCCGTAACAATGATGAGCGCGGGTTTCTGGTGGAACCGAGCCGCCCTTTCCTCCGACGAAATGGTGCTCCGCTCCCACCTGTAATCTCGAAGCAGCACCTTCTCTCGCACCCAGGTTTGGCGATCCTGCAACGCTTCACGCACGATACCCCCACCGCAGATCTCGTATCCGTCGACAACAACAAAGCGACCCGTGGCTAGGACTTCCTCCGCAGGGTCAAACGCGATCGCACGGGCGAGCTGAAGGTCGCAATCGGCGACGGTATAACGATCGATCTTGTCCGTCCGCTCGTTGGCCAGAGACGCCACGTCCTGGACACTCCGTACTTGTTCAAGTCTGCACGGGACACGCGTGGCTCCAATCTTCAACGTGTATTCCTTCTCCTGAATCATAGGATCTCTTCCCAGCCAGAACAGGCTCGAGCGCAACCGCGACGTGACGGACGGCCTGGGATCCCCAATCTTGATCGCGAGCTCACCACGACCCAAATAAACCTGTTCGCTCAAGGTGAACCCCGCCGCCTCCCCCGCTTGAACGGTCGTCCGTTGACGCGCGGGAAATGTCTCAATGCTCTTTACAACGCTCTTCTTCCCTGAGGGGTAGAAGATAACCTGATCCCCCACACTCAGCGAGCCTGTTTCGATCGCCCCTGCGACGATCCTCCGCGTGTCGCCGTCGTTGGTAAACTTGTAAACATCCTGCACCCACATGCGGAACGGCTTCTTGAGTGGGGCCTCCTGCCGCTTGAACAGTGCAAGAGACTCCAGCACCGTCGGTCCGTCGTACCAGGGCGTTGCCCCTTTGCGAATCGCAACATTTTCACCCTCCCTGCCGCTGACCGGGATGAACTGAATCGGCTGCAGTCCGGACTCACGAAGATAGGAAGTGTACTCCTTTCTGATCCGTTCAAACACCTTCTTCGAATACCCCACAAGATCCATCTTGTTCACGAGGACCACGACCTGTTGGATCCCAAGCAAACCGATCAGCGAGCCGTGCCGTTTGGAGTTCTCCTGCACGCCCTCCATTGCATCGATAACCACCAGCGCAGCGTCGGCTCGCGCCGCACCCGTGACCATATTTCTCACAAACTCGACATGCCCCGGAGCATCGAGAATAAGATACTCCCTGCCGCCGGTTCTGAAGAAGACCCGGGCGGAGTCTATCGTCACTCCCTGCGCTTGCTCGGCTTTCAGAGCATCGATCAGAAACGCATACTCGAACGGTTTTGCATTCCGCTCGCAGTATGCTTTGACCTGCGCGAGCTTCCCGTCGGGTAAAGCGCCGGTGTCGGCCAGCAGGCGGCCGACAATCGTGCTCTTGCCGTGGTCGACGTGACCGGCGATCACGACGT
>Ga0315282_10003263_pt1 | contig 29176 bp, 31 predicted proteins | sample YL17G07_20_MG_FD_203693 | JGI IMG/M metagenome (GOLD analysis project Ga0315282, IMG submission 203693) | Sediment microbial communities from Yellowstone Lake, YNP, Wyoming, USA - YL17G07_20 | ecosystem: Environmental > Aquatic > Freshwater > Lake > Sediment | place: USA: Wyoming | collected... | reverse complement strand
TAAGTGTGGGTGGTGAGGTGGTCGGGGAAATAGATCGTGGTTTGGTTGTCCTTGTCGGTGTAGCTCGTGGAGATGCGGAGAGAGATGCTATTTATCTGGCGGATAAGATAGTCAACCTTCGCATCTTTGCTGATGAAGCCAGTAAGTTCAATCTTTCAGCGCTGGAAATCGGAGGCGAAATTTTGATTATCAGCCAATTTACCCTTCTTGCCGACACGCGGAAAGGTCGGCGGCCTAGTTTTGAGGAAGCGGCGCCGTTAGAACAGGCTAAAGCTCTAGTTAACTTTTTTATTGACCGCGTATGCGATACCGGGCTGAAGGTTGAGGCAGGACGGTTCCAGCAACATATGCTGGTGGAAATCCACAACGATGGTCCGGTTACTATAGCATTGGATAGTAAGCAGAAGTTTGCACATATTCCCGTGCAGGGTAGCGGGTGCCATCGCTTCCCAATTCCGCATTAAGCCTGGCAGCAGTTATCTCGCCTGTGGGAAGGCTATAGAAAATCTCATGCGCTGGATTGTGCATAAACTCCTTGTTGACCTCGTTAGCAAGTTTCTCAATCTCATCCAGCAAGGAGCGCAGCACAGGAATAAGGCTGCATATTATCGTTTGGTGAACCTCTTCGAGCTCCTTAGGAGCTTTGAGACTTGGCTGCTGCAAAGATTTGTATATGGTGGTTGCCTTCCATTGCTGAGAATAGCCTTGCTTACGGAAGAATCTTCTGAGCTTTTCCAGTGAGGCGGCAGCGGCTTTACCTGATGCCTGACGGAGGCGTGGTTTGTGTTCAGGGTGGCAAGCTAGTGGGCGGCTTATATTTGCATTGCCTGGCTATCTTGAGCTGCAGGTAGATACATGTGCTCGGTATATTCTTTTGCCATGCGCCGGGCGCTGAACAATGGTGCATTTGAGCGGATAGCTTCTTTGATTACCTGGATCCAGCTATGTGGCACACCGTTTATGTCGCGGTCATAGTAAAGAGGAACGACCTTATCTTCTAACAGGCGGTATAGCTCTTCGGCGTCCGCCTTGTCCTGGTCTGTTGAATCGGATGTTTCGCTATCGCTGTGAATCGCCCAGCCGTTCTTGCCGTTATAGCTTTCGCACCACCAGCCGTCAAGTACACTTAGATGCAGCACTCCGTTAAGGGCAGCTTTCTGACCACTGGTGCCGCTGGCTTCGTGAAATAGCTGAGGGGTGTTGAGCCAGACATCAGCGCCGTGGACAAGATAGCGTGCCATGTGCATATCGTAGTCCTCAACGAAGGCAATTCTCCCGCCAAACTCCGGGTTTTTGGCTGCGTTGTATATTTCCTGGATGAGCTGCTTACCGCGTTCGTCGTCAGGATGGGCTTTGCCGGCGAAGATTATCTGGACTGGTCTAAATTCGTTCCGAAGTAGCTGCTTTAAGCGGCTAATATCATTTAGAATAAGTGAGGCTCGCTTATAAGCAGTGAATCGGCGACAGAAGGCGATAGTAAGCACTTCCGTATCGAGTAAAGCCCCCATGACTAATGCCTGCTCCGGGGCTACACGGTCTTCAGCCCAGCGTTTTCGTGAGCGTTCTTTCACTGAACTGATGAGCTTGTGCTTTAACCACTGACGCATTGCCCATATTCCCTCGTCTGGGATATCGAGCACCCTCTCCCACAAAGTCGGATCATCATGCCTTTTCAACCAGTCATGGCTAAGGTATGCTTCATACAGGCTGGCTGCCTGCGGGGCTACCCATGTGGGAACATGGACACCGTTAGTCACCGAGCTGATGGGCACTTCCTTCTCTTCGGCATCAGGCCATAGAGAATGACACGTCCGACGGCATAATCCGCCGTGGAGCTGGCTGACACCATTGCGGTAGCCAGCCATTCTCAATCCCAATACAGTCATATTGAAGGCCGAATTATCAGACTCCCGCTTACCCAACTCCAGGAACGTCTCTCTGTCCAGTCTGAGGGAATCCCAATAACGGTGGAAATACTTTTCAATCAGGTCGGGAGAAAAGGTATCGTTGCCACCCGGAATCAGCGTGTGGATAGTAAAGACAGTCGTAGCTCTCACCTTGTCTGTGGCTTCAGGGAAGCTCAGCCCCTTTACCACCAGTTCCCGAATACGTTCTAACATCATGAAGGCGGTATATCCTTCGTTAGCATGCCAGATAACCGGCTCGGTGCCGAGCGCTCGGAGAACACGCACCCCACCAATGCCTATAATGATTTGCTGTTGCAGGCGTATTTCCTGGTCGCCAGCATAAAGGCGTGCCGAAAGCTCGCGATCCGATGGTGAATTCCCTTCAACGTTAGTGTCCAACAAATAGAGCTTTACCCGCCCGACATTTGCTTGCCATATACTGACTCGAACCGATCTCATGTCCAGCGGAGCTTCAACAGTCATCGGTTGCCCTTCAGCGGTAAGCACCGGGCTGATAGGTGCTTCACCGAAGTTCAACTGTTCGTAGAACTCTTCTTGCCAGCCATCGGCGGAAATATGCTGGTGGAAATAACCTTGCGGATACATGAATCCTATGCCTACCATCGGTAGTCCCAGGTCGCTCGACTCTTTGCAGTAGTCGCCTGCCAGAACGCCGAGTCCTCCGGCGTAAAGAGGTAGCGAGTTATGGATGGCAAATTCCAGTGAAAAGTAGGCTATAGTGTGCTGGGCGAGATGAGGATACTTTGTATTGAACCAGGTGTCACCTTCCGACATCGCGTCTTTGAAGTCGCTCATAACGGAGTCATACTTTTTAAGGAAGAGAGGGTCTTGAGCTGCTGCTACCAATCGATAAGGGGCGATTTGTTGCAGCAACTTGACCGGATTATGCCCCGTGGCTTTCCATAAGGGGTTATCCAGGGCTTTGAACAGCTGACGTGCCTCTATATTCCAGCTCCACCACAGATTATAGGCTAGCTCATCTAGCCCATCTATGCGCCGCGGCAGCTTCGAAACTGATAGGTTATTCGTCATGCGGATAAGTGGCTATTATACCTGTTGCCCGCCCATTAAGTAAATTAGCAGTGCTACTAGCCAATGATGATGTCATCCAGTGCTCGCTTTGGCACATGGTGTCCGCTTTGGCTATCCCGCCAGTACTTGACATCTCCACCAGGCCCAACTTCCTCGATGACAACCGTTTCTTTAGGTTTGCCGAGGGCTATGACGAGGAGTATTTCATAGCGCGGTGCTATCCCCAGAGCCTGGCTGAGTTCCTGTCTTTTTACTGTGGCAATCATGCAGCCACCCAAGCCTCTCTCCGTGGCCCCTAAGAGAATGCTTTGGGCTGCTATGCCATAGTCGCAGCCAAATGCCCGACTTATCTCCGTGTCTCCAAGTATGATTATATAGGCCGATGGTCTTTCACCTTCAGCCGGGCCTGGCCAGTCTTTAAGGTAGCTTGCCCAGCCGAGGTATAGAAATATCAAAGCGTTCTTTTGGGGTTCACAGGAAAGCACATATTTCAATGGTTGCAGATTTAGTGCTGAAGCTGACAGCCTGGCCAGGTCAACGAGTTCCCTCAATGTCTTGAGTTCTACAACGACCTCCTGATAAAACCGCCGGTAGCTTCGGTTCTTTAAGACTAAATCTTTTACCATTCTGCTTCCCTCCTTTTCTTTCGGGTTACCAGTATGTTGTCCATTTCAGTTAGCGTTCAACAACTCAAACTGTCATTGCGGGTGGCTTAAGCCCCCGAAGCAATCCCAGAGATTGCCACGCTTCGCTCGCAATGACAAATAAACCATCTCCAGTCATCCTGATGTCTAAACAAATTCAGAGATGGAAAGCAGAGCCGCGGAGTTTAATGTGAAGAGACAAGCTTTTTTTGGTTTAGCTTCTTGAGTTCAAGTAATATTTCCCTGAGCAGCAGAAGCTCCAGGCGACGCCAATTCACCTCGCTGGCTAATTTTGCCCACCTCTTCGGGTCATCAGATAGATAATCCTCGACTATTTCGACTGCACTTTTGGTCATCTCTTCACCGCCTATGTTTTTCAGTACACCAAAACCAGTCCCACGGAAATGGCGCAGGGAATCTGGCCGGGGTCATCCAATAACGGGTAAGCCTCCCAGCCTACTTTGCTAATGAGGTCGACGACGTCAATTCCCATAGCCTCCATAGCTGGTCTGGCCCGAAGTGGAAACCGGCATCTACCGCTATCCAGGAACTGGCATATTAAGCCACGGCACAAGTAATCCTTGCAAGAACCCCCGCCGAAGCCCATGGCTAAGTGGTAGCCGTACTTGTAAGCCAACCGCTCTATCTCGTAGACGATTTCTCCTGACTTTTGATGGAAGAGGAGACTCTGTTCAGCTTTACCATCTTTATTTCCTGGTGCGTAGGCCTCTATGGGCTCGAGGTGGGTTTTGAGTAATATTCCCCAGGAGAACTTGGCGAAAGCTTTGCGGACGACGTCTAACTCCGGTGCATAGGGTGGACAGTTAGGCGTCTCACCGGCGCGGAGACAGCGAGGCACGGTGCACTTCAACCTTACCCGCTCATCTACAACAATCTGGCTCGCCCGTATTTTTTCGGCTGCGGCAGCTCCTAGCTCCAGCGCCTTCTCTCGGAAGGTCTCTAAATCTGTCATTAGCCTTTCCTCCGGCACTTTGATAACAAAGGGTCTCGCGACTGCTTTTTTGACTGTCATTGCTTTATCTCTCCGTGGCTATGTGGATTTTTCCTGCCAGATGCTCTCTTCTGCTAACTCACAGAGGCTTGCCTGTATAAGTTACGTTAGCCGAGTTAACATTGTCAAGCTTGGGCAACGAATTACAAAAGTATGTCCTTAGGTAGTTTGTAATTATTTCAGGCTATATTGGCAGAAATTGCAAACCCCAAACGCCGATATAAGCGAAGAATATGTGCTTGGGTATCCTGCCAGCAGCGCCGAAGAGGAGGAATTTCCACACAGGGAAACGGAGCGAGCCAGCGGCAGCACCGGCTACGTCAAAAAATGGATTAGGTATCAGGGCGAGGATAAAAATGGTGATGCTTCCCCATCGCTTCATCCACTGTACCATTCTGGTGTAGATGCCTACGTTTTCCACAACCAGCCGGCCGCCATAGCCCAGAAGATAGCCGGTCATCTCACCAATTGTGCCCCCCAGCCCGGATACGATTCCTACTAAGATGGGATTGTTCAGAGTGAAGGCCATGGTTGCTATCAAAATCCAGCCGGGCACGGGCACCACTATACTGCTGCAGGTTATGACGGAGATGAGGAAGACGCCAAGGTAGCCGCCGATGTAGCCGTATACTCCAAGCTCTGCCACTTTCTTATGGTTTAGAAGGATAAAAACGGAAAGCGCGAGCACAAAGAGCAAAGCTAATATCTGAAGGTGTCGTTCCCTTGTCCAAAAACGTTTTCCTGCCTTGTTGCTTGTTTGGTTCGTGGGATTAGCCACTTTCCCTTACCTTTCTCCTGACCGGTATGATTGCAGCCGAACCGAGGACGAAGTAGAGGACACAAACCAGAAGCATGACCGAATAGCCCAGGCTGGATTGCTGGGCATTGAAGAAGTCAATTATTGGACCGATGAGCCGGGCTAGCGCTCCAGCTCCAGCCGTAGCCAGATTGGTCAGACCTAAGTAACGAGCCTCCTCGCCTGTAGGAACGAGGTCTGTGGCTAATGCCCAGTTGGTACTCAAGAAAGCTCCTGAAGAAATCCCTAGAAAACCGCCGCAGACCAGTATGCCGGCATAGGTACGTGCAAAGAATAGCACTAAGATACCAACGATACCGATAAATCCTGAGAGGAGAATAATCGGCTTACGTCCAAATCTATCAGAAAGCTGTCCCGCAGGGTAAACGGTAAGGAGCAAGAATACGCCAACAGTGATCAGGAGGTCTGCAGTTACCCCTGCCAGATGGGTGACATGAATTGCGTCTCTTATGAAGTACAGGGCGAAGCTTTGAAGTGTCCCCAAAGCCATCAAAATAAACAACCTGGATATAAGAAACCAAACGAAGTCGGGGTGTCCTTTCACGTCTATCTTGTAGGCACCGGACATCGTTTTGGCTGCGGATTGTTTATCGCTGGAAGACGATGGCTGCTCCTTCACTGTCAGCATGGTGGCAATCATCGCCGCCAGTAACACCAGTCCGGGAAAGCCTATTGCTGCCCACAGCCATATATCACCACCGTTGCTTGAATAGATATCCATGAAGTAAGCCACCAACCGCAGGAAAGCCACACCGGCCAATACCTCAGCCAGGCTTTTTGCTCCAGATGCTATCCCTCTCCGCCCCTGTGGTACTAAGTCCGGGATAAAGGCTTGAAATGGGCCTTGGGCAATGTTACAAGATATCTGCAGTAGGCAATAGCCTGCAAATAGAAAAGGGAAGCTGCTGGAGAGGCCCATGCTGGGGAGGAAGAGCAGGGCCAGAAGTGTTCCAATGAGGATAAAGGGGCGCCGACGGCCGAGAGGTGAGCTGAAGCGGTCGCTAAGTGCTCCAGCCAGGGGCTGGATAAGCATGGCTAGTATCAAGCCAGAGAAGGTCAGAAGTCCCAGGTAAGTATTCTTCTGGGCTTCGGGAGTAAATTCTAAGAGGCGAAGTGGGATTATGATGGTGTGTAGGGTGGGCCAAAGGACAGATAGAGCGCCCCCGAAGATACTTATCTTGATGTAATCAACAGGCCGGAAAACTCTTTCTGAAGGCACTTTTTCATTATCTCTGTTTAGGGCAATCGGGCAAGTCTTTTATTGCCGTAGTATACCACAGGTAGAGGAGAACCACAGCTTGAAGATAACCCCAGCTTTTAATGGTGGCATGACCAGCTAAAAAAGGGTGTTTATCAATGCTCTGTCTTCAATGTAGTTGCGACCCTTTAGGATCGCCTTTTACACTCAGTGAATCAAGAATTTGGCTTGGCCCCCCAGGATCCCAGAAAAATCGGGGATTTTTTTGGGCAAAGCGAGGCTAAAGCCTCGCCGCTACATTGAAAAACAAACTCAAACTGTCATCTTGAGGAATCAAAGCGACCGAAGAATCTGGGCTTTTGCTTTGCATATCCTTCGCTTCGCTCAGGATGACAGAGGAAGTTCAGGACCACAGAAAAGGCTCAGGAAGCCCTTTCGGCCTTTGCCGAACACTCTCCTAAGGAGCTTGGTCAAATTCTGGGCAGCAGCCTTGAATATTTCTCCATCCGGCTCATGCCGGCCTCTGACTGTATCAGCCAGGTCATCCAGCAAAGTTCGATGGCTCTATAGTCGACCTCTGGTGCCATGCGTTCCATGAGACGGACAAATTCAATGTCGGTAGAAGGCATCTCTATGTTTGCCTTATCCAGTATTTCAGCGATAACCCTTTTCACTATCTTGTCTGGCATTACCGTGTCGACACCGCCCATCATTCTAAGGTATTGAAAGCTGTTTATGCCAACACCTTTAATTTCTCCTACCGGGTCTTTTCCCCAGTCATCAAGCTGGGCATGTTTCGCCCAATAGATAAAAGCCTGTCTATCGTTTAGTCCTTTATCTTTTCCGATTCTGGCTAGATAGGAAGCGACGGACTTTGCCATCTGCCAGGAGCGCTTGTTTTTCCAAATACTCTCAAGCTCATCATCATTGGCAGCGGCTAAGTCTTCCAGCGTGCGAATCCTTCCTGGCCCTACGAATTCTTGCCTGAAGTTCTCCACCTTAGGCACCACCACCTGGAAGTAGTTCAGGCCGATTGAAGTAAAAGCAGCATCCACGACCATCAGGACGGCATTGCTGTCCCATCTTTCGGTCTTCAGGCAACGCTCGCAGTAGTCCTTGACCTCCGGGACCTGCTGCATGTAGCTGTCAACTATTTCTTTGAGCTTCAACCTAAATTGTACCTGTCTTCAATCAATAATAGTTTCTTGATATCAGTCGCCAGCAGTCATCCGGATTTTGTACTGGACCTTATTCTTCTGGTTATAGAAAATATGACAGCAGCTACTACGAGAATGGCAAGGATATCGATATACAACGAATATTTTTCCAGGATACTCCAATTCTCTTTGAGCAGGTAACCGACAAGAACCAGTGCCAGATTCCACGGTATCGACCCTATAAATGTATATATGCAGAACTTAGGAAAATTCATCTTTCCGATGCCGGCAGGCAGTGCATTAATAGTCCTGACCAAGGGCAACATTCTTGAGAACAAAATAGTCAAACTGCCATACTTGTCAAACCATCTCTCTACCAGTTGAAGATGCCCCATGTTCAGCAGCACGTATTTCCCATATCTTTCAATAAATCCTCTGCCTAGATATTTGCCTACTTCATAAGCTATTATGGAACCGGTCAGATTGGCGAAGGAACTGACCAGTACGATTAGCCAGATATTCATTTCCCCCATATAAGCCAGGAATCCGGCGAATGGTATTACAACCTCGCTGGGGATGGGAATCAAGGTAGATTCCAGCGTCATCGTAATATAAATTCCGGCGTATCCCCAGGAGGATATCAATTGTGTTATGAATTCGATAATATTTAATATCATCTAAATATCAATAATAAAACATAAAGTTCTAAGTGAAGAGCTCTTCAAATTATTTTAGTTCATTTATTATTCTGAGGGCTTCGTTGTTGTCATTCTGAGCGTAGCGAAGAATCTTTTACGGCTCAGGATAAACTCCGCAAAGAATCTAGAGACCCTTCGCTGTCGCTCAGGGTGACAAGATAAAAATCTTTGGTTATTTAACTTTTGCCAGGCATTATATCACTAAATGTCATTTGCGGAATTGCAGTTATCCATAAATCTTTTTGTTATAATAATCAGGCGTGCTTTACCCTTAATGGCTGTGGTGGTAAAATTAAGTTGAGCGTGTGGCATGTCAGGGCATTCTAAGTGGTCGCAAATTAAGCGTCAGAAAGGGGTAGCTGATGCCCGACGAGGGCAGCTATTCACTAAACTTACCCATGAGATTATTATGGTGGTGCGGGAGGGTGGGCCTAACCCCGAGTCCAACTTCCGTCTGCGTTTGGCGATACAGAAAGCCCGCGACAACAACATGCCGTCTGAGAACATCGAGCGGGCGATAAAGCGAGGCAGTGGTGAGCTTGGGGTGTCGAGCCTTTCTGAGGTAACCATTGAGGGCTACGGGCCTAATGGTGTAGCGGTTCTGGTAGAGGCGTTGACCGATAATCGCAATCGCACTCTTCAGGAGGTGCGCAGTCTGTTCTCTCGACATGGCGGCAGCCTCGGTGCCAGCGGTAGTGTTGCCTGGCTATTTGAGCATAGAGGCGTAATCATCGTAGAAACTGATGGTGTGAATGTTGAAGAGCTGACCTTGGCGGCCATAGATGCTGGCGCTGATGATGTTAAAGAGGAAAAGGGCTATTTCGAGATTCACACCACACCACAAAATTTAGAGACTGTGCGACGAGCAGTGGAGCAAATTAAGCCTCCGGTTTCGGCTGAAGTTCAGCGGGTGGCTAAGAGCACAGTGGTCTTAGACGAGAAAGAAGCCGTTCAAACTCTGAAGCTGCTGGACCATCTGGAAGAGTTGGATGATGTCCAGCGTGTCTCTGCCAATCTCGATTACTCCGAGGCTGTTTTCGAGAAGCTGCGGGCTCAGGCATAGTCATGCGCGTTCTCGGCATTGACCCGGGCACTTTAAATCTGGGCTATGGTGTTGTGGATGAGGAGGGGGGTGAGATGACGATGGTTGCTTGCGGGGTACTGAGTCTGTCTTCTAAAGTCCCTGTAGAGCGACGCCTGTCCTCTTTGTATAAAAAACTCAGTGAAATTGTGGCTCGCTACCGACCAGACGAAGTAGCTATTGAAGAACCATTTGTGGCCGGAAATGCTCGCTCGGCTTTAGCTATAGGCAGGGCTCAGGCAATAGCTATCCTTGCCGCAGCCAATGAGAATTTACCGATTTTTCGCTACTTACCAACGCAGGTAAAGCAACAAGTGACCAATTATGGCGGTAGCGACAAGGAACAGGTTCAGGAGATGGTGAGACTTCAGCTTGGGCTGGCTCAGCCGCCTCAGCCCAGCGATGCTGCTGATGCCTTAGCTGTTGCCATCTGCCACCTTCATCAGAGACATATTGAGCGGCTGTTGGCCGGAGGCAAGTAACTAGATGATAGTCGCCTTAGTTCACCAACGTAGCGGCGATGCTTTAGCCTCGCCGGTCTCGACCCTAAAGGGTCGAGGCTACATGTAAATTGATAATAGACTGGCTAGGAGCAAGTAATTAGATGATAGTCGCCTTAGAAGGTATATTGGAGAGTCGAGGGATTGATTCAGTGGTGGTCAAAGTTGGACCGTTTAGCCTTCAAGTTTATGTTCCTGGCTCTACTTTGGGTCGACTTGGAGCTGCTGGTGACAAGGTCCATCTGCATACCCATCTGTACTTAAGAGAAGACAATATTGCTATTTATGGCTTCACTTCAGCTGATGAGTTGGGACTTTTTCAAAATCTCATTTCTGTTTCGGGTATAGGTCCTAAGGCAGCCCTGGCGCTGCTTTCCACGTTCAATGTTGAGCAACTAGCTTCAGCTATAGTCAGCGGCAATATTGACCTTATTACTCAGGTGCCTGGCATTGGAAAGAAAATCGCCGGGCGCATAGTGTTGGAGTTGAAGGGAAAGCTAGAGAAGGAATGGATAGGGGTTGTTACCCCGGCTTTGACACAAGAGGATGCCGATGTGGTAGCCGCTCTGACCAACCTCGGCTATTCCTTGAGGGAAGCTACTCAGGCTGTCTCCAATCTGCCTGCTTCTCAGGATATGGATTTGGAAGAGAAGGTCAAGCTGGTTTTGAGCCAGCTATCCAGGACGTAGTCAGGAGGGGAAACGATGATTGAAACCCTGCTTGTGGTTGTTTTATTACTTTTAGGCGTATTGATTTTTCTTGTTCTCAGAAGTAGAAAGGTGGAGCCGTCCGACCTGAAAAATGTCATATCAAACACCTGGATAGAATTGGGGCTGGACCAAAAAATAGGTACTATAGCAAGTCATGCTAATGACATCAGGCAAAGCTACAGGTCGTTTGAACAAATGCTCCGGGTGCCCAAGGAAAGAGCGTCCTTTGGTGAACTGGCGCTGGAGACCATATTGGCGGACCAGCTTCCGCCAGACATGTATGGTATCAGGGAGACAGTTTTCGACGGTAAGAGGCCTGATGCCCATATAAAATCAACGGAAGGAATTATTTGCATAGATTCCAAGTTCTCCCTGGATAACTATGGGAAGATGTTGGTGGCAGAGGATTCTGCGGAGAAGCAGAGATTGAAGAAGGAATTTATCGCCGATGTTAAGTATTCCCTTGACAAGATAGCTGGCGATTATGTATGTCCTGATAAAGGGTCTGCCGAATTTGCTTTTGCTTATATTCCGTCTGAAAGCGTTTACTATTTCCTACTGAATGAGGCTTATGAAATGCTGCTGCACTATGGTAGAGTTGGTGTTCAGGTGGTATCACCGCTGACCCTTTCAGCTAAGATTGAACTAATTAAAGCCGGAGTTCATGCTAAAAAGCTTTCAGAAAAGGCCGAAGAGGTTAAAAATGACCTGCTCAAGATTTCACGCGGATTTGCAGACATCGATGATAAGTGGCGCCTGCTTTATGAGACTCATCTAAAGAATACCGTGGATAGAGCGGCTGATTTGGATAAATCATATAAAAAGCTGAGAGACGAGTTCGACAGAATTTCAAAAATGCCCGAAAAGTGAAGTATTGCTAAAAGCTGCCATTCTTGAGAGAGATTGTTTACCAATGTAGTGGCGAGGCTAAAGCCTCGCCAAGCACGACCCTAAAGGGTCGTGGCTACATGTCATCGCGAGGAGCGTGAGCGACGTGGCAATCTCGGACAAATGCAAAAATAAAACATCAAAAGTCAAAATGACAAGTCAAAAGTTAAAAGTAGGGACACGCCTTCAGGTCTGTTCGCTTCTAAAACAGCAGAAACATTTTTGCATTTTTATCTGTCATTTTGATTTTTAACTTTTGGTCTTTGATTTTTTGTGGGGATTGCCACGCCTTCGGCTCGCAATGACAGGGTTGCTGGAATTAAGGTAGGTAAGAATTCAAAATGCCACCGTTCAAAATTATCTCCGACTTCAAGCTTACCGGTGACCAGCCGCAGGCAGTAGATAAGCTGGTTGAAGGAATAAACACTGGCTACAAGCAGCAGACATTGCTTGGGGTGACCGGCAGCGGCAAGACTTTCACTATGGCTAATGCGGTAGAAAGGGTGCAGAAGCCAGCCCTGGTCATTTGCCACAATAAGACTTTAGCTGCTCAGCTAGCCACTGAGTTCAAGGAATATCTCCCAGATAACGCTGTGGAGTATTTCGTCAGCTATTACGATTATTATCAGCCGGAAGCCTATATTCCGAATACTGATACTTATATCGAGAAGGAAATCGATATAAACGAGGAAATCGATAAGATGCGCCATGCAGCCACTCGAGCTCTGCTTGACCGCCGGGATGTGCTGATAGTGGCTTCGGTATCCTGTATTTACAGCTTAGGTGAACCTGAGGAGTACCGTAGTTTTGTGGCTACTGTGAAAAAAGGCGAAAAGTGCAATCGGGATAAACTTATTCGCCATCTGGTGGACATGCAATATGAAAGGAACGACTTCGATTTCACTCGGAGCCGGTTTCGCATCCGTGGAGACACACTGGAAGTACAGCCGGCGTACGAAGAAATAGCCATCCGGATTGAGTTCTTCGGCGATGAGGTCGAGCGTATCGTTGACATCGACCCGCTTACCGGTGAGCTGCTGGCGGAACGCGATTCGGTTGATATTTACCCGGCCAAACACTTCGTCACTTCTCACGATAAGCTTGTGGCAGCTATTGAAGATATCAAGGTTGAGCTGGAAGAGAGATTGCGAGAGCTAAAAAGTCAAGGCAAGCTTCTTGAGGCAGCTAGGCTTGAAGCGCGAACTAACTATGATATCGAGATGCTCCGTGAAGTCGGCTACTGCCATGCTGTGGAGAACTATTCCCGGCATCTGCAGCGTCGAGCCCCGGGAAGCCCGCCGTGGACGTTGCTCGACTATTTTCCAGACGACTTCTTGCTGTTTATCGACGAATCGCACATGACCTTGCCTCAAATACGAGGTATGTATCACGGTGACATCTCCCGAAAACGGACCTTGGTGGATTACGGTTTTCGTCTGCCGTCGGCTCTGGATAACCGACCTTTGAGTTTTGATGAGTTTAAGGAGCGCATTAATCAGGTTGTCTATGTGTCAGCTACGCCCAGCGAGTATGAGTATGCACACAGCCAGCAGGTTGTGGAGCAGTTGGTTCGCCCCACCGGTTTGCTTGAGCCTACGATTGAGGTCAAGCCCAGCAAAGGGCAAATCGACGACCTGATTTACCAGATTAAGACGAGGGTGGACAAGGGTGAGCGCTGCCTGGTAACCACGTTGACCAAGCGTATGGCTGAGCAACTGGACGATTACCTGAAGGAGATGGAGATTAAGACACATTACCTGCATTCCGAGATTGACACCTTGGAGCGGGTTGAGATTCTGCGCGACCTTCGCCTCGGCGTTTACGACGTGGTGGTCGGCATAAACCTGCTACGTGAGGGCTTGGACTTGCCTGAAGTAAGCCTGGTAGCTATCCTGGATGCGGACAAGGAAGGCTACTTAAGGTCGAAAGGGGCTCTCATCCAGACGATGGGGCGGGCATCTCGACATGCCGATGGTCATGTCATCATGTATGCTGACACTATGACCGCATCCATGCGTGAAGCCATGGAGGAGACGCATCGGCGGCGTCGGATTCAAGAGGCTTACAACAAAGAGCATGGCATTACCCCGCAGGGGATAAAAAAGGCGATTAAGGACATTACCGAGCGGGTTAGAATGGTGGCTGAAGCCAGGGCTGCCTACACGCCTACGCCTATATCCAAAGATGAGGTTATCCGGCTCATCAAAGACCTGGAATCCCAGATGAGAAAAGCGGCCAAGAATCTGGAATTTGAGAAAGCTGCTTTGCTCCGTGACCGCATCATCGAGCTAAGAAAAGACGAAGAGCTCCTCTCCCCGCTGACCAGGTTTAAGTAGTCGTTATTCCACCAGTAAGGTAATGCTATTACCTTATTCCAACACATTTCGTCATTTTGTTTACTCTTAAATATTAACTGAAAGGGGCAAATAACAATATAGCTAAGCAAAAAACTGAGTTTGCATTTGTTTCTGTTGCTAGAATTGGGAACGAGGTATAAAATAGAATTGGCAGATAGGAGGGATGAGATGGCACGAAGAGTATTTTTCAGTTTTCACTATAAACCGGATAATTGGCGGGCATCACAAATAAGACAAATTGGCGTTATCGAGGGAAACGCGCCAGTATCTGACAATGATTGGGAAACAATTACGAGCGGAGGAGACAAGTCAATTCAAAACTGGATTGACGGGCAGTTAGATGGAAAATCATGTGCTGTTGTGCTGATAGGGACTAGTACATCTGGGCGGAAATGGATTAAATATGAGATCGAAAAATCATGGAATGAAGGAAAGGGTGTTCTTGGTATATACATACACAACTTAAAAGATCGGGATGGTAATCAGTCATCGAAGGGTGCTAATCCTTTCGATGATTTCACTATGAAAAGAGATAGCGAAAAACTCTCCAGCATCGTAAAGGCGTATGATCCTCCATATTCAACAAGTACTTTGGTCTACAATCATATCAAAGAAAACATGGAAAATTGGGTTGAAGAGGCTATTAAGATACGAAACGATTATTAAGGAGATTTGTTGGGAAGAGGGAGGAACATGTCTGCGAATCCTCAAGCTGTTCAAGCGTGCCACGAGATCAAGCCAGCCTCTAGTCGCGGTAGCAAACCTGTGCCTGGTGCGGGACGTCAATATAACTGGAACCAAAAGAATCTGGAGAAGGTATTCGAAGTATGAAGGGGGCACAGAATTCATGGGGTATTGTCAATTGCATGATAAACGATGATGTATAAATTAGTGTTGCTTTCCGACCCGGACTGCGGTTGGCCTGACGAAGTAGCTGCCTTGGTGAGTAGCACAATGAAGACAATACTACAGAGGGATGACTTGCTTGATGTCCAGAAATCGGTGCCAGACGAAAATGACCCGACTCTCGCTCCGGTCGTCGTAGTATATCTGGGTAGTGAGCTTGCAGCGGAGAACCAGCTTATTGTTGCTGAGTTACAAAAAGCAGAGCAGCAAGCCTTTAGTATCCTGCCTATCGTGCGAAGCGAGGACATTATATCGGAAGTCATGCCGGATAATCTTCGTCGCCTAAATGCTATTACTTGGGATAGCATGAAGGCTGAAGTGGCAATGAGAATTCTGGAGATGTTCGGAATCATAGAAAAAAAGCGCAGATTGTTCCTCTCGTATAAGCGGGACGAGACGAATTTACTTGCTCTACAGTTGTGCAGGGCTCTTTCTGAACGCCGTTTCGACGTTTTCCTTGATCGATTTTCCGTTCCGCCAGGAGACGATTTTCCACGACGCATAGATATCGAACTTGCCGATAAATCATTTGTTTTACTACTTGAAAGTAGGAGTGCGTTAGACTCACCTTGGGTTCAGCATGAAGTATCGTACGCGCTCGCTCATCACATTTCCGTATTGGCCCTAACTATGCCAGATGTACCTTCTGGGAGCCTGTTCGGAGTTATTGACGAAGCTTTTCGATATCGTCTTCGCCAAGAAAATTTCCAAGGTCGAAGTGGGGAGCTAAATGAGAATGCATTGAATGTGATACTGGATGAAATAGAGTTACGTTGTGCTCGTCAGCTTCGACGTCGTAGAACTCAGCTCCTCGGGAGCCTTAGTGATTGGCTCTTTCAAGCGGGATTTCGTTTTCACGCGGTGGATGATTGGGCCATACTTGCAGACAAGGAAGGGGAGGGCCAGTCCGTACTCATGGTGACACCTAGAGGCCCCACACCTGCAGACCTCCGCGAGGTTGATCTTCTACGTAACCGCATACCTAGTGCTAATCCAGACAAGATTCGTGGTTACGTCGTTCACAGCACCCCAAACCAAGACCCAGACAATCAGGCATTGGTTGAATGGATATTGAGTGGTCGTCCTCTGGCCACAAAAGGGTTAGATGAGCTGCCAATTCTTTGGGGATTATAATGATTATTAATAGCCACGTTGACTTGCAATCGCGTTCTGTACTCTTATGTGCAAGCTTCCCCAGTGGAGAACGAGGGAAAGTTGTAATTCCGTACGATGTCAACGCAATTGCTGATGCTGTAACAGCTATGACGAGGGCGATCCTCGCGGCTAATGGACGCATAGCTTTTGGGGGTCATCCCACTATCACTCCACTGATTCTTTTGATTGCAAGTAATAGGAACGAACGCCAATTAGTGGACGTATATCAGTCGGAGTGGTTCGACAACGAAATCACTCCCGAGACACGTCGACTTGAGAGCCTCGGGTATGGCAAGATCCACTGGACAAAGCGAGGAGAATCTTTAGGTAGTAGCCTTACTACCCTTCGTAAAGTTATGTTAAAAGAATCGAATCCCTTAGGCGCTATCTTCGTTGGTGGAATGGATGGATTATTCGAGGAGTATGGGTTATTTCATCGTGAGTATCCTGAAAGACCATGCATACCCGTTAGAGGACCTGGAGGTGCAGCTAGTAGACTTGATCCTGTTGGGGTACCGGGGGAACTTGCACAGCGACTGACATCGCTTCGATATCCCTTCCTATCTCACGCAGTGGTAGATTTTCTGGGGCAACAACTAGATAAACAATATCGGAAAAGGAGGCAATATGGCAAAAACGAAGGTCTTCATTAGTTTCGATTATGACAATGATAAAGTCCTAAGAGATTTTATTATTGGTCAGGCTAAAAATCCTGATTCACCTTTCGAAGTGGCAGACCATTCTCTGAAGGAGGAGGCTCCGGAAAAACATTGGGCAGAGAAGGCGCGTAGAGCCATTTCCAGATCTGATGTATTTATCGTTATGTTAGGTTCGAAAACGAAATATGCCTCAGGAGTACTTAAAGAAGTGGCGATGGCCAACGAACTTGAGAAGCAAAAGTTCCAAATCATCGGATATCAGGATGGGAGTGAAGATTGGGCAGTCCCGAATGCCGGCCGTGTATATCGTTGGGATTGGGACAATTTGAAGAAACTCCTATCTTGATATCTCATATCGTAAATTGAGAATCAAACCCGTTTCTAATCTTGTAGAAGATCGTAAAATGGATATACTGCAAATAGCTGAATAGGGAATAGGATTAATAATGGCTCGGAAAGTCTATTTTAGTTTCCATTACGAACAAGATATTTGGCGAACTAATGTTGTGCGGAATCATTGGGTTACTCAAGGCTATGGAGAAACAGGTGTTATAGATGCGTCACTGTGGGAAGAAGCTAAGAAAAAAGGAGATGCTGCAATCGCAGGAATGATAGACGAGGGCCTAGAGGGCACAACGGCAACAGTTGTTTTAATTGGTGCTGAGACTAGTGAGAGGCCTTGGGTTAAATATGAAATTTTACAGAGCCTCCGTCGAAACAATGCTATCATAGCGATACACATTAATCGAATCAAAAATCAAGATAGTCAAACGTGCACTAGAGGGCGAAACCCATTAATCGACATTGTTGTGCTGGATGCGGGACAACAGGTGCGGTTATCGACCATATGTCCAGTCTATGATTGGGTGATGGACGATGGGTTTAATAATTTGGGCAAATGGGTAGAGACAGCGGTCAGTGAGGTAAAAGACTTACGACCATCAAGTCAAATGCTGGATAAAAGCCCCAGTTTTTCAGATTTGCTAAAGCAGGGAGACGCGCGGCAGAATAGCGGGCTGATTGTTAAAATATCAGATAAGTACAATTACCAATCAATCGATAGTCATAACAAGCGGTTCTCAAAACATGGAGTAAAGCGAAAACGCATTATAAAAAGAAGGCGGCATGAACCTCCACCACCGAGTCTTACAAGATTACGATAAGTACATAGTGTATTATCAACAAATTGTGAGAATTAACAAGTCAAGATCGTCGTATCGGCACTGCTAGTACTCTACTTCTGACGTTCTGCTTATTAGCAGGTTGGGACAATAAACTACTCTTATGTTCTCCCCGTAAGGTCACATTCCATCGTACTGTTACCCGGCAGACACCAAGTGAGTAGTGGGCAGCAGACGTTAGCTTTCAGAGCGGCTTCAAACTTTGGGGGGCTGTTCACAGGGTTCCCTGCCGTAGCCTTCTGCCAGCTTCTCCATGAGCCGGGCTATCACGACCTGCTACTTAAGCAGCGTTAGGAATTCCTCTTCCGTCAGGTCAGCTTGCTTTAGGATTCGTCTCAATGTTCTCTCCGGCAGGTCTCTGTTGTGAATAGATATAGTTACCCTGAGCTCAGGTCTATCCTTGTGAAACAGGCGGGCATGGCTTCCCTTTTGATGATGAATGTAAAAGCCGCCTTTGAGCAGTGCCCGTAAGACTTCATGCCCCTTGACACCGGGAAGAGATGGCATGTCACATGCGTACTGCTATCCGTTCGACAGAGGGTTCCTTATCTTCCGGGATGGGTTCGCCTTCCTTTAGGGCGCTTTCCAGATAACATCTTATGGAATCCTCAGCCATTGCCTTGGCTTCTTTCAAAGTCTCTCCGAAGGTGCAAATCTCAGGAATTGCTGGAACAATAACATCATAGCCACCATCTTTGGCTGGCTCAAAGATAACCGTATAGTTATAGACTTTCATCTTCCTTTCAATTCTCCTCTGAGTCCTATTATATCACACCTGCTGATTCTCCCACCCCTAAGGACTGCCTTCACAGTCGGCTGTGCAATTGCAGTGACCTTATTCTGTGGGTTCTCTGCCGAAGCCTTCTTCTTCCAGCTTTTCCATAAGCCGGGCGGCTCTGGGGTAACTGATGCCTCTCGAGCCTCCGGTGATTGAGGCTATTGTCCCATCTATGCGATATTTATCTAAAATCATGGTGTCCTCCTACTTTGTACTCAGGTTGTTCAGTAATCCCAATTGTCATTCTAAGCGAAGAATCTAGAGACCCTTCGCTATCGCTCAGGGTGACAATTAAACATCCTCCTTAATTCCAGCTAAGTATTTGGCGATATTCTTTTTTACTTCAAAGTCATACTGACCCCTGATGCCGATTTTTTCCATTATCGGTGAACCCCCACCATGGACGCCAGCATATAGAGCCCAGCCGCAGGTAGCGGAACAGGAAAAATCGGAGATGAAGCGAAATAGACGATGCTGTTTTTCAGCAGGAATTTCAGGATTTCGCATGACGTATTTTTCTAGGTAAGAGCTAGTTTCTGGATTAAGCCATTCTTGCTCGAATGGGAGTGTGGAGGGCAGACCCCCAGCCACTGAGGTCAGCACGTCATATTCGTGGTAGACGTTTATTCCGCTCAGATATCTTCCGCAGTTGGAGTAAATGGATGCAGGCTCGTAGATTCCGGAGGAGGTGGGGTGAGCTTTGACTGAGGCAGCAATGCCAGCGGCATAGGCTAACTCAGCAATTATTGCCAGCTCAGTTAGCTCGTCTCTGATGTGGGGGGCATTTCCCACGCCGTTGTATTCAGCAACCAAAGCTGTAGTTCCCATTATAATGTCTGTTATAGCTGGCTTGCAGCCGCAGTACGAATGTCGATGAAAATCAGCAAATGTCAGGGCTAGTCTGCCGCCGAATTCCCACTCACCGCACATAAAAACGCGTTCCCAGGGGATAAAGACATTATCGAATACCACTACTGACTCAGCAACGCCGTATTGGTTATAAGGCGCTTTCAGTTCAATTCTGGGGCGGGGGCCAGTGACCCTGGTAATGTTCTTGATGCCATCAGCATCAGCCGGAATAGCAAAGGCTACTGCCCAGTCGCTCTCCTCTTTGGTTAGCGTCCGTGTAGGGATGACCAGATGTTCGTCTACATAGGGCCCCATGGTGATATGGTTTTTGGCTCCACGGACTATTATGCCGTCTTTGCGCTTTTCTACCACTCTGAGGTAAAGGTCGGGGTCAGCCTGCTGATGAGGACGTTTGCTGCGGTCACCCTTAACGTCACTCTGAGCAGTACTGCCCACAAGGTCATTTTTTTGATAGTATTTCAGAAACTCCAGGAAACGTTTGTGGTATTCGGTTCCTTTTGCATCATCGATCTCTTTGGAGACTACCCCTATGGCATTGATTGTATCTGTGGCCATGCAGCGTTGGATGCAACCGCCTACTCGTTGACACAGGGTTCTGACCATCTCTTGCTTTTTTAGCAAGTCATCAATGCTGGTATTCACGTTGGTAAACCTGTTTATCTTTTCCCCGGTAAGGTGTGAAGTAGTGACCACCAAGTCCCGGAACTGCGGGGCAGCAGCCGCCTCGAAAGTGAAGGCTATTGTATTGATGCAAGGTGTCAATATGGGATCGTCTCTTTTGATTAGCTGCCCGCCTACATAGGTGTTAGGTTTCATCCTTTTCAGTCTTTCCCTGTATTCATCAGCGGTTTTTATCGCCATTTATGTTCCTCCTTTCTGTTTCGTGTTTTTCTTAAGATAAGGATATTATGAAGCATTTCCTTGTTGTGATGTTAGGAGAGTGCTGAAAAACTCAGATTCAACCCCCTTTATCCCCCAGTCTTGGGGGAATTTTGAATCTGGGGGACACCCCCAGACCCCCGCCAGGAAGTTTCCTGGACCTCTTTTTCAGCAGTCTCATCAGATAAGATTAGGGATTTTACTGGTTTAGCGCTAATGTAGGCTCACCTCGTTGAAATCAGCCTTCGTCTCCTTCTCGAGTGTTTTGGATCACTGTGCGCTGGGTTCTCTTCCGAAGCCTTCTTCTTCCAGCTTTTCCATAATTCGGGCGGCTCTGGGGTAGCCGACGCGGAGGCGACGCTGCAGGAAAGAGGTGGAGATGTATTTGTGTTCTTTGGCTAGCTGCCTGGCGGCGTCCAGCAGAGAGTCTTCACCACCTTTTTCAGCCGAGACTAGTTGACTCATCTCCTCGAATTTAATTGGTTCTGTCTCCGGCCTCCGTTGATTGCCCCAGAAATAGACTGTTCTCTCGGTCTCGGCATCGGAGACAAATGTCCCCTGAAGACGCTTTGGCTTGCTGGCATCGGTGGGCATGTAAAGCATATCGCCCCTGCCCAGCAACTTCTCGGCTCCAGCGGAATCAAGAATGGTACGTGAGTCCACCTGTGAGGTAAGGGCAAAGCTGATACGGGTGGGGAAATTCGCTTTGATGAGACCGGTAACTACGTCAACAGATGGCCGTTGGGTAGCCACGATTAGATGTATGCCGGTGGCCCGCGCTAGTTGGGCTAAGCGGCATAGCGTATGTTCCACCTCGTCGAAGGCTGCCATCATCAAGTCAGCCAGCTCATCAATGACCAACACTATATAGGGCATTGCCTCCCCGGGATGTCGGCTCTTGTTGTAGCCATCTATGTTGCGGGCTCCAGCCTGGGCGAACTTCTGGTAGCGGTTGTCCATCTCCCGATTGAGCCAGCGCAGTGCCAGTACTGCTTTATCGCTGTCGACAACCACAGGGGCTGCCAGATGGGGCAAGCTGTTGAAATTGACTAACTCTACTCGCTTCGGGTCAATCATGATGAACTGAACATCGTCTGGAGTGTTGTGGATAAGCAGGCAGCAGATGATGGAATTGAGGCAGGCGGTCTTGCCGCTGCCGGTGGCTCCGGCGATAAGCAGGTGGGGCATCCTGGTCAGGTCGGCGGCTACTGTCTCACCGCCGGCACCCTTGCCCATGGCCAGGGCCAGTTTTGATTTAGCATAAGCTTTTTGAAAGGCGGTGCTCTCGATTACGCTTCTAAGGTTGACCAATCCGAATGTAGTATTGGGAACTTCGACACCCACTATTGATTTTCCGGGTACTGGAGCTTCGATTCTGATGCTTGATGCAGCTAGCGCTAAAGCCAGGTCACTGGCCAGCGCGCTGATGCGGTCTACTTTAACTCTGGTTTTTGATGTCTCCTCTGTACGAACTTTAATATTGCCGTCTTTATCCCGTTCTCGAATCTCCTTGTATTTGCGGTCCCAGCCAGGCTCGACTCCAAACTGAGTTACGGTGGGGCCGACATTTATCTGGACTACCTTAGTCTCAACCCCATAGCTGGCTAAAGCTTCTTCGATGAGCTGCGCCCGCTTCTCAATCTCGCTCTGGCTTAGCTCCATCTCTGTGGGTTTATCCAGGATGGTGATGGGTGGCAGTTGCCAACCGCCGGCGGTAAGCACCGGCTGATATTTCCCCGGTTCCCATGCCTCGGGAGCGGGCGCTTCGGCGGCTTTTGGAGGTGCTATGATGGGCGGCGGTGCCGCTTCTACCTTGCCAAATTCAATTTCTCTCGGTATCGGTTCTGGTTTAGCTTTGGGAGGACGCTGGCTGGCCTGGCGAATGGCCTGCCAGATGAGTTGGAAGAATTTGCCTATGCCTTTGAATATGTTTGTTATTAGGTGCCACGTCCACCGGGGGACTATGAACAGAATACCCAGGAAAATCAGACCAGCCAGCCGCAGTGCTCCTATGGTATAAGAATCGGTGATGATGCTCTTGCCGATTTTACCGCCTAGAGTCGCTTCGCTGGCGATGCCGCTCCCGGGGCTAAAAAAGGCTGATATCCCCCAGGCGGCTAAGGCTAGAGGAATCCCGCCAAGCCACCATTTCCAGTATCTGGTGAAGAGCGAAAACCGCCCGCTTAAGATTATCCAGATTACTACTCCCAGGAATATGGCTGTTAAGGCTAATCCAATTCCGAAAAGCTCAAGCAGACCTTCCCAGGCGATGATGACCCCGGCGGTTATGTTTCCCCAGGTGGTGACAGTCCAATTGGCTATGTGCGGCCAGAACCAATAGATTAGCCCGGCGATGATGAGTGCCAGTAACAGCCTCAGTACCGGCCCTAGATAATTCTTCTTTTTGGTTTTGCCGCTGCCTGAAGTTTTAGCTGCTTTCTTTTTCTTGGGCATAGCTTAACTATACCTCTACAGCTGTGGTGAGAATCATCGGGCGGCGTCGAGTTTGTTCGTAGAAGAACTTGCTCAAGGTATCCTTGACTTTGGTGTTGATGAAGCTCCATTCAAGTGGCCGCCCACCGCTGCGGTCTAAAGCGGCCTTTACCAAGTCTCGTCCCTGTTCCAGTATGGTTTCGCCTTCTTTCATATCCACGAAGCCTCGTGAAACGATATCAGGGCGGCCTACAATTCTACCTTTGTCTTTTTTGTCGATGGCGACGATTACTACCACAATCCCGTCTCTGGACAGCAGCTTCCGGTCACGAAGGATGACGCTGGCAAGGTCTCCCATAACCAGGCCATCTACGTAGACATTACCTGCCGGTATCCTACCGACTATTTTGCCCTTTTCACGGTCGAGCTCAAGTATGTTCCCGTTTTCCAGGACGAAGATGTTAGTTTCAGGTATGCCTAAGCTTTTGGCCAACCTGGCGTGCAGGCTTAAGTGGCGGTATTCACCGTGGATTGGTGCGAAGAACTTCGGTTTAACCAAGTTGAGTAGAAGTTTCAGCTCCTCCTGGCTGCCGTGCCCGTGAACATGTACTTGAGCTAGTTTCTCATAAATTACATGAGCTCCCTGGCGGAATAGGTTATCAATTGTCCGGTTAACCAGCGCTTCATTGCCCGGGACGGGCGTGGCTGACATGATGACGGTGTCTCCGGGGATAATGCGGACCTGGCTGTTGTCCCGATTGGCAATACGTACCAGGGCTGAAGTCGGCTCTCCTTGGCTCCCGGTGGTTAGAAGGACGACTTTATCCTGGGGGAAACGGTGAATTTCTTCGAAGCGGCGCAGGACATCAGACGGAGCCTTGAGATAACCTAGCTCCAATGCCATGCGCGTCGTATCTCTCATGCTGCGTCCGATGACAAATACATGCCGGTTATGTTTAGCAGCAGCGTCAATCACCTGTTGAATGCGGGAGATAAGCGAGGAGAAGGTGGTGATAATCACCCTCCCCGGGGCTTCAGCTATGATGCGTCCCAGCGCTTCGCCAACCACAGTTTCCGATGGTGTATATCCCGGAAGCTCAGCATAGGTTGAGTCGGCGAGAAGAAGCAGGACTCCTTGAGTGCCTAGTTGGGCCAGCTTGGCTAATTCGGTAGGTTTGCCATCCACCGGTGTATAGTCGATCTTAAAATCACCGCTGTGAATCACTGTGCCTATGGGCGTGTAAATACTGAATCCTAGAGCATCTGGAATACTGTGACAGACGGAGAAAGGCTCTATTTTGAAGTTGCCGAGTGAAAACTTAACCCCGGGCTGAATTGTCCTGAGAGTAGCTTTCTTTGCCGACCGGTGTTCCTTTAGCTTAACGGAAATCAGTCCCAGTGTAAGTTTGCTACCGTATACGGGCAAATTGAGCTGAGGCAGTATGTAGGGCAAAGCACCGATGTGGTCTTCGTGACCGTGGGTTATGATTATGCCTCGTAGCTTCTCGCGCCTTTCTAGCAAGTAGCTTATATCCGGAATGACCAGGTCAACTCCCAGCATGTCCTCTTCGGGAAACATAAGTCCGGCGTCGATTACGATGATGTCATTGGCAAACTCAATGGCCATCATATTCTTGCCGATTTCACCTAGTCCGCCTAGAGGGATTATCCTGAGTTTCTGTCTGCTCATAATTGTGACCTAGAATAAGCTTAACTGCTGAGGCTCAGCTTCGGCTTCTTGTAACTTTTCTGCCTGGGCTAAGATTTGGGGTATTTTGAGCATGTCGACTTCAATGATTTTCCGCAGGCTTCCTTGATGGAGAGCTGCTGCCGGATGATACATGGCATAGCAGATAACGTTGTCCTGTTTTCTGGCTTTGCCATGGACCTGGCTGATACTCTGGTTGAGGAAATACTTCGCCATGGAGTAACGACCTAAGGTGACAATCATCTTTGGGTGGATCAATTCTATCTGGCGGGTCAACCATTTGCTGCAGGCTTGAATTTCGCCGGGCAGCGGGTCTCGATTGCTAGGGGGGCGGCATTTGATGACATTAGCAATGTAGACCTGTTCGCGTTTCAGGCCGATAGAGGCTAGTAACTCCTCCAAGTATTTCCCTGCTGGTCCAACGAAGGGGCGTCCTTGTTGGTCTTCATGCCACCCTGGTGCCTCGCCGATAAAAAGCAGGTTAGTCTTTTCTGGCCCTTCGCCGGGCACTACCCTGGTACGGTGTTTGCCTAGCTCACAGTCTTGGCAGCGTTCGATTTCCTGGTACAGCTCGGTCAGCGCTGACATCTGAAACAATCATAACATAGCCTTCTTTGCCGGTCAATTCAAATCAGCGCTAAGATAATACGAAGGACGGTGGAGTCACTACCAATTTTCTCCCAATGTAGCAGTGACCCTTTAGGGTCACTGGGGCGAGGCTAAAGCCTCGCCGCTACGTGTTTCATTATATTGAGGGCTAAAGCCCCGTGGCGATCTCAGCCGAGGCAGACGTGGTTGCTGTGTGGAGATTGCCACGTTTCGCTCGCAATGACAGAAAAAAGAACCCGCAATGATAAAAGGGAAGAGGCTCGCAATTACAGGTGGCTAGCTGGGCGAGGCTTTAGCCTCGCCGCTAAATGTTTCATTTTTAGTGAGGTCAAAGCCCCACTGGTCAATTCAAATCAGCGCTAGAGCAAGACTGATGGCAGCAAAGCAGAGAACTGCCACGGAGATACCTAGAAATAGCCTGTTCCTGGCTATTGAGAAGAGCACGATAGCTACGATGACCTGTATGATAGGCGTCAGCAAGAGAATCAAGATTCCAACACTGATAACAATCGCCGATGGCATCTGTTCCAGCCTGATCAGCGGCTGAATGTTTTTAGCCCCAGAGATGCTGAGCAAGATGATAAGCCCGATAATAACCAGCGCTAAAGAGACCGCAATGCCCAGCTTGAAACCAAGGCTGAGCCAGTTGTTTAAGCGACTTTCATCAGATTTCATGTTTTCCATAATCCATTTATCCTGCAAGTTCTATATTACGTTAGCCGTTTTAAGGAACATCAGCAGAGCTACAAGGAACAGAAAGGCGCCGAATATGCGTCTGAGCAGTATTCCCCTGGCTCTTTTTGTTAATTCGGTACCCAGTATAGCTCCTATAACTACACCGATGACCAGTGGGGCAACTATAAAGGGGTATATGTAGCCGTAATAGTGGTAGATGAGAGCGCCAGCTGTTGTTGTGATTGCTATCATAAATGTGCTCGTAGCGATAGTTGCTTTTATCGGTAATCCCATCACCAGGTTCATCACAGGCACCTTGATGATGCCGCCGCCTATGCCGAGCAGGCTTGAAAGAACTCCGGCAAAAAAGCCGGCTCCTAACCCCACAGGCACGTGGGTCACTCTGTAGGTAACAACCTTGCCCAAATTCTGGTCATAATATGAGCTTGCTAGCGAGCTGGACAAATTATGGGGGGTATTATTGGGGTCAATTGAATTGTCCGTGGACAGAACGTCTTCAGACATGAAGTACGGACGTGCCACCATGGTATAAGCAGCGTAAATGAGGACAAGTCCGAAAAGAGCGCTTAATATTGAGGGGGCGATGACGGCTGCAGCCAAACCGCCTATGATAGCCCCGGGGACGGTTGCTGTTTCCAGAAGCAGACCTAATTTTACATTGGTTAATCGGGCCTTGGTGTAGATGCCGGCAGCGGTGCATGAGTTAGCTACGATAGCTACAAGGCTGCTGCCGATGGCAACGTGTATCGGCAAGTGGAGAGCTAAGGTGAGTATTGGCACGATGAGGAAACCACCGCCGACTCCCAGCGCTGAGCCAAGAAGTCCGGCGACTAATCCGGTGCCACCTAATGCCCAGAGGTTTAGCCCGAGGTTTAGTCCATTCAATAGTGTCGTTCGAAATAGTAGCATTGGGTGCTGTGAGAGGTCAATAAAGGGTTGTGCGGTATCTAAAATCTTAGCAATACGGTATTATCTGGAAATAACCGGGCTAACTTGCTACGCCGAGTGTTTGAGCATACAATATAGAGACTGTAGAGAACCTGCAGAAACAGACCAGGAGAATCTTTGCCCGATTTAGCTGATTTTGAGCAAACCATATTCACCTTCTGATAACGAAGACTAAAATGAAAGGATTCATCGAAATTTCTCGGGAGCTCTGCAAGGGATGCGAGCTATGTGTCTTCTTCTGTCCTAAGGGCGTGCTCTCGCTCTCAGACAAATTGAATGCCAGTGGCTATCTCCCGGCTGCTCTCAATGATAATGGCGAATGTACAGGATGCGCTGTCTGTGCATTGGTCTGCCCGGAAGTAGCAATAGAGGTGTATCGTGGCTAAGGTTCTCATGAACGGTAACAGCGCTATTGGCGAAGCAGCTATCAGAGCCGGCTGCCAGTGCTATTTCGGATATCCGATCACACCTCAGAATGAGCTGATCGAATATATGGCTGCTCACTTGAGCAGAAGGAAAGGCTGTTGCTTTATTCAAGCAGAAAGTGAGATTTCCGCTATCAATATGGTCTATGGAGCTAGCCTGGTCGGTGCCAGAGCGATGACATCCTCATCTAGTCCTGGCATCAGTCTGAAGCAGGAAGGGATTTCTTATCTTGCCGCCTGCGAACTTCCGGCAGTTATTGTAAACATGTCCAGAGGTGGGCCAGGGTTAGGAAGCATAGTAGCCGCTCAGTCAGATTATTTCCAGGCTACTAGAGGCGGAGGTCATGGAGATTACAGGACCATAGTTTTAGCGCCTTCATCGGTGCAGGAACTGGCAGACCTCACCCACAAAGCTTTTGACCTTGCCGACAAATATAAAATTCCGGTAATTCTTCTTGGAGACGGCGTTTTGGGCCAGATGATGGAGCCGGTAGAATTCAAGCATGAAGCTCCCGCGGAATTGCCAGTCAGAGGTGATGCGTTAAGGGGAGCAAACGGACGGCCTAGCAAAATTGTCAAGACATTTACCTCAAACCCTGCTGAACTGGAAGAAATTAATTGGAGTTTATTCAGAAGATATTCTTTAATTAAAAAACAAGAAACCGCCTGTGAAACATTCTTGGCGGAAGATGCTAAGTTGATAGTCGTTGCCTTCGGTATAGCAGCTCGTATCGCTAAAGGAGCAATCAAAACGGTGCGGTCAACAGGTCTAAAGGTTGGATTGCTCAGACCAATTACCCTCTGGCCATTCCCTGTTGAAAAAGTCCAAGAATTAACTAGGAAAGTAAAACACTATCTTGTCTTCGAGATGAATATGGGGCAGATGATAGAAGATGTGCAATTGGCACTGGAAGGCCAAGGTGAAGTTTCTTTTTACGGAAGACCGGGAGGTGTGATTCCCACCCCAAGCGAGGTTGCTCTCGTAATCTCACGCCTTTACCATCAGAAGGGTTTGAAGTAGATAAATGAAAAAAATATATACCCGCCCGAAGTCACTAAAAACAACTTCCTTTCATTATTGCCCAGGATGTGGGCACTCTGTTGTTCACAGGCTTGTCGCTGAAGTTATCGACGAACTGAATCTCCAGAATAAAACCATCGGTATTCCACCACCGGGATGTTCGGTCTTCGCCTATAACTATTTTGATGTAGATATGGCAGAATCGGCACACGGTAGAGGGGCAGCTGTAGCTACAGGTATCAAGCGTGCCTTCCCTGAGGCAATCGTCTTTACTTACCAGGGAGATGGTGACCTTGCCGGTATCGGCACCGCTGAGACTATACATGCTGCCAACAGAGGGGAAAATATAACCACCATTTTTGTCAACAACGCCGTCTACGGAATGACCGGCGGGCAGATGGCTCCTACCACCCTTTCCGGGCAGAAGACTACTACCACCCCTTACGGACGAGATGTAGCACTGGAAGGATATCCCATAAAGATGAGCGAGATTTTAGCCTTGCTCGAGGGCGCGGTATATATTGAGCGGGTTGCAGTTAACTCCCCGGCCAATATTAGGAAAGCCAAGAAAGCCATTCGCAAAGCCTTCCAGGTGCAAATTGACCATCTCGGTTTCTCCATGGTGGAAATACTCTCACCTTGCCCCACGAATTGGAAGATGAGCCCTTTGGAATCATGGCAGTGGATTGATAAAGAGATGACTAAGGAATTTCCTCTGGGTGTCGTAAAAGATAGGACTGGGAGAGCAGATGCTGATTAAGGCAATCATCGCAGGTTTTGGAGGTCAGGGGGTACTATCGATGGGCCTTAATTTAGCCCAGGCAGCACTGCTCGAAGGCAAGCATGTGACCTACTTACCCTCCTATGGCGCTGAGGTTCGCGGCGG